>Ga0210394_10000043_pt1 | contig 300016 bp, 251 predicted proteins | sample IncBWC12MmetaG_FD_160121 | JGI IMG/M metagenome (GOLD analysis project Ga0210394, IMG submission 160121) | Forest soil microbial communities from Barre Woods Harvard Forest LTER site, Petersham, Massachusetts, United States - Inc-BW-C-12-M | ecosystem: Environmental > Terrestrial > Soil >...
TCTTGTTCACGACCAGCGCAGCCAGCGCCTCGCCCTCAACATCCTCCGCAATAATGAGCAGGGGACTGCCAGTCCCTGTGATTTGCTCCAGTAGTGGGAGCAGGTCTTTTTTCGAGGTGATCTTATTCTCATGGATGAGGACGTAGACGTTCTCTAACGCAACTTCCATGCGCTCGGGGTCGGTGATGAAGTAGGGCGAGAGATATCCACGGTCGAATTGCATACCGCCGATGCGTGGTTGGCCGGTCGCATTAGTCAGAATCGTGTTCCCGCCGCGAATGGCGCTGGCTTCCTCTGCACTGGCCAAAATGCGTTCGCTTACGGTAGCAAGTTTCGCAGTCATTTCGTACCGGACCTCATCAGCGGTGCCTCACGGCACTCTCTTCCATGGATTCCTGAATTATCAAGTGCCATTTCGTAATTATGATCCGCCATTTACGGCCGGCGTAATTTTAGGCACCGGGGAGCGGAGGTCTCCTGGCCCGTTCCTTGTCAGGAGGGTCACCGCGCTTTGCCGGTGGCTCGAGACTCTTACTGGCACGGCCGCTTGTATTCATGACCTGGGAAGTTGAGCTTGTTCCTTCGTCGTCATCGAGGACAACATTGAGGAGCGAGCTGCGGACGTGTAAATTGTTTCCAGCGCCGTAGTTGATGAAGCCGAGCTTCCTGAACCGGTTCATGAAGAAACTGACCCGCGAGCGGGTCGTCCCTACCATCTCCGCCATGGTCTCCTGACTTAGCCTGGGGACCGACATTTCGGAGACTCCTTTTTTCTCGAATTGTGCCATCAGGAGAAGAACTCGAGCCAGCCGCTTCTCGCTGGAGTTAAACAGTTGATCGACCAGATCATCCTGATAACGGATGTTTCGCTTCAGCAAATATTTGACAAACATGGCTGACAATTTCGGTTCCAGACTCAACGTGCGCATCATCGCCTTCTTCTCGACATGCAGAAGAACGCAGTCGGTTACTGCGGTCGCAGATGACATGCGCGTGAGCTGACCGGAAAGACCACCCTCCCCAAAAAAATCTCCTTCACTCAAAATGCCGAGGGTTGCTTCCTTTCCAGCTTCCGACAAAACGCTGAGCCGGACCTTCCCTTTTTGGACAAAAAACAGGCCGTCTGTAGGTTCGCCCTGGACGAAGACAGAATTCCTCTGCTGAACAGAGATCATGTTTCTACCCTTACCGATCGTTGAAAGAAAGGCGTGGGGATTGAAATCAAGTTGTCTCTTCGCTGTTGTGCTTTGCTTTACCAAGAGGAATTCCTATCTGAGGATGTGGTCACTTCCCATTATGGGGAACGGGACAAACCTAGGCTGGTCTGTAATGCTCACAAAAGAATGATTTCCAGGAAAACTCCTAAGTGCATGCACTGGCAACTCCGGTGATTTTGTAAGTCACTTGACGCCAGGAGCACAGGCGGCGCGGAATAAGTGCAGTCTTCTCCACTCTCGGAAAAGTAAGCAATCTTGAGCAGTCAGACTATTGTGGGAATAGTTGGTCTGTTGGCTCAAGAGCCCGCGAACCAGGACGAGCCAAAAGAAGCCGCCGGAAAAACAGGCGGCGAAGTTGACGGATCTCAAGATGGTCATCGAGACGTTCAGAAAATAGCGGACGGGATCAGCCTTTTTCCCCAGCGCAAGCACACCAGTGCCGGCCTTTCGTTTGGCAGAACGACCCGCCCACAGGACAAATCAGCAAGGCTGGCGCACAGAACTTTATTTTAAGAGCCTGAGCAATTTTGAACAGTCGGCAAATATAGCACTGCTGTAATTTTGCTTCCTGAAGATGTGAAGGAACTGTGCGGCCTCAATGGTCGTTTGTTCCTCTGGTGGCGCAGCCGGGCACTCAGCGAAGTCAAATCCCCCATCCGCCCGCCCGCGCCACCTCTTCATTTTTTAGCTTAGCGGTTCAGCCTGTGCGTTATGCACGCCAGGGCCTTTGTGCTCAGTAGAACTTAAATTCCACATTTGTCTTTAAAAGGAAACGAAAACCTCGGTCCAGGTTGATGAATGCCGAGGGGTGAGCACTTTTGAACAGTTTTCTAAACCCAAATGTTGACAATGAGGGTGGGAAGGTGCCCCATGCCCCCATCGGTTCATCTAGAACCCCCAAGCGGAGTTGTTCTCTGTATTGACGATAACCAAGATGTACTGGAATGCGAAAAGACATTCCTCGAAAGCTTTGGGTATACCGTTCTGACCGCTCGCAGCGGCAGCCGGGGACTGGAATTGGCTTCCCTCCAGTCGATTGATGTTGTAATCGTCGACTATTTCATGCCCGAGATGAACGGGCAAGAGGTCGCCATCGAAATGAGGCGGCTTATGCCGCAAGCGCCGATCATCATGCTATCGGCAGCAAGGGACATCCCCGAACAGGTCCTGAAGTCGGTGGATGCTTTTGTAGCCAAAGATCGATTGGCCAGCCAGCTGTTGTCCACGATCGCACAATTGCACGGATGCGGATCGATCCCACCGCATCCTTATGATGCGTGATGGCTTGGGACGCGCAGAGTTGACTCGTCGAGACTCGAATCCAAAGTTGAGGTTTCCGCTGATAGGTCGATCAGGCGGCTAGGCCTCGCCGCGCGAAAAAGGGCCGGACCCATGTGAGTCCGGCCTTTAAAGCGCTCAGAATTGCAGCCCTGTTTACGCGGTCGTGAGGGTCTGAATGGGGTTGGTTCCGCCGCTAACCCATGACCGCGCTTTTCTACTGACTTAAGACACAATACCTATTGACGATTTTAATGACTGTGCACTTTTGCTCAGTCCCGAAAAATACCCTGAGTATCATTGGGATAGCTCGCGGTTACGATTCGCGACGAGAGGCTGTGCTGTATGACTCCGACCGAACCGCCCGTTACTCACAAGATATTGCTTGTCGATGATGATGATGGCGTTCGCACCATGATGACTGCGGCCCTTCGACACAAGGGATTTGAAGTTGTCGCTGCCGCCAACGTCACCGAAGCTCTGAAACATATCGCTGCCGAAAGCTTCGACGTGCTCATCACCGACCTGCACATGCCGAACCCCGGTGACGGTTTCACGGTGGTTACCGCGATGCGCCACTCCCAGCCCAATGCCCTCACCCTGCTCGTCAGCGGCTACCCTGATGTGCAGAGCGCCATGGCTGCGATCCTGCTGGAAGCGGATGAAATCATGGTGAAGCCGTTCGAGGTCGGCAAACTCGCCGAGCTCGTGCGGGAAAAGATGCTGAACCGCAAACCTGCCGTCCGGCTGGAAAAGGAGAGGGTAGGCACGATACTGCGGCGCTGTATCGCCAGTGTGGTCGAAGATTGGTTGGCACGGGCTAAGCAGAGCAAAGAACTCAACCACGTTCTGCTTAGCGACAACGAGCGTACGGGACATCTTCCTAAGCTGGTCGAGGATCTGGTTGTCCGCCTCGGCAAGCCCAGTATCACTGCGAAAGACAGCGATGCCGTCTTTTCCGCGGCCGCAACAGCCCATGGCAAGCTGCGTTACAAACAAGGCTACACTCCCGCGATGCTCGTGCACGAATCACGAATACTGCAGGTGACTCTCTTCGGCACATTGCAGAGCAATCTGAGCTTCCTGGATTTCAGCTTGCTCCTGCCCGATGTCATGACGATCGCAGACGAAGTAGATGCGCAGTTGACCCAATCCATGGACAGCTACATGGACGCAATGCGGACGCCTGTGGCAGCGTAGCTCCTGCCGTTACCGATCTGGCATGTCAATAGGGGCTCGTCAACCCACCCAAAACGGTGAGACGACTGCCTGGTAAGGTTGGCCGCTTCGGAAATCGATACGAGAATTGCTGTCGGAAGCCGAAGCGTGCGGACTACTGGATTCCGTGCGCTGGTCGCGTGGACGGCTACACCATCCCCTTCATCAAAGGGATCTGAAACTATGTCGAAGCGCTCGCCATACATTCTTATGTGCATGGATGCTCTGAAACCGAGATCCCTAATTCTTGCGCAGCTATCGGAGCCAATTTGCACGGTGTTCCGCCGTTCTCTCCAGCACTGTGAGACGGTGCGTGGTGTCGGCCGCAGCCCGTCTCTTATTTATTTTTATTCACCGACGGCTTTTTCCGCACGGCCGATCCATTTTAGAGCTTTGCCGACTCTCTTCTCCGCTGCGCCCGAGACTTCCAGGTCGGAATCGTTCGTCGCCTTTCCGACCGCCTCTTTGATCTTCCCTTTTACTTCGTGAAGCTTGCCCTCAGTCTTGTCCTGCGTACTTGGTTTCATCTTTTGCTCCTTCTCTCAGTTCAACCCCTACGCGACTTCTTTTCTTTCCACGGCCGCTGGCACCTGCACCAGTTCCTCAAACAGAGACCGGTAGTGAATCATCGCGGTTCTCAGATCCTCGGTAGTGGCTGCGTCTTTCCCAACCCGCAGAGCAATTTCATGCGCCGACCGGTAGTTCTCCACCACACGAGGGTGGTCGACAGAAATATCGGCGGCACGCTGATCGAAATCCGATACAGGATAGCCGCGAGCCTTCATCACAGAGGACACCAGGTCATCGGCTTCCGCGACCGCGCCCTTCGGGGAATCGACAAAGCGGGATTGCACCGCTTGCCACTGTTTCCAATAGCGCTCGTGTTCCATTGAATCAAGATCGCGAATGTTGAGCTTTTCAATCCTCTTCTCGCGGTCCGCTAATTTCGCTTCTGCTTTTGACCCATGGGTCAGCACCGCGCGGTCGTACTCGGGGCCGAATTTTTGCCGTAGGCCTGCCGTTGTGCCCCTGCGTTTTCGTATGTACAACCAGACCGACACTGCGACCAGCACAACCACAGCCGCGGCCAGAGCAATGAGCCTCGGATCCATCAGATTCAAGTTCATCGAAACCTCCACAAGACCAAATTGTTCACGAATAGTTGTTTTGTCGTGGGAACCCTGTTGAGTCGCCAGTATCAAACTTCCAACTTCAGAAAACTGAGCACAATTGACCGTCTTGTAAGTTGGCCAGCAAGTTTCCACCGGGTAGCACACGCCTCATCGCAAAGTGAGCGATTCTGCACAGCACTGCCGGCGCAGATGAGCGAGTCTGGACTTCTCCCGGATTCAATTCAGATCCGATCAAAGGAAGACTATGAAAACGACAAAGTTGTTCCTTGCTTTTCTCGCCCTGCTCGCACTCGGGAGCATGTTGGGCTGCTCAGCCTCCGCAAAGTCGCCCGATGTTTCGGACAGCATCCGTAAGTCACTCGATCAAGCTGGCCTCAAGAGCGTCTCCGTCAGCCAGGATCTTGACAAGGGCATCGTGACCCTTGGCGGACAAGTCACCAGCGAGAACGACAAGTCCCAAGCCGAGTCCCTGGCAAAGTCCTTTGCAGGCACCCAGGTCGTCGCGGATCAGATTGCGGTGATTCCAGTGGGCGTGGAAAAAGAAGCAAAGGCCATGAACTCCGACCTGGATCAAGGTATCGAGAAAAATCTGGACGCTGCGCTGATCCAGAACAAGCTGCATGACAAGGTGGAATACACGGTGAAGAGCGCAGTGGTGACGCTAACCGGAGAAGTGAACTCAGAAGAAATGCGCTCACGCGCCGAGACCGTGGCAGCTGCCGTGCCGAATGTTCAGCAAGTCGTGAACGATCTACAGGTTAAGAACCAAAAAGCCAGTTCAGTGCGGTAAACCGGGCAGCTGAGTTCTGGCCGTAACCATCGCAGCGAACCTAAAAGAGGAGATGCCATGTCGTTCGGAATCTACGCGATCGGATTCGCAATCATGACCGGCGGACTCATGTACGGAGCACACTTGATGCACATGCCCGCGCACTGGATTGCCGTGGGCGGGATTGTGCTCCTAGGCGTTGGGATTCTGTCTGGGGTAAAGGCGACGCGTCACAAAGATCCTTCGGAATAAGGTAGCGGGAGAATCCCAATCCCGCTGTGGATCGTGTCTACCGCGAACCAGCCGTAGGCCGCACCACCTTGGACTCTCCCAACGTGCTATGATGCCCTTGAGGTGGTTACCACCTTCCCCTCTTTCAGGTTCCCTGAACTAAGTCAGCCCATCTGAAGCTTTCTCTCCTTAGCCTTTCTAAGAAAGCTGTGTCCCCATGCCTTCGAACGCGATTCTGCGCGAGGTTCAGCAACTCTACAACGTGAGTGACCGTCTTGACTTGCTGGCAGAGGAACATCCTGTCGTCTCAGAAGCTCTCATCACCATCTCGGGAAGCGTCCGTAACACGGCAACTCTGTTGGAGGTGATCGTAGCGACGAAAATGGGCCTCTCCGGATTAGATCCAGCAAGTGCCTGATTTGCTCATTACTGCCTGGGAAGGCAAAACCGCAAACAAGACCGCGTCCGAGACAACGCTGGGCAAGCCCCCATTACGCGGTTCGACGGTTAACCGGAGTGGTTTGAAATTATTCAGAGTTTAGTGTTGTCGGGCTGTCGGGTGATCCGCGCAAACGTGTGACGCAAACTCGTTGTCACGCTGCGACTCGAAGTTGCGCATCACATCGGCGAAGGATCCGCCCGATAGCATTTCCGAAGGTTTGAACCGCCAGCCACATTCGGAGCAGCCAAAACCCCGAAAACGCTGTTGGTCGATCCATACCAGCTTCCGGCTCATGACCGCGCATCCTACAAGCGCTAATTTGGATAGTCTGTAGGGCATCCTACATAGACGAGAGAGCCCCTGTTCGCGGGCAAGCCCGATTGCGGGCTCATCTCAGGCAGGTCGATTGAACCTGTCCCAGGCTTCGCGCTTCTTGAAGCGGTCACTAATGCTCAGTATCGGAGGCGCAGCCAGCGTAGGTTTTGATAAGTCTTTTCGGGAGGGTTGCACCCAGCCGTTTGGGAGAATCACAACCTCTCCGCACGGCACGGCGGGCGATCTCATCCCCGCATGTCCGAGTTTTTCGGCTCTGGTCTGGCCCATTAATTCTGGCCCATTAATTCTAGCCTATTAAATAATTAAGGATGCTTTGTGGAAAGTAAACCTCTCCAAATCGTACAGTCCGGCGAGCGGACGAATACCGAAGGGAAACCGGTCAGCAATCTGATACTTCTATCGATCTCCGATAGCGATTACGAATCACTGCGTCCTCATCTCGAATACGTCAGCTTGCCAAACCATCTGATCCTGCATGAGGGGGGCGGAAAACTGGAATTTGCGTACTTTCCGAATCGAGGTTTGATTTCTCTTGTAGTTGTGATGAAAGATGGAGGGAGCGCCGAAGCCGGCATCGTTGGCAATGAAGGCTTTACAGGCACGCCGGCCGCTGTTGGGCTGAGCCGAAGCCCTCTTCAAGCGGTGGTGCAAATCACGGGCGACGGGTTTCGGGTAGGGGTCGCCGCTTTGCAAAACTCTTTGGAAACCACTCCACACCTGCAATTTGTGTTGAGCCGCTATGCCGTAGTGCAAGGAATGCAGGTTGCACAAACGGCCGCGTGCAATCGGTTGCACGATATTAAGCAGCGCCTTGCACGGTGGTTGCTGATGACCCAGGACCGAGTGGATTCGGAATCGCTCCCCATCACCCATGATTTTCTGGCAACGATGCTCGGGACAGACCGGCCCAGCGTGAGCATGGCAGCAGGTGTATTGCAGAAAAAGAAACTCATCGAGTACACCCGTGGCTTAGTAAAGATCGTGAACCGCAAGCAGCTCGAAGACTCCGCCTGTGAGTGTTACGGGATCACGCAACAATACAATGGTGAACTGGGCTTGAAATGAGTTCGCAATGGGATACAGAAAATGCCTGATTGGCTCAGGTTGTCGGGAAACTTTATTTCGGGCTTGCCGCGCGGACGCTAGTCGTGGAGAACGATGTTTAGAAGTGAGCTATGAACCCGCAACCCCCTCGCGCTACTGTAGTCAATGAACCCTAGCTTTCGAAACCGGTTCATAAAAAAACTGACCCGCGACCGCGTTGTGCCTATCATATCGGCGAGGATCTCCTGGCTGATCTTGGGGATCACCGTTTCGGGCACGCCTTCCTTGCCGAAATGGGCAAGCAATAGCAGGATCCGAGCCAGCCTCTTCTCGCTGGAGTTGAAGAGTTGATCAACCAAATCCGCTTCGTACCGGATGTTGCGCGCCAGCAGATACGCAACAAACATATCCGAGAGCGCGTGTTCCCGGTGAAGCGCCAGCATCATCTCCTTCTTGTCGATGCGCAGAAGTTCGCAGTCCGTCATGGCGGTTGCAGAGCCCATACGGAGCGCCTGGCCCGCAAGCGAACCTTCACCGAAAAACTCTCCGTCATCCAATATGCCGAGGGTCGCTTCCTTGCCAACCTTGGATACGACGCTGAGTTGAATCTTACCTTTCTGAATATAAAAGACCGCATCCGCTGGAGCGCCTTGTGAAAAGACGGGGTCTTTCGTTTTCAGATGAACAGCTGTCCTACCAACGCCAGCTTTTGCAAGAAAAGTCTCTGCATCGAAGCCGGTGTTCAACTTCTTGACCGCCACCATAGAAACTCCCGATTTCTGCCTCGGGGGCGAGGTGTTCATTGTCTTAATCATCGCTTTGTTTTCCGATCGCCGGTGAACCCTTTGTGACCTGGGTTGGGGCCCGGCGGTTCGACCGGTACCTTGGCTGAACAAACAAACCTGCAGGAATTATTGAGCGCAGAAAGCAAGCAGTGTCCGATGCACTCGTAGCAGCTTGCTTTTGGTCTCGTAATAAATGAAGCCCGAGTCCTTGAACCTCTTCATGAAGAAACAAACGCGCGACCGCGTGGTCCCCACCATCTCTGCCAGCGTCTCATGACTGACCTTCGGAACCACCGTCTCGGAGGATCCAGTCCCATCGAAGTGAGCGAGCCGTATAAGGATGCGCGCAAGCCGTTTCTCGCTGGGATTGCAATGCTGGTCAACGATGTCTTGCTGGTATCGAATGTACCTTGCCAGCACGTATGCCAGGAATAGATTGGCCAGCTTCACATGCTTGGTCAGTGCCAGCATCATGACCTTCTTCTCGATACGCAGGAGGCTGCAGTCGGTCATCGCCGTGGCAGACGCCGTGCGAGAAGACTGACCGGCGATGGCATCCTTGCCCACAAAATCGTCGTCGCTCAATATGTCGAGGGTTGCTTCCTTGCCGGCCTTGGACTTAGCGGACAGCTTTACCTTGCCCGTTTGAATGACAAACAAAGCATCGGCCTCATCCCCCTGAGCGTAGATCGCTCGTCCTGCCGGAAATGACATCAACTCCCGCCCCGTGCCCACAGTGGAGAGAAAGGTTTTCGGGTTGAAACCGGGTCTTGGCTTGGCCATGGCGTCCTACTCCTCGAAGCCTGGCGAAAGATTTCATCTGATCACGGCAACGCAATAAAAAGTGGTCAATATCGCTCACAATTCTTCCGTGTCAGGCAACAATTCGGAGTGACCGCCTCCGCGCAGTCGAAACTTCAGGGCGGTGCGATCAATATTGACCAGCAATCGAACTAGCCATGCTCGATACTCGCCTTCGAATAACTTTCCACGGTTCCGAAAACAGCCGGACCTCTCCAGCTGTAGATCTCTTGTGAAACCGACAGCATAAAGAGCTCTTGTTGCACCACCACCGCCGGGCGAGTTTGTCGGAGAAAACTACAGGAGAAAATCATGAAAATGCTAAAAGGGATAGGAATCGCACTGTGCCTCGCTGTGCTCTGTGTGCTCGCCGTGCAAACCGCAAGGGCCGATGACTGGAACCGGAAGACTGTTATCACTTTCAGCGGTCCCGTCGAAGTTCCAGGCGTGGGACAACATAACTTGCCGGCTGGCACGTATGTCTTCAAGATTCTGGATTCGCAATCCGACCGCCACATCGTCCAGATTTTCAATCAGGACGAAACCCAGGTGCTTACGACGATCCTCGCCATTCCGAACTACCGTTTGAAAACGACGGACAAGACGACCATCACGTTTCGCGAGCGGCCCGCCGGACAGCCGGAAGCTCTCAGGGCATGGTTTTACCCTGGGCGCGAATGGGGCGAAGAATTCGTATACGCCAAACCGAGAGCGCTCGAGTTGGCCAAGGAAACCAATGAGCCCGTGCTCGCTACCTCGATCGAGGAGACCACGCCTGTCGAGGCTCTGAAGACGGCACCTATCGAGGCCGTTGCCCCTACTGGCGAACCAGTCGAATTGGCCACGGTAGTTGAAGCACCGCCAGTGGCCGCAGCTGAACCAGCCCCTGTGGCTGCTGCTCAGCCTGTCACCGTGGCTGCTGCCGATCCTTTACCCGAAACAGCGAGCTCATTGCCTCTGATTGCACTGATTGGGCTGCTGGCAATCGGCGCCGGCTTCGCAATTTCGGCGTTCTCGAAGCGAGCTGCTTGAACCAAGCCAGCGGATGGATCTGAATTTGAATGAAGACCACCCGTTTCGACCGGACGCCGGACGGTGCGCAATTACTGCGCCCGTCCGGCCTACCGGGCATGACTCAGATTGCATGAAAAGAAACAACGGATGACTGAGCGTTCATTATCCGCGCCGCGTCTGCAAAGCGAACGGAAACGGCAGGCCAGAGAGCCTTTCACCGCCTGTCTCGCCGCACTTCTCGCCTTGATTGCTCTGCCGAGCTTTGTCCGTGCACAAGCTCCTCCGTTACAGAGTGACCCGGGCGCCCCCTACACCATTCAAGTAAATGTGGATGTGGTCGTATTGCGAGCGACCGCGCAAGACCGCAAGAATGTTCTTGTGTCCGGGCTCAATCAGGACAATTTCCAAGTCTATGAGGACGGTGCGCTTCAATCGATCAAATATTTCAGTCATGAGGACGTCCCGGTCACGGTCGGCCTGGTCGTCGACAACAGTGGAAGCATGCAGCCGAAACGGCCTGACGTTATTCTTGCTGCGTTGGGCTTTGCTCGTTCCAGCAACCCGCAAGACCAGATGTTCGTTGTCAATTTCAACGAAAAGGTTTCGTTTGGTCTTCCGGAAAACACTCCATTCACAGACCAGGTGACCCAGTTGGAAGTCGCGCTGTCTAGAGCCGCACCGAAAGGCGAGACCGCACTTTACGATGCGGTTGCTGCCGCCCTTGAGCACCTGAAGAATGGTACTCGGGACAAGAAAGTGCTCATCATAGTCAGCGATGGAGGCGACAACGCCAGCAAACACAAGCTCACCGAAATCATGGCTTTGGTCGGGCAGGCGAACGTGATTATCTACACCATCGGGATCTTCGATGACGAGGATGCCGATCGCAACCCCGGCGTGCTCAAGCGGCTTGCCAAGGACACAGGTGGCGAGGCATTCCTGCCGGAATCACTGAAGGACGTTACCCCCATCTGCGAACGGATCGCTCGCGATATCCGTAGCCAGTACACCATCGCCTATGTTCCCACGAACAGAAAGCGCGACGGGACGCATCGAGTCATACAGGTGAAAGCAAGCGCCCCCGGCCACGGACGTTTGCTGGTACGCACGCGAACCGGCTACTTCGCACCCTCGGCACTCTCATCAAAGGCAGCAAAGGCCTTCGACCGTCATGAAATCCAGGACTGAACGGGGGATCCCAACGCGCGCCCAAAGGTTTCTTCGTTGGAGTCAGCGCCTTCTTTTCATCAGCGGCACTCTCGCGCTCGGTTACGTGGGTTTCAATCTGCTTGACGCCAGGCTCTACCAGGTATCCGCAAAACGGTCCCTCGAAAGCCAGATTCAACTCTCAAAAGAGCCCCAAGACGCACAGCCTAAACCAACGCTCAAACTAGGCGACGTTCTGGGACGTCTGGATATTCCGAGTCTGGGATTGTCGGTTGCAGTGCTGCAAGGGACAAGCTCGCGAGTGTTGCGGCGGGGAGCGGGTCATATCGAAGGCACCCCGCTTCCAGGGGAACCCGGGAATAGCGGAATCGCCGGGCACCGCGATACGTTCTTCCGTGAACTGAAAGACATTCGCAGAAATGACGAGATTCAGCTTCAAACGGCAAACGGGCTATTTCGCTACCAGGTAGATTGGGTGAAGGTCGTCGAGCCTAAGGACACCGCGGTTCTGGAGCCTTCGACACTAGAATCCACTCTAACGCTCGTGACCTGCTATCCATTCTATTTCGTCGGTTCGGCACCGAAGCGGTTTGTCGTGCGAGCGCACAGGCCACGAAGGGACGATCCAGTTCACTCTCAGCGTACTAAGCCTCATACTATGCAGGCGAGACGCAATGGCCAGATCACGGCGCAGCTGACTGTCGGTCAGTCAGATCGCACCCATCTTTTCGCGCTTTCCCAGGTCACAGTGTGTCTACGGTGAGCAATATCGCCGGTGGGAGAGAGTTCGAGCACACAGGGACACTGGAGCATTTGGAGACATGAGAGTGCTGGAAGTCGTGAAGGAATGGACCTCGGTTAACTGTCTGGTTCGATTAACGATATGAGTGGTGCCGGGAGGGGGAGTCGAACCCCCAAGACCCGAAGGTCGGCGGATTTTGAGTCCGCTGCGTATCACCGTATACCTATGATAATAAGTAGTTTATCTTTCACAAACCGTGAAAGTGTGTAAGCAAATGTGCCGGTTTTGAAGGGTTTCCACCTGTCAGGTCGCAACAAGAACCTCGCGACGACGCGCTCTTTTCGAGCACTTTTTATCTGAGGCTCCGAGCGGCGCAAAATGCCCGCCTTTCCCCTCCCGTATACATTCTTGTCAATTCCCAATCTCACCCGAGTGGGGAGCAGATCCCTCTCGCCGCTGTCACGCGTTGACGAACGTACTGGGGGCGGTGCATGCAGATTAGCCAATCAGATTGTGAAAATAGCGGCCTGAAACACTAGGCCTTGGTCAGTTTCGAAACGCCGAGGCTCCTCACTTAGTGCAGCGTATACGAGCGCTCCGGATCAGACGAGTCTATAATCCGAAATAGACGGAACATTAATCCGAATCAGACGGAGCCTTCACCCGGCATGGACGATACCGATCACGAGCTCTTTCCTCGCTTTTCCGCCGAACTAGTGGCCACCGCGCTCAAGGACACACCAGTCGTCATGGTTACGGGGCCTCGTCAATGCGGCAAGACCACACTGGTCCGCGATTTGGTCGCAGGCAATCGCGAATTCATCACTATGGACGACGACACGGTCCTGGCTGCGGCACGCAGCGATCCAACTGGGCTAGTGCGGGCGCTCGATCGAACGACCATTGACGAAGTACAGCGAGTGCCCGACCTCCTCCGGGCCATCAAGAAATCGGTCGATGATGATCGTAGGGCCGGCCGGTTTCTGTTGACGGGCTCAGCCAATATCCTGACTCTGCCTCAGGTCTCAGAGAGTCTAGCGGGCCGCATGGAGATCGTGAGCCTTCTACCCCTCTCACGGGCTGAAATCCGAGGTAAGAAGCCGGGTTTCCTAAAAGCAGCGTTCGATAGCAAGCTTGGCAAACCTGCGGAACCAATGATCGGCAAAGACCTAGTACAGGCCGTCTTGATTGGTGGCTACCCCGAAATGCTGCGGCGCGAAGATCCACAACGACGCCAGACATGGGCACGCGATTATGTAAGAGCCATCGTGCAGCGGGATGTGCGCGAGGTTGCCGACGTGGAAAAACTCGACCAAATGCCGCGTCTGCTACAGGTTCTTGCACACCATTCTGGCCAGCTCACCAATTTCACGCAGATAGGCGGCCAAGTTGGGTTTGACGACAAGACCACAAGGAAATACGTCGCCATCCTGGAGCAGTTGTTTCTCGTTCGTCGCGTGGAACCGTGGTTTCGGAACCAGTTGAAGCGTTTGGTAAAGACGCCCAAGCTGCATTTCCTTGATTCGGGCCTCCTCGGCGCGCTCTTAGGAGCTAGTGCTGAGCGGGTCACGAAAGATCGTTCGATCTTCGGGCCGCTGCTCGAAACGTTTGTTTTCTCTGAGGTATTGAAACAGGCGTCTTGGTTCGATGAGAGCTGCGCTTTACACCACTACCGGGACAAAGATCAGGACGAGGTTGACCTTGTGATTGAAACGGGAAGTGGCGCATTGGTCGGTATCGAAGTCAAGGCGAGCGCCACCGTGAATGCTGGTGACTTCAAGGGACTCCGAAAGTTGGCGGAGACCTGCGGCCATAACTTCAAGCTAGGAGTAGTTCTCTACGATGGCGGAAGGCCAGTCCCCTTCGGCGATCGTCTTGTTGCTGCGCCAATGTCTTGCTTGTGGGTGTGACTCGAATTTTCGAGGTCTTCGGGTCGCAGTGGATGAAGGTGTAAGCGTCCCGGTTGTGACCGTCTAGACAAGTGGGCGACTTCCTTCCTTAACGTCATTCGCATCCAAGGAGAGAGCGCGCCCGGAAAGCGCTCGATTCGAGAATGCAGAGAGTTCCGGTAGAGTCCAGCAGTATCGCCAGCATCGGCTACGCTCCTCAGGAACGCGTGCTAGAACTGGAGTTTCGTCAATCGGGCGAGGTCTATCAATACTTTGACGTGCCCGGCGAGGAATACACCGCATTCCTCGCCGCCGACTCCAAAGGCACCTACGTGAATCAGCAGCTCAAACCTCGGGGATATCGCTACCAGCGCCTCCCGTCCTCATCGAAATAGCTTCCCACTCTTGTTCACAAGTGTCGACACATGGACACTTACCCCTCAACTCATCCGGACGCTGTCAATACGGCCTCGACCGGACGCTTACGAAGGTGTTGCAATACGTCGTTCCAACCAGGAAGTGATGACACATATCGAAGTCAGTGACGACAACTCAACGGCGGAGCAAAACATGGTGCGCGCGGAAAGAGTCGAACTCTCACCGGCCTTTTGAGATTTGCGGATGCCGCCGCCGATGCCGTGCGAAGCCTTAGTGTCCGGTTTGCGGCTGGACCATCCCTTCACCGTCTACAACTTTCCAGCTCAAGCTTTGGCTTGGTCGCCTGCTAAATAGCGTGAGCACGACAGGTTGTGGTTTGGATGCTTGTAGAACGTGACCCTTGCCATCAAGGTTGATTCGTAGTCCCAACATCTTTATTCGCTTGAAAGGCGGTGCGAATCCGAAAATGTGTAACTGACGTGTAAGCCAGACCTGCTACGTAGGCGTCCATAAACCTACTCATTTCAATGTGATAGATTTTCATTCGCAACTATATATGACGCGAAATCCGCTGCGTCTGCTCTAGAGGTGCATCTCATTCGGGAGCTAGCACCGGCTAGCCGCGTATTCTGTGGGCTTTGGGGGTTGGTGCCGGGAGGGGGAGTCGAACCCCCAAGACCCGAAGGTCGGCGGATTTTGAGTCCGCTGCGTCTGCCAATTCCGCATTGATAATGAACAGCTTAGCAAGGAACTCCTGTAAAACTGTGTAAGTAAATGTGTCAGAATTTGGTTATTTTCTGCACCCCGCCCCCGCTAAGAAATCTCCGCGAATGGAGAACAGATGACGCCCCGCCGGTGTGGATGTCATATCATGTTGCGGCAAAGGAGCAGCATTCATCCCAATTTATGTTCACGCGAATCATAGCTGGTCTTCTCTTGACCCTGATCTCGGCCCAAGGCTTGTCTGGCGCCGATTTTGCCATGAAGGTGACCGACAAGAATTATCTCGATACTCAAGGTTTCAGCGTTTTTCTCTACGACAGCACGTACCATCCGGTTTTTGTGGACCAAAAGAACACGGCGATGGAGATGATTCTCCACGGCCAGCGCATTGCAACCAACGGCGACGTGCGCTTGATGCCAACCCCGGAGCAGTGGGACCTGGTGGCAACTCTCAAAGATCGCCATGCCGACAAGGCGAACAACCGGCTCAGCGCCGACCTCTCGTTCCCCACGTTCGACTTCAGTTACACACTGGAACTTGCGGCGGAGCCGGGCGGTGTGAGGGTCAGCATCAATCTCGACAAGCCGCTGCCGCAGAAACTGGCAGGACGGGCGGGCTTCAACCTGGAGTTCCTGCCCTCGATCTACATGGGCAAGGCTTACCTGGTGGACGGAACCACAGCGGGCATCTTCCCGCGAACGCCGAACGATCCGATGACGAAGGTTTTGCCACTCGCTGATGAACCCAAAAAAGCGTACTACCTGGAGGACTGGGATAAGGCTAAGGGATACACGCAGCCGTTGCCGTTCGCCGAAGGCAAGAGCATCACCCTGGGCGTCGACGACGCTCTAGCCCGGGTGAACGTCGTATCCGATACGGCTAGCCTCATGCTGTTCGATGGGCGCGACCGCGCGCCGAATGGCTGGTTCGTATTGCGTTCGCTGATCCCTTCGGGCAAGACCACCGGCGCCGTCGTGTGGCACATCCGGCCGGACGTGATTCCGAACTGGACGCGGCCGCCGGTGATTGCGCACAGCCAGGTCGGTTATGCGCCGGGCTTCCAAAAGGTGGCGGTACTTGAACTCGATCCGAAATACAACGCTCCGAAGACGGCCCGAGTGGTGCGCCTGATGGAAGACGGATCCTACAAGCAGGTGTTCGAGGGACCGATCACGTCTTCAACTCCCTGGCTGCGCTACGTCTATTCGAAGTTCGACTTCACCCCCCTGAACGACCCCGGACTTTATGTCATCGAGTACGCAGACCAGCGCACGGCGCCCTTCCCCATTTCAAAGGACGCTTACGCCAACATCTGGCAGGACAGCCTCGACCATCACCTCGCGGCGCAGATGGATCACGTTTCGGTTCGCGAAGGTTACCGCATGTGGCATGGCGCTTCGCACCTCGATGATGGCCGCATGGCGCCAGTGGTCGGGGAGCAATTCGATGGCTGGAACCAGGCAACGGCGACCGACGGGAAATACAAAGGCGGCGATCACATTCCGGGGATGAACGTGGGCGGCTGGTACGATGCCGGCGACTTCGACCTTGAGGAACCGGCGCAGTTGAGTGTGATTCAGAGTCTCGCTCTGGCGTACCGCGAATTCAATCTCAAGTACGACGAGCTCACGGTGGATGAAACCGCGCGTGAGGTTGAGATGCACCGTCCCGATGGCGTGCCGGATACGGTCGAGCAAGTGAAGCACGGTGCACTACTCATCCTGGCGCAGTTTCACAACATCGGCCACGCCATACGCGGTACGCACGAGCCAGATCTGCGCCAGTACACACAGGTCGGCGACGGAGCGTCGAAAACTGACGGCCGCATTTACGACCCGAAGCTTGGCCCGAACGAAACGAAGGGCGACTACTCGGGCAAGCCGGACGATCGCTGGATCTTCACAACCAACAATCCATACTTCCAGTGGAATGCCATCGCAGCGCTGGCAGTAGCCGCGGATACGCTGAAAGACTGGGACGACGCATTAGCGAAAGACTGTCTCGAGACCGCAATTAAAGCATGGAAAGATACGACGGCGAATCCAACGCTGTATCCGACAAGCGCCGGGCCAGACCGTGAGGCTCCCGCAGGTGGTGTGCTGGCTGCGTCTCAGGGGGCCGTTTCTGGCGTTCATGGCGTTGCTAAGTCAAAGAACAACTCAGGTGCCCCAACAAATTCGGCCGCACCAGCCACTCCTCCGGCTGGCGGCGGCCGTGGCCGATCGTTCGTCGGCATGGACTGGTCCGCGGCTCTGGAACTCACCATCGCCACCAATGGCGCTGAGCCCTACAAGTCCCGCCTGAAGGAATTATTCCCGCAGATGATTACTCCCGAGCAGATGGACTTCAATGGTTGGAAAGCGGTCCGGGCATTACCTTATCTGGATGCGAGCGCGAAAGATCAACTGCGCGAAGCGGTGAAAACATACGCGGCAGGTTTGAACAAGCGGCTGGACGAGACGCCATTCGGCGTGCCTCCGAGCCTCGGCACCTGGGGCGGATCGGGCGCTGTCGTCGATATGGCCATCCGAATGTATTTCCTGCACAAGACGTTTCCGGATCTCGTGGGCCCCGAGTACACACTTCGCGCCGTCAATTACATTCTCGGCACGCACCCGGTATCGAGCACTTCGTATGTGGCTGGCGTTGGTACAGTTTCAAAGACGAAGACGTACAGCAACAATCGCGCCGACAATGCGTACATCCCGGGTGCCGTGATTCCCGGATACATCATCATCAAGCCGGATTTTCCGGAGTGCATCGACGACTTCGGATTCCTGTGGTTCGAGGATGAAGCCGTCGTGGCCGGGTCGGCAAGCTGGGTCGTGGCCGGCAACGCCGCGAACGCGATCATTAAGGAAGCAAAGTAGCCCAGTACCTGCAGCCCATTCCGCCGGAGTAGTCAGGTCAGGGAATTGAGGTGAGATGCATACGAAATGCGTAAGAAACATGCTTTTGATGTTTGTCTCGACTAGTTGTGCGTGGGCGCAGGAACCGAACTCCTGCGCGAAGCTGACCAACTTCAAAGCCGAGAATGTTGAAATCACCAAAGCGGCCGTCATTGCTGCCGGGACCACCGAGGCTATTCCCTGGAACCAGACTCGCACCGCACCTCTGCCTGCATATTGCCGAGTCGAAGGTGTCATGAACCGGCGCACCGGAGTCGACGGAGAAGAGTTTGGAATCACTTTCGCCTTGGCCATGCCCGACCGATGGAACGGCAACTTTCTGATGCAAGGTGGGGGCGGTAGCAACGGCATTGTACTTGCGCCCCTTGGATTGAACGCCGCCGGAGACACGCCTGGACTCATACGCGGATTCGCCGTTGCAAGCACGGATACAGGTCACAAAAGTCGCCACCCGGGATTTGATTTCGGTTTCGTGCGCGATGAGCAGGCGTATCTGGATTTTGCTTACCTCGCGAATGCCGAAGTCGCTGCATTAGCCAAACAACTCATCGCCCAACACTACGGCAAACCGGCAGCCTTTTCGTATTTTTCTGGATGCTCTACCGGCGGGCGCGAAGGGATGATTCTTTCACAGCGTTATCCCACGGTTTTCAATGGCATCATCTCCGGCGACCCCGCTATGCGCACTGGGTTTTCCAATCTCGCGATCGGCCGATGGATTCCCATAGCCTTCAATCAAATTGCCCAAAAAGACGCAAACGGAAAACCAATCCTCGAGCAGTCGATTACTGACAATGACCGCAAGTTGATCAGCGACGCTCTCATCAAAAAGTGCGACGCCAAAGATGGCATTGCTGACGGCTTAATCTCCGATCCTCTCGGGTGCGACTTCGATCCTGAGATTTTGGCCTGCAAAGGCGAAACGAATAACTCCTGCCTGGCTCCGGAAAAAGCGGCCGCCATCAAGAAGGCCATGGGAGGGCCGAAGACGTCGAGTGGAACCCAAGTCTATGCGGGATTCCTTTACGACAAGGGCATCACGAACGGCCCGCCGTTCCGAGGATTGCTTTCACCCGGACCCGGCATTTTCGGGCCTGCGACGACGGACATGACGATGGACGTCGATAAGGAAGCTCTGTCGGCCAGTCAACCGCTCGTGGATTCGATGTCCACGAATTTGACGACCTTCTCCGCGCACGGAGGTAAATTGATCTTCTACCACGGCGACAGCGATCCGTGGTTCTCGCCTCTCGACACCTTCGATTACTACAAGAATATGGCGGCTGCAAACGGAAGCCTCGACGCCGTCTCGAAGTGGAGTCAGTTCTACTTCGTTCCGGGGATGAGCCATTGTGGCGGAGGGCAGGCGTTGGATCAGTTTGATCTGCTGGGCGCAATGGTCAGCTGGGTAGAAAAGGGCACAACGCCAATATCAGTGATCGCGACTGGGAAGGCCTTTCCTGGGCGCACCCGACCGCTCTGTCCTTATCCGAAGCACGCACAATATAAGGGGCAAGGAGACACGGAAAACGCAGCAAACTTCGAGTGCCGTTAAATTTGTTATGTCTGCTGAAAGGACATCGCTTCTTATGCGTTCACTTCTCATAGGCTTCACGCTGGCCGTTATGTGCATCACTGCGCCGATCGCGGCTGCCCAGAAAGTTGAATTGTCGATTGATGCATCCAAAACCGGCGCGAAGGTCGACCGTAACATTTTCGGGCAATTCGCAGAGCATCTTGGACACGGCATTTACGAAGGCATTTGGGTCGGCCCCGATTCCAAAATCCCGAACACTCGCGGCATTCGCAATGATGTTGTGGGCGCCCTGAAAGCGATCAAGGTTCCGAACGTTCGTTGGCCCGGTGGCTGCTTCGCCGATGAGTATCACTGGCGTAAGGGCATCGGCCCGCAACGGTCAGTAACTCTCAACCCCAACTGGGGCGGAGTGACTGAGGCAAACGCGTTCGGCACGCATGAGTTCATGGACTTCATCGATCAGATCGGGGCGGACGCGTATGTCTCGGTCAATGTCGGTTCCGGAACTCCGCAGGAGGCGTCCGAGTGGCTGGAATACATGACGGCTGCGACACCTACCACGCTGGTAAAAGAACGGGCCGCCAACGGGCATCCAGCTCCATACAAAGTCGCCTTGCTCGGCATCGGTAACGAAAGCTGGGATTGCGGCGGCAACATGACGCCCGATTACTACGTTAGCCAGATGAAGATCTACAGCCGCTTCGTAAGGAACTTCAATCCCGCGCAACAGGACAAGCAGCAGATGCTGAAGATCGCCGTGGGTCCGGGCGGTGACGGCCCGCGATGGACCGATTGGACCGAAACCGTCATGAAGGCCTATCAGCAACACACCTGGAGTTGGGACATCAACGGTCTTTCCATGCACAACTACACGGTGCCGCACTGGCCACCTTCCTATGCATCCGTGGGGTTTGGTGAAACCGAGTACAGCCAGATCCTCAAAACCACTTTAGAGATGGATGGTCTCATCAGCAAGCACTCGGCGATCATGGACAAGTATGACCCTGACAAAAAAGTAGCGCTCTTTGTGGACGAATGGGGAGGCTGGTACGCGCCCTTACCCGGCAGCAATCCGGGGTTCCTAGTTCAGCAAAACAGCCTGCGTGACGCCATTCTCGCGGCCCTGAACCTTAATATCTTCGCCCGCCATGCCGACCGGGTACGCGGCGCCAACATCGCGCAGATGATCAATGTGCTGCAGGCGATGATCATCACAGACAAAGAGAAGATGGTCCTGACTCCAACTTATTACGTCTTCAAAATGTATGTGCCGTTCCAGGACGCAACATTCATACCAGTGACGCTCGACGCCGGTCGGTACACGCATGGAGACGTGGCGATACCACGCCTGGATGCGATCGCGGCAAAAGACACGACCGGTAAGTTGTGGCTGGAGATTACCAATCTCGATCCCAACGAACCGGTCGAAATCGAAGCGGCTGTTGCGGGCATCACGGCCAAATCAGCGAGCGGAGAAACTCTGACCGCTCCGAAGGTGGACAGTGTCAACGCCTTCGACGCACCTAACACAGTCATGCCGAAGCCGATCTCAGCGAAGTTGCAGGGTGGCAAGCTGACTCTGAAGCTGGAGCCTAAATCTGTCACCGTCGTGTCAGTTGAGCAGTAACGCCCCCAGGTGGTGGCTCAATTTGAAAAGAGTACTCCGGGTAAAACGTTGTCATCCTGACGGAGCGCGCCCAGCGCTCCGGAGGGACCTTACGGGGCCCAGACATCGGTTGTACGGCGGCGAGGATTGCCTGCACTGCAGGAAGCGTCGGCGAGCCTGTTCGACGGCATCGATGGCATCGGCCCGCCGTAAGGTCCCTCGTGCCGGCTTCGCCGCCACTCAGGATGACATCAGGCTGAAGCAATTTTCAAAGTGAGCCACTACCCGCTCCCAGGTTTCATCACCGGGCCAGCGCGATGGTTCACATTCGATAGCCAGCGAAGGAGAAAAACATGCGGCGATTCGTAATACCGATCCTATTATCTTTGAGTTTTTGTTGGGCACAGGAATCAGGCAGTTTTCAGCCCTCTACGACGAATGTATGGGCAGCGGAGTATCCGCGGGTTGACAGCACCGGGAGAGTACAGATTCGCGTCAAAGCTCCAGACGCTACGAAAGTCCGACTGAACTTCTGGAGCGGCCCGAAAGTGGACATGGAAAAACAGCAGGACGGATTCTGGACGGTTACCACTACGCCGCTGGTCCCTGGTTTTCACTATTACACGGTGATTGTTGACGGGGCCGAGGTCAGCGACCCCAACACTCACGCCTTCTTCGGAGGAGGAAAACCTGCAAGCGGCGTAGAGGTTCCGGAACCGGGCTCTACTTATTATTCGATCCAAGACGTTCCGCACGGCGCGGTCCGCGAGGTCTGGTACAGCTCGAAGGTGACGGGGACGTGGCGGCATGCGCTGGTTTATCTGCCGCCCGATTACGATACGAGAACTAACGTGCGCTATCCCGTGCTCTATTTGCAACACGGCGCCGGCGAGGACGAGACCGGCTGGGTGCGTCAGGGCAACGCCAATTTCATCCTGGATAATTTGATTGCGGCCAAGAGTTGCAAGCCGATGATCGTGGTGATGGCCTACGGCTACGCGCACCGCGCGGGCGAGGCGCCTGTCGATCTGTTTGCCAAAGGATTTGGATCACCAGAAATGCTGAAGGCCATGCAGGACATGGCAGCGGCCTTCGAAGATGACGTAACCCAAGCTCTCATCCCCTACATTGATTCCACCTTCCGCACGTTACCCGACCGTGAGCATCGCGCGATGGCAGGCCTCTCGATGGGCGGCATGCAGACCTACCAGATCACGCTGGATCATCTCGACCTCTTCTCTTACATCGGCGGCTTCAGTGGAGCGGGCGGGATGCTCGTGCTCGGAAATCGAAAACTGGATCCCAAGACCGACTACAACGGAGTCTTCGCAGATTCGGCAGCCTTCGCCAAGAAAGTGCACTTGCTCTGGCTTGGCGTGGGGACGAATGAACCGGAGAGAATGCGCACGGGACTCCAGAAACTGCATACGTCCCTACTGGAAGCAAACATCCAGCACGTCTTCTACGAATCACCCGGCACCGACCACGAGTGGCAGACCTGGCGCCGCGATCTGAAAGATTTTGCACCGCGACTCTTCTGATCCAGTCCAGGCTCGAGGGTCGAGATTCGGGGAGCTCTTTTAGAGTGTGGAGGAGGTGTGCAATCCATGCTCAATACAGCATTTTGTAAGTAAATTTACTATTTTCAGTTGGATAGACTAAACGCTCATTAGTTATATATTGGCGCAAAATCCGCTCCGTCTGATGCCCAGGTTGATCGCATGCGGAGAGCAAGCCCAGGTAGCCGCATATTTTACAGGGTTTTTAAAGTGGTGCCGGGAGGGGGAGTCGAACCCCCAAGACCCGAAGGTCGGCGGATTTTGAGTCCGCTGCGTCTGCCAGTTCCGCCATCCCGGCTTGGGAAAGGCCCTTCCATTGTACGGCAGTCATTGCAAATTTTGCATAGCGATCACGCAGGCTGCGGATTCCGCACGGGCGCTGCGATCATCGGCAACTCCACCCGGAACGTGGCGCCGTGGCCAAGCTGGCTTTCGACCTCGATCCAGCCGCCGTGTTGGGTGACGATCCATTGAGCGATGGCCAGCCCCAGCCCCGCGCCACCCTGCTCGCGGCTGCGCGCCCTGTCGACGCGATAGAAGCGCTCGAAAATCTTGCCCTGCTCTTCATCGGCGATTCCCGCTCCTGAGTCCTGAACCATGATCACCGCGCTGTCGCCTTTAGTTTCGAGTGACAAGTAAACCGACCCAGGCGAAGACGTGTACTTGAACGCGTTGTCGAGCAGGATGTCGGCTAATCTTCGCAATAAGGTCTCGTCGCCCATTACCGAAACATCGGGAGCCGCAAGGCTAGCTGAAAACTGCAGATTGCGAATGGTGGCCACCTGCCGCCAGCCGTCGACGACGCCCCGCAACGTCTGGCTCAGATCCACCGGCTCCAGGTGCAGCGTCTCGCGGCCGGAGTCGGCACGAGCCATCGACAGCAATTGTTCGATCAGCGCGGTCGTTCGCTCGGCCTCCAGCAGAATGTGGCGCAGCGATTCCTTGTATTCGGCTTCTCCCCGCGACCGGCGCAACGCCAACTCGGCCTCGGTGCGGATCAGTGACACCGGCGTCCTAAGTTCATGCGAGGCGTCCGCCGTAAACTGCGTGATGCGCAGGAACGCCGACTCAATCCGGTCGAGCATTTCGTTCAACGTGTCCGACAAGCGCTGCAGTTCGTCTCCCGTTTCTAACTTCTGCAGCCGGCTGTTGAGATTGGTTCCGCTGACCTGGCGCGCGGTTCGCACCAGTGCATCCACAGGAGCGAGCGCCCTGCGACTCAGCCAGTAACCACCACCCGCCGCCACCAGTAACAACACGGGCGCAAACATCAGCAGATAGAGACGGAACAAATGGAGAGTCTCGACTACGTCGTCCGCCGGGATGCCCATCTGCACTGTATAAACGTGACCGTTGGCATCCATTTTCTGCAGGACGAACCGGAAGAGCCGGCCGTCGATCTTCCGGCTTCTCATAGTAGGCCGTTCGACTTGATCCGGCGGCTCCAGTGCCGACGCGTGTGCCTCGAGGAATGCCGAACGATAGATCGGCTGATTGTTTTCCGCGTAGACCGCCAGATAATCTCCGGAATGTTCGATAGCATAAGTTTCAGTCACTTCCTCCTGAATCTTGGCGATGGAACGATCCTTAGGCTGGGACTGCAGAAAGTTCTTCAGGTCGTCGACCTGCGCTTCCAGATCGTCATCGACCAGGTCATACAAATTATGCCGCAGGATAACCCACATGCCCACGCCAAAGACGAGTTGCGCGAGAGCAAAAAACGCCAGATACCAGAGCGTGAGGCGAACGCCGATCGAAGGTCTTTTCATAACAGTCTTCTTACGTGAGCCCGTCGGGACGAATCATGTAGCCGACGCCACGCACGGTCTGAATCAACTTGGAACGGCCCGGGGAATCGATCTTGTTGCGCAAAAGGTGCATGAAGGCGTCCAACGTATTTTCTTCGATGTCGCGGTCAAAACCCCAAACCGATTCGATCAGAGCCCGTCGAGAAACGACCTTTCCGGCGCGGTACATGAGACGCTCCAGCAGATTGTATTCCGTGCGGGTCAACGGAACCCGTTCTTCTCCCCGCAGAACCTCGCGGCTGGCCGGATCGAGAACCAGGTCGGCAACCCGCAGATTGACGTCCTGCGATATCAGCGCGCGCCGCTTCACCGCCCGCAGTCGCGCCACCAGTTCGTCAAACGAAAAGGGCTTGGTCATGTAATCGTCGGCGCCCAAGTCGAGGCCGCGGACAATGTCAGGCACGGAGTCGCGGGCGGTCAGCATCAGGATCGGAGTCCGGACTTTTTCCGCGCGCAGCCGTTTGGCGAGCTCATATCCGCTGAGCTTCGGCATCATCACGTCAAGAATAATGACGTCAAACTCGTAGGACTTCGCCAACACCAGGCCCTCGGCGCCGTCCGACGCGCAAGTCGCGGTGTGGCCCTCCTCGGTCAGTCCCTTGCAGAGAAGGTCGGCCATGCGCGCTTCGTCTTCTACAATCAGCAGTTTCATCGAGTCTCTGGCTGGAGTTCCCTAATACCTCCACAGTTTAGAGCCGAAGCCGGGGCGGCGCTCGGCAACCTGAAAAAATATTAACGTGGCGTTCATCCCTGCGTCACACCCTGACTCTAGGATTTCCGGTCATATCAGTCCACTTCATTCCAACGTAATCCGGGGGGAGAACCATACCTCGCGCCGTGGCCGTCGGCTATTGCCTGAGCCTCTCCCGATTCAGCAGTTCTTGACTCGCAAGGAGCTGATGTCATGAGCACTCACCACCGCCGTTCGACCCACTCCCCGTTTGTTAGATTCGTACTCGCTGTAGTGCCCGCCGCGCTGCTCCTGCTGGCCGGAACGCCCGCGGCCTACGCCCAGGTGGACCGCGCCTCACTCGAGGGCACCGTAACCGATCCGTCCGGAAGCGTCATTGTGGGCGCCGATATTAAGGTCGTCGCGGTCGATACTGGCCTGAGCGAAGAACAACATACGAATTCCAAGGGCTATTACCGTTTCCCGGGCCTGGCGGTGGGAGGTTACACGGTGACGGTCAGCACTGCCGGCTTCAAGACCAAGCTGATCGAAGACGTCATTCTCCGCGTAGGACAGACCCACACGTTGGACGTTCCGCTTGCCGTGGGAGCGATTAATGAGCAAATCGAGGTCAAGGCATCCACGCTGGCCGATCGCACCACGGCCGAAGCGGCTACGGTGATTGACACAACTCAGATCGCGAGTCTGCCCAACAACGGTCGCGACTGGTCCAGCTTCACACTCCTCGCACCCTTCGCCCAGGACGACGGTGGTGGCGACCAACGTACCATCCGTTTTGCCGGCCGCGCCCGCGACGACAACAACTTTTCGATCGACGGTGTCGACGCCGGCGGCATTCAGGAGCAGGCACAGAAATCTCAGACTCGCCTGCAGATTTCGCAGGATGCCATCGAGGAATATCGCGTCAACAGCGCGTTATACGACGCGGAATATGGCACACAAGCCGGCGGACAGATTGATGTCGAAACCAAGCACGGCACCAATGACTACCATGGGTCGGTATTTGGATATTTCCGAAACTCGGTTTTCGATGCGCGCAACTTCAACGACTACAATATCAACAACAATCCTGCTATTCCGCCGTTTCGCCTCGGGCAATACGGATTGACGATTGGCGGGCCCATCAAGAAGAACAAGACATTCTTCTTTCTCAGTTATGAGGGTGTACGCCAGTTACAGTCGGTCGCGAACACATTCTTTGTGCCTTCGGGCATTTGCTGCGCCAATCCGACCAGTCCAACCGTTGCGGGCCAGGGAACACCTCTAACGGTTTCCTATCAGCAAGCGGTCTTGACCCAATCTCCGCAGATGTGCTCCATCATGCAAGCCTATCCCTGGCGAGCCTCGGTGGGTTCGATCAATGGCTGTACACCGCGGTTTACCTACCCGGACTCCGCTTTCCAATATCTGGGGACGGATCCGACCTCGTCGAACTACAACGCCGATTCTGACGTTCTCACTGCCCCCACCCCCACTACGGTTCACGAGGATACCTGGCTGGTCCGGATTGACCATCAAATCAATGAAAAGACATTGCTCTACGGTCGCGCCCAGCGCGATATAAGTCTGGTAGATGCCCCCAACGGAAGTGCTCTGCCGGGGGACAAAGTCCAAACCATCAACCATCCGGCGAACTATCTTTTGGCGGTGGAGCACACATTCACTCCCACTCTCTTTAATGAAGTCAAGTTTTACGTGAACCGTGCGCCCTTCCATAATCCTCAATCGAGCATACTCACCTACGCGGTAAGTACGCCCAGTAGTTTCGTCGGGCTGAACGACAATACGGCTGATATCGAGATTGGCTCGACCTTCGGTCTGGTCGACAACCTCACTTGGGTTCATGGTCGGAACGCGTTCAAGATGGGCATAGAGTACCGCCGTGTCCGGCTTAATCAGGGGCAAACTGCCGACAATGTCCTTAGCTTCAGCAGCGACCAAGACATGCTGAATGCGAATCTTTCGCAGATTTCCTTCATCGCTCCCTGGTGCTGCCACGGGCTGCGCCGCAACTTCATCATGCCGTATTTTCAGGATGAGTGGAAAGTTACACCCACTCTCACCGTGACGGCGGGGCTGCGCTGGGACTATTACGGAGTCGCCCACGAAGCCACCAACCGGACTACCGTCTTCGATCTCAACGTGTTTCATGGCGTCTGCCTTGGGACGGGCTCGTTTAATGTCGCGCCGAGTCCCGGCCCGATCAACACTCCACCCTGTCCAGCCAATCCGGCTCTTTACAATCCAAACTACAAGAATTTTGATCCCCGGCTCGCAGTGGCATGGGCGCCAAGTGCGCTTCATGGGAAAACCGTTTTCCGTGCCGGTTTTGGCATTTATCACGGTGCGGCGCAGAACGACGACCTGAACGCCGGGCTGGAAAGCGACACGTTCCGGGTAACAGTGAATCCTCCGACGGATAATACCGGCAACACCCTCCCGTTCCCCCTGGAGCCCGCGTACCAGCAGACAGAACCGGACCTCTCGAATCTTCCTCAGGGAACAAGCCCGACGAAGGTTGGAAACAAATTCCGTGCCCTTCAGCGGCAGGGCCGCCGTGACCTGTATTCGGAGACGTGGGGCTTGACGGTGGAGCATCAACTTCCCTCCAACTTCACGGCCTCGGCGCAGTACCTGGGAAGCCGAGGTGTGCGGTTGTTCTCACGCGGCGGAGTTAACATGTGCACGGAGCCGGTCACGTTCAATCCCGTAGACGGCGATTGCTTCCGCACCCTCGACCCGTACTATCCCGCGGGGAACCCCTTCGGTTCCACCGACTACAAGAGTGACATCGGCTCGAGCACGTACAATGCTCTCGGCCTGTCTCTCGAGCGCCGCTTTAGCCAAGGGCTGTCGTTCCAAGGCCGCTACACTTGGTCCCATTCCATCAACGATGGCTCGGTTGGCGGCGGCGAGTCCAACGGGCCAGAGAACCTGAACTGCCTTCAGTGCGACAAAGGCCCCAGCATTTTTGATGTTCGGCACAACGTCGCGGTCAATGCTGTCTATGAGCTCCCGTTTGGACCCGGGAAGACGTTCCTTAGCTCTCCCGGGATACTTGGCCGGTTGGTGGGGGGCTGGGAACTGAGCAGCATTGGCCTCTGGCACACCGGGCATCCATTGACTGTCTTCATGGACCTGGGCGGCGGTGTAAATAGCGGCATCAGCGTCCCCGCCTCAAACCCGAATTCTGCCTTCAATGGAAAAGCGTTTACCTTCCTTCTTCCCGACGGTAACGACCAGACGACCCAGCGGCCTGACATCATCCCAGGAGTGCCCTTGACTCTGCCTCACCAAAGCCCGCTCACCGCCGTTTCCAACGGAAGTCCGTTAATCAATTTTGCTGCGTTCGCGCCTCCGCCGACTGACGCAAACGGAAATTTCACGCGGTATGGCAATGAGCCCAACGGGGCTATTCGGGCCGTGAACTACTGGCAAATCGACTTCGCACTGACCAAGGAAACCAAGCTCACCGAGCACGTCGCGATGGAGTTCGCAGTGCAGGCATTTAATATCTTCAACCATGTCCAACTCGGCGATCCGGGGGCGCTGAATGTCGTCTACAATACCCCGCTTAATTCAACGGCGGGATACCTTACATCTCAGAACGGCTTCGGGACCGTCAGCTCGACCGTGAACTTCAATAACAACAACGACAACGCCGCTTCTCCGAATACCGGTACCGGGCTGCCGCGGCAGCTTCAGTTCATGGTTCGCTTCAAATTCTGACCTGTGGAATTGGCCTTTCAGAGAGATTTCAGGCGCGGGCCCTAAGCTCGCGCCTGGGGATCAATCAATGAATCGCAAGTTGTGGCGGATACTCGTGCTTCTGAGCCGCACAGTGCCGGCGGCAGCGGCGCCGTCCGGTGGCTACTCCGTCAACCAAGAAAATTCCTGGTCGTGGGACAATAGGATTCTGACTCCGGAGCGGGAACTTCACCTATGAATTCGCGACGCACACCATTCGCGCAAGCCGCAGTCGTGATGTTCAGGACCTCGATTCTCGTTTTCCTCTGCTGCACATTCATGGGCTGTACCAGCAAGTCGAGCGCGCAGACGTCCACCGTTGATCTGCAGCTCGACTTGAAAACTCCGTTCCGCTTCGTGGCTTACGGCGACACGCGCTTCCACGATCCCAAGGACACCGAAGCCGCCAATCCTCCGGTGCGCGTCGCGCTGGTGCAGGCTATCGCCGACGTGAACCCGGCATTCATTTGCTTCACCGGCGACATCGTCTATAACGGCAACGACGCCGACGACTGGAAGGTTTGGGACAGCGAAACCAGCGTCTTCCGGGACAAGAAAATCCCTGTCTATCCGGCGCTGGGCAACCATGACCTGCACGGAAAAGAAGAAGTCGCGCTGGGCAACTACTTTCAGCGCTTCCCCGACTTGAAGAACAGCCGTTACTACTCCGTGCGCGCGGCCAATACGCTAATTCTCGTGATTGACAGCTCTCTGGATGAAGTCTCCGGCCCGCAGGGCCAGTGGCTGGCCGACAAACTCGATCACGTTCCCGCGGAGGTGGATTTTGTGTTCGTCATGGACCATCATCCGCCCTACACCAGTTCTTCCGACGAAAAGAAATTCGGGGGCGGACACTCGGCACGCACCACCGAGCAGGCGTTGGCAAAGACTCTCGAAGCGCGACAACCCCACGCGTCTTACCGCATCGTCGTTTTCTCTGGGCACGTGCACAACTACGAGCGCCACGAGCACGGCGGCGTCACGTATTTTGTCTCGGGCGGGGGCGCGGCTCACGCGTATCCCATTGAGCGCGCCGCGGACGATCCTTTTCAGAGCAAAGAAGTTAATTATCACTACCTGCTGGTCGAGGTCGACCAGAAGCAATTGAAAGTCACCATGAACCGCCTGGACCTGACCACCGGCAAGGCCGTCTGGACGCAGCCCGACTCGGTAAAGATAACGGTTCCGGCGGCAGCCGCCGCGCAGGCGGCCGGACGATAACTTTCTTCACCACGAAGGACACGAAGCACGACGAAGAGATCTTTGTCTGGACGTTCTCCTTCGTGTGACTTCGTGTCCTTAGTGGTTGATGGTTTTTCTTTCAAGCATCCGCAGTCTGGGCAATTCCCTCCCCATCGTTTATCCTGAAAGGTTGTCAGACGCGCGCTGAAAGCGCCGTCAACCTGTCCTTAATTCCAACAAAGAACCAGCTAAAAGCCAAGAGCCAATAGCTAAGAGCTTTCCTATGAAAACCGGCATTATTGGCCTGCCCCAGGTAGGCAAGACATCGCTGTTCCGCATCCTGACCAAGGCGCACCTTTCCGCGCAGGCCAGCAACCCGCGCGAAGCGCACATCGGCGTCGCCAAGGTTCCCGACGACCGCCTCGACCGCCTCGCCGCGCTCTACAACCCTAAAAAGCTCACCCACACTTCGGTGGAATACGTCGATGTCGGCGCCATTGGCCAGGACGCACTCAAGGAAACCGCCTACATCGGCCATCTGCGCCAGGTCGATGCCCTCGCCCACGTGGTGCGCGTGTTTGAGGACCCCTCGGTTCCATTGGTGGCGGAAATCGATCCCTTGCGCGACATCAAGAATGTCGAGTTCGACCTGATGGTCAGCGATCTCGGCCAGATCGAGAAGCGGCTAGAGCGCCTGGAGAAAGACCTCAAGAAGATGAAGACTCCGGAACTCGAAAAAGAATTCGAGCTGCTGAAGCGCGCCAACGCGCATCTGGGGGCCGAAAAGCCGCTGCGCGAAATGGAAATGACGCCCGAGGACAAGAAGCGTCTTCGCGGCTTCATGTTCCTGAGCGAGAAGCCGATTTTCTATGTGCTCAACATCGGTGAGTCGATGGAGTTAGGCAAAGAACTCGAAGAAGCCGTCAGCAAGTACAAGCTAACGGAAAGTGCCGCGCGCCCTAACGCGGCGGCTACGGCTATCTGCGGAAAAGTCGAGGCCGAGCTCGCTGAAATGAGCGACGCTGATGCCGCCGAATTTCTCTCCAGTTACGGTCTGAAGGAAAGCGGCCTGGTCCGCCTGATTCGCACAACCTACAAATTGCTGGGGCTGATCTCATTCTTCACGGCCGGAGAAGACGAGTGCCGCGCCTGGCAGGTTCCCGCGCACAGCCGGGCTCAGGAAGCAGCCGGAGCCATCCACTCCGATCTGGAAAAGCATTTCATCCGTGCCGAAACCATCCGCTGGGACCAGCTGCTCGAGGCTGGCTCCGAAGCCAACGGCAGAGCCAAAGGCACACTGCGTCTGGAAGGCAAGGATTACATCGTGCAAGATGGCGACGTGATGCACATTCGGCATAGCGGATAGCCTGCAAGTACCTGGTTTCGGGAAGAGCAGCCCTCGCACCACCGTATACTCTTCGTATGCTGACTCGTCTGATGTTGTTTGGTTCGGCCTTGGCACTCGCCGCCTGCCTGTTCGCACAGGCGAGTACCCAGGCCCCTGGTTCCCCAGACTGGAGTGAACCCTTCCCTGCCCATCGCATGATCGGCAACATCTATTACGTGGGCAGCCGCGGGCTGGCTTCATACCTGATCACTACACCTGCCGGACACATTCTGATCAACAGCAACCTGAAGACGTCCGTCCCGCTGATCCGCGAGAACATTGAAAAGTTGGGCTTTCACTTCACCGATGTAAAGGTCCTTCTCATCAGCCATGCTCACTTCGACCACGACGCAGGCAGCGCCGAGATCAAGAAACTGACCGGTGCAAGATACATGGTGATGGAAGGGGATGTAAGCGTCGTCGAGTCGGGTGGCAAGACCGACTTCCAATACGGTGACGATGCAACGCTCCTCTATCCACCGACCAAAGTGGATCGGGTTCTGCATGACGGAGACGTGGTGAAACTCGGCGATGCGGCGCTGACTGCTCACAAGACCGCCGGGCACACCCAGGGCTGCACTACCTGGAGCTTGAGGGTCAGCGAGGCGGGCAAGTCTTACGATGTTGTGATTGTCGGCAGCCCCAACGTCAATCCGGGATACAAGCTGGTCCACAATGCGCGCTATCCCGAGATCGCAGAGGATTACGCGCACGGCTTTTGCGTCCTCAAGTCGCTGCCCTGCGACGTTTTTCTGGGCGCCCACGGGAGTTATTACGGAATGGAAGCGAAGTACGCGAGACTGAACGCCGGCGGACCCAACCCATACATCGATTCAGCAGGCTACAAGAATTACGTTGCGGACCGGGAACAGGCATTCCTCGCTGAATTGCAGAAGCAAAAAGCGGCTGTGAAAAAGCAGTAGGCAGTACCCCGAACATTCACACTATGGGTGCCATCGCCACCAGCGTGCTTCTCGGATTGACCGCCGCGGCGGCCAACGTCTTCGGCGGCGCGATCATTGTGCAGCGGCATTGGGAGCGGCGCTATCTCCGCTACTTTGTCGCACTGGGCGCGGGATTCATGCTGGCTACGGCCCTGATCGAGATGGTTCCCGAGAGCATCGAGCTGCGCGGACGGTCCGCAGCCTTTCTCGTGTTACTCGGCTATCTGATCATCCATTTCTTCGAGCACACGGTCACCCCGCACTTCCACTTTGGCGAAGAAACACATCGCGACGAATTCATTCAATCCCACAAGGGATACTCCGTCCTGCTCGGACTCATCATCCACACGTTCTTCGACGGTATCGCCATTGCGTCCGGATTTCTGGTGTCGAACTGGCTGGGCTGGCTGATCTTTCTGGCGATTTTCCTGCACAAAATTCCCGAGGGCTTTACCGTGAGCTCCGTCATGCTGGCCAGCGGACGCAGCCGGGGCACGGCTTGGGGTGCGTCGGTAGTGTTGGGTGGGTCAACGCTCGCGGGCGTTCTTACAATGGCTCTGTTTCGCCATCACGTCGGGGCGGGTTTGCCGCTGGCGGCGGGAGTCACCATCTATGTTGCCGCTTCCGACCTGATTCCCGAAGTCAACAAAGAACCGGCGATGAAGATGGCTTTACTGGTCTTCGTGGGCGCAGGAGTCTTCTTCCTGCTCGACCATTTATTCCATGTGCACTGATTCAGTATCCAGTAGCCTGTACCAAGAGAAAACTCGTCGCCCTCTCTGGGTACTGGCCACCGGGTACTGATTTAGTCCACCGTATGTTTCGCCGTATACCCGTCGCGCGAAACAACTTCGATCTTCACGTCTTTGCCCTTCTGGTCCTTCACTTTCAACGGACCGCCATCGGCCGCCACCACCTGAACTTTCAGCTTGCGGTAGGTGCCGTCGAGCTTCGCGTTGCTGGGCGCGTAGGACAAGGTGTACTGGTTGCGAATGTCGTTGGAAATATCCCCAAACAGTTCCGGCAGTTCGCCGTCAAAACGCGGAAAGTAGGCGCGCCCTCCGGTCATGGCCGCAAACGTTCTCATCTCATTGTCGCCCTGCAGGTAGTCCATGCGGCCGACCGGGATGCCCATGCCGTGCGCGTTGCGGCACTGTCCCGGATGGGTGTCACAGAACTCCCGAACAATGAATCCCACGCAGATGGGGAAGATGGTCACATCCTTGGTGTCCTTGATCTTCTTCATCATCTTGTCCAGCGTCAGCTTGCTGAAGGTGTCGATTCCCGTCGTCACCAGGATGACGTACTTCTTTCCTTCCACGCGATCGAGTCGATCCAGCGTGTCATACAGGGCGTCGAAAAGATTGGTCTCCGAGAACCCCGGGATGCGCAACTGGTTCAGCGCTCCATAAACAGCCTTCTTGTCTTGGGTAAAGTCGACCAGAATGTGCGGTTGCATATCGTAATACGCCACCGCGACCCAGTCGTCTTTCTTCAGCGAATTGGCGAACGAATACGAGGCCTGAAGAGCCTGAATCATGAACACGTAGTTCGTCGAAGCATATTCCACTAGCAGCACCGCCGTAATCGGCGCCTGCGACACATTGAAGTGCGTCACGGTCTGGGGAACTCCATCTTCCATGACCTTGAAGTTACCTTGCTTCAGCCCGGGAATGAACTGCCCGTCTTTCGTCGTAACCAGCACGTCCACATTGACCAGCGGCACGTTCACTTTCAGCGAATAGTCCGGCATATCCTCGGGCCTTTTCGCAGTGACGGGCGGAGGCGGCGGGGGCGCGTCTTCCGCCTTCTTCTTCGGGATCGCATACGGACCCATGTTGTCGGTGGGACCACCGGCTTCGGCCGGAGCGTCCTGCTTGGGTTTGCCGTTGTCCTGGGTTTGGGATGACGTTTGGGATGTTGTTTGGGATGACGTCTGGGCCGGAGTTTGCGCCGGCGTCTGAGTCTGGTCCTGCGCCACTCCTGGAAGCGCCCCACAGAGCAGCGCCAGGCCGATCGCCGGCGCGAAAATTGCGCTCAAGCCATTCCCGCTGTTGCATTGTAAAGTCTTATCTTTGTGCCGATTAAACATGGTGAACCCCGAAAACTCTCTATGCTAGTATAGACGCAAGGATTCGCAATTGGGATGTTTTGCCCGGTCCCAGATCTTTTCCCCCTTCCGTGCAACGAGTCGCAGTTGGTCCGAGTCTAATCTGTATTAGGACCTGTTGGCGGGTCCTGTCGGGGCATTACATGAGAAAAGTAGTTCTCGCGCTTCTCGTCTTAAGTCTTTCCCTATCCACGATTTCCCTGTCCGCCCAAACCTCACAGCCCACGATCCCGGTAGACCAGATCCATCCCGGCATGCGCGGCTATGCTCTGACAGTGTTCGAGGGCGTCAAGCCGGAATCGATGGACGTGGAAGTCCTCGGCGTTCTGCACAACGTGAACGGACCCAAGGGTGACATTATTCTGATCCGCCTGCACGGCACCAAGGTCGAATACACCGGCGTGGTCGCGGGCATGAGCGGCAGCCCCGTGTATCTCGACGGCAAACTTGCGGGCGCGCTCGCCTTCCGCATCGGTGAATTCTCGAAAGAGCCGATCGCCGGCGTGACCCCTATCGCCGACATGCTCGAAATCAACGCTCTCGACAAGTCACCCGCCGAAGAGACCGTCTCGACCAAGCCGACCGTGACCAGCGCCGCGGGAAAGACCGCGGCTCCCGGCGATGCCGCTGAGCTTCCCGGTTCGATGCAAGATTTCGCCAACTACCTGAAGCCCATCGACGCGCCCCTGGTCTTCAACGGATTCTCCGAAGACACCGTGCGCCGCTTTGCTGGACAGTTCGCCTCTGCCGGAGTCATCCCGGTCATGGGCGCAGGCTCGGTGAGCGAAGACAAGCAGCCGGAGCCGCTCGAGGCCGGTTCAGCCGTGAGCGCGATTCTGGTGCGCGGCGATATGGATATCGCCGCCACATGCACGGTCACCTACATCGATCCTCAGCGCCTGCTGGCCTGCGGACATCCTCTGCTGCAGTTCGGCTCCGTCGATCTCCCTATGAACAAGGCGCAGGTGCTGGCCACGCTGCCTTCGCCGCTAAACGCTTTCAAGATCGTCAACACCACGGAGACCGCTGGAACTTTCGTGCAGGATCGTCACACCGGCATCCTCGGCGTCTTCAACAAACAGCCTGACATGATTCCGGTGACGCTAACCATCCACGGCGGAAGTGGCGCGCCTCCAAAAGAATTCCATTACGAAGTGCTCAACAACCCGCGCCTGAGCCCCATCGCGGTCATGGCAACCGTTTTCAACGCCTTGCATGGCGTGAATGAATATGGCGAAGAAATCACCTACCGCCTGAACGGCAGCATCAACGTCAAAGGCTTTCCCGAAGTTGCGCTCAAGAATATGTTCGTCCCAGCCGAAAACGGCCAGCCTGCCGCCATGGCAGCCGCGCTTTCCCTGGGCGAGCGTTTCAGCCGCATCTACGACAATCCTTACAACGCGCCCGCGGTTAAGAGCTTGAAACTCGACTTCGACCTGGTCCGCGAACGCCGCTGGGCCCGCCTGGAGAGCGCCCGTACCGACGTGACCGAAGCCCGTCCCGGCGATCAAATCATTGTCGAGACAGTTTTAGCTCCCTACCGTGGCGAGCGGGTCGTGCGCCAGATTCCAGTGAAGATCCCCACCTCGGCCAGCAAAGGAACTCTGCGCATCCTGGTCAGTGACGGCGACACCCTCGATCGCGTCGGCCGCACCAATCCCGCCTTCGGACGCAAACTCGACCTCGCCTCCACCATTGCGCTGCTCAACAAAGAGCATGCCAATAATCGCTTGTACGTTTCCCTGCTAGAAGCCGATCCCGAAGCCCGGGTCGCCGACAAAGTCATGCCCACGTTGCCCATCTCGGTGATGAACATCATGGAAGGCATGCGCGGCAACCAGGAGATGATCGTCAGCGGAGAGTCCAACGTCGACGAAACCGCAACTCCGCCGCTGGACTACGTGGTAAGCGGCGCCCAGCTGCTGACAGTCACGGTGAAGTAGTTATTCTTTTGGGAATAAGGGAACGAACGGGTGCCCCATTTCTCGCGTTCTTTGCGAGAAGTGGGGCTTTTGAATCTCCCAGCTATTCTTCCATCTGCCAGGGTTCCCCAGCGAGGAAACTCCGGGCCGCTCTCAAGCTTCTCAGGACGCGGAACGGTTGCTACCCCAGCACGGTGTCAATAGTCTTCAGCAAATCGGCGCGCGTGAACGGCTTTTCCAGCAGTCGGATGCCACCATCCAGGCCTTGATTCGCCACCAGCTCTCCGGTATAGCCCGACATGTAAATCACTTTCATCCCCGGATGGGCGTCGATCAGCCGTAAGACCAGTTCCGGTCCGCTCATTCCCTTCATCACCACGTCGGTGAGGATCAGGTCAATCGATGCCTGTTGGGAGGCAATCACATCCAGAGCGGACTTCCCGTCCTCCGCCTCCAACACTTTATAGCCGTGGCCCTCCAGCATCTTGCGGGTGAGCCGGCGGATCATGGCGTCATCTTCCGTGAGCAGGACTCTGACCCCTTCCCGTCTTGGAGGTAGAGTTTCTGTCTGAGACTCCATCGCAGCCCCCAGCTTATGATCGGCAGCTGGAAAATAAATCTTGAAAGTCGTGCCGCGTGCGGGTTCGCTATATACCCAGATGTGCCCTCCGCTCTGCTTGACGATGCCGTATACCGTCGCCAGACCAAGCCCAGTGCCCTTGCCCATTTCCTTGGTGGTGAAGAAAGGCTCAAAGATCCGGGATCGTGTCGCCTCGTCCATACCGGTTCCGTTGTCGCTGACGGCCAGCATTACATAACGCCCCGCCGTCAGGGAGTGGTCATGGGCAAACGATTCGTCGAAATCGAATACGGCGGTCTCGAGAATCAACTTCCCGCCTCGCGGCATGGCGTCGCGCGCGTTTACTGCCAGATTGAGAACGATCTGATCCAGTTGTCCCGGGTCCGCTTCCACAATGGCGGTTGTCGACCGCCGCAAAAGCGCAATCTCAACCTCATCGCCCATGAGCGGATGCAAGAGCTTCTTCACCTCCCGGAGCCGCTCGTTCAAGTCGAGAACCTGGCTCTGCACCGGTTGCCGGCGGCTGAAGGAAAGCAACTGCCGGGTTAAGGATGCGCCCCGCTTCGACGCTTCGCGAATGTTATCGATATATTCCAGGCTCTCGGAATCGACCCGGCTGCGCAGCAACTCCGAACAGGCGGTCACAATCCCCAACAGGTTGTTGAAGTCGTGCGCCACTCCGCCCGCCAAACGCCCCACCGCCTCCATTTTCTGAGACTGCCGCAGTTGGTCCTCGGTTTTCTTTTGTGCCGTGATGTTGCGCGCAATGGTAGACGCTCCAACCACCCGGCCTTCAGCATCATGGATCGGAGAAACCGAAATCGACACGTTCAATTTGCGCCCGTCTTTGGTGACGCGAACTGACTCGAAGTACTCCACCTGCTTTCCGTTGCGGATCTTCTCCAAGATCGCCGGAATCTCGTCGACCCGATCTTGAGGGCACAGCACCGAGATCGGCCTGCCGATCATCTCTTGCGCCGTGAAGCCATAGATATGCTCCGCGCCTTTATTCCAGTGGGTAACGACGCCGTCGAGGTTCTTGCCGATAATCGCATCCTGCGAGGAATCGACAATCAGCGCCAGCCGGTTCTGCGAATCCCGCAGCTCGCGGGTTTTTCTGCGGTCCAGTTCCTCGTGGGCGCGCCGCAGTTCGTCCTCAATCCGCTTGCGATCGCTGATGTCCCGGATCACGCTCAGAACCATCGTCCCGTCTGCGGTCGCTACCGGGCTCAGGCTGATCTCCACCGGAAATTCTGCACCGTCGCGGCGTCTTCCGCAGAGATCGAGTCCTGATCCCATGCGGCGAATCTTGGGTTGCTGATGAAAGTGCTCGCGATGCGCATGATGCTGCCCACGCTGCCGGTCCGGCACCAGCATCTCCACTCTTTGGCCGATCAACTCGTCCCGGGTGTAGCCGAACATCGCCTCCATCTGAGAATTCATTTGAATAATGACGCCCTGCTGGTTCACCGCGGCCACCGCGTCGGGAATCGCCTCCAGGATGCTGGGCGACAACAAGGTCTCGGCCACAGTCTTTGGCCCTGATTCCGTGCGCTGGTTGGGGACAACGGATTCGCTCATACTTCAGGCCTGAAACGAGACAATTCCTAGTAATATACTTCAGAATCAAGCCCCAGTGGCTTCTTCAGTCAGGCTACTCTAAATGGCCCTGTCATCCTGAGCGGCGTCTTTTGCCGCGCAGAATCTATGCAATAGAAGCATCGGTCGCGGCACGGGTGCAGGGGTTCTTCGCTTAGAAAGACAAGCCTCGCGATTCACCGCAGAAAGATGGCAGCTTTCGGCATGTGCCGGAACCCTTGCGTCGCCACCACAGCAATCAGCATTTGCATGCCGTTGAACCCCACGTGGACCAGGAAGCTTGCCCCCACCGACCGAGTGGCCGCCCGCACCATGCCGCATACCACACCCACCAAAAAGATTACCAGCGCCGCTCCCCACGCCCATCCATACTGCGGCAGGTGAATCAGACCGAACGGCAGCGCGGTAAGCACGATTCCCCAAGCCACACCCATCCGTCGCGCCACCACCGGATACATGAACCCGCGAAAGAACAGTTCCTCCATCAGCGGCCCCAGGCTCACGGCGATAATGGCGAGCAGGTAAGCATCGCGCGGGCGATCGAAAAGGTGCTCGAACGGAGTGTCCTTCGGCATCGGCAACAAGGCTTGCAGCAGGCCGAGCGTGAAGAACATCGCGGCGCCCACCGCCAGCATTTTCCATTCCGAGTGCGGCCAGTTCCAACGGATCGCCTGCCAGAACGGCACGTGATACTTGCCCTCGACCAGCATGACCATGCACGCGGCCACTGCGGCATAGATCAGAAACTGCGAAAGCAGCAGCAGAATCGGTTTCTGCGCCACAGCTCCCAGGTTCGAGTGCGGATACACAAGCCACAGCGCTCCCACAATCACCAGCGTCTGCAGCACCAGCATCGTGACGAACGTCAGGCCGGCAATGATCAGCACATCCCACCCGCTCCACACCGGATTCTCCACCGGCGGCGGAGCTGTGGGAACGGGAGCGCTAATTAATACGCCATCGGGACCGCTCGGCGCCGGCGGCTCGACGCTCACCACAGGCTGCGGCTCAAACTGCGAATTATCGGAAGATGACAAAAAATGCTCCCTAGCTTGAAACTAGTCTATCAACTGCAGGATTCCATCAGGTTGCATTAAAGGAGGCTAATGCTGCGCAGAAACGCAATCTTGCTTCTTTCGCGGATCGAAGTCGTATCGAACCTTGGTCGCGTTCCTCAGGTCATTCGCGTTGACTCTGATTTTCACGAGGCGTTGATTGTCCAAGTCTAAGCGCTGAGCATGCCCTGGCCGCTCGTATTCCATGAAAAAATATCCCGACTCATCGCTATACCAGCTCCCGATCTCGGGAGTATCTTTCGGCTGGAGTACGATGCGCTGATTTGTAAGGTCGAAGACGGTGAGGCCAGGCTCGCTGTCATCTGAGGCGTATTCGCTGATGATGTATTTCTTGTCGGCTGTAACGAAATAGAAGCCGCCGGGCAGATCCACGGTCTCACCTTCGCGATTCACCAGCAGCAGCCGGCCGTCATAGTCTCCCTCTTTTACGATGGCGACAAACTCGCTACCAGGCTGCAGCTTGGGCACAAACGCTCCAAAACTGAAGCCGACCGGCTCGATGTCCTCATAGTAGAAGCGCTTAACAAGTTGCTCGCGCTTCATCACCTCTACCCACGCGCTGCAATAGTGAGGGGTATCCTTGTGTTCGACGTACCCCAGGTTTTTCACATTGATGACGCGCACCGTAATCTCACCAAGTGCGTATTCGTTCTTCGATATCCGAAATTTCTCGGCAGGATAGTCCTTTGCTACAAACGGCTTGCTCGTTTTGCGCGGGGCGGGCGTTTGGCCTAAAGCCACCGCTACAACAATCGTCACGAACAGCAATCGGTTACACATGGGAATCACATTGCTTGCCGCGCTTCGAATTGGCAACGAAACTATTCAACTGACAACTGACAACCGGGAACTGGCAACCACCTTTCCAAAATACCCCGCCAGCGCCTGCCCGGTATACGACTTCTTCACCCGCGCCACCGTCTCCGGCGTCCCCTGCGCCACAATGCGTCCGCCTTCTTCCCCGCCCTCGGGACCGAGATCGATGATCCAATCCGCATTCCGGATCACGTCCAGATTGTGTTCAATGATGATGATCGAGTTGCCCAGGTCGGTCAACCGGTGCAACACGTCCAGCAATTTCTTCACGTCATCGAAGTGCAGCCCGGTCGTCGGCTCATCGAGCAGGTAGAGAGTCTTGCCGGTCTGCCGCTTGCTCAACTCGCGCGCCAGCTTGATGCGCTGCGCCTCCCCGCCGGACAGCGTAACCGCCGACTGCCCTAGATGAATGTATCCCAAGCCTACGTCGACCAGCGTCTGCAACTTCTGCTTCACCTGCGGAATGTTTTCCAGGATGGGCAGCGCGTCAGACACCGGCATTTCCAACAAGTCGGCAATCGAATTTCCGTTGTACTTCACCGCCAGCGTCTCGTGGTTGTAGCGCCGCCCGCCGCATACTTCACACAGCACATACACATCGGGCAGAAAATTCATTTCGATGCGCCGCTGCCCCTCGCCCTGGCAGGCCTCGCAGCGCCCGCCAGAAACGTTGAACGAAAATCGTCCCGCCTTGTAGCCACGCTCGCGCGATTCCGGCAGCATGGCGTAGAAGTCGCGAATCTGCGTGAACACTCCGGTATAGGTCGCCGGATTCGACCGCGGCGTCCTTCCAATCGGCGACTGGTCGATGCGAATGACCTTGTCTATATTCTCCGCGCCCGAAATCGCTTTGTGCTCGCCCGATTTTTCGCGTGACCGGTAAAGTTGCCGCGCCAGTGCCCGGTACAGAATGTCATTCACCAGCGTGGACTTGCCCGACCCGGAGACTCCCGTCACCACGGTCATCACGCCCAGCGGAAACGTCACATCCAGATTCTTGAGATTGTTTTCCTTCGCGCCCAGAATCGTCAGCGCTGCCCCGTTGGTATGCCGCCGCTCCGCCCGCATCGCAATCGACGTCCGCCCCGAGATATACGCTCCGGTCAGCGAGTTCGGATCGCTCATGATCTCCTCGGGAGTTCCATGCGCCACCAAACTCCCGCCATGCCGCCCCGCGCCCGGCCCCAGATCGACGACATAATCCGCCCGCCGGATGGTCTCCTCATCGTGCTCCACCACCAGCACGGTGTTCCCCAGGTCGCGCAGGTTTTCGAGCGCCGTCAGCAGCCGGTCATTATCCCGGTGGTGGAGTCCGATCGACGGCTCATCCAGCACATACAACACGCCGCGCAACTTCGATCCAATCTGCGTTGCCAGCCGAATGCGCTGCCCCTCGCCGCCCGACAAAGTTGCCGCCGAGCGATCCAGCGAGATATAGCCCAACCCGACCGCATTCAAAAATTGCAGCCGTTCCACCACCTCGTGCATGACGCGACCCGCAATCGCTGCCTCGCGCCCGAGCAGGGTAATCCCCTGCGCCACCGCCACCGACCGCGCCACCGGCATCGCCGTAAAGTCGGCAATCGACATCCCGTTCACCTTGACTGCCAGACTCTCCGGCCGCAGCCGCTTCCCCCGGCATGCCGGACACTCCGTGGCCGACATGTGATCCATTAGCCAATCGCGATAGCCTTCCGAAGTCGACTCCTCCAGATTCTGTTTCAGATATCCAAAGATGCCGTGGAACCCAGTCTTCCCGCCACGCCCCGGTTCGCCGTTCAACAGGAAATCCTGCGTCTTCTCGGGAAACTTCTCAAACGGAGTGTTGAGATCGATCCCATACGCCGCCGCCGAAATCTGCAGCATGTGAATCAGATTCTGCGACGCCGACCCCGGCCCAAGCCCGCCCTCGAGCAGCGGCTTCGACCAGTCGCTGATGACCTTCGCCGCATCGAAATCGTACTTGCTGCCGAGGCCGTGGCACTCCGGACACGCCCCATACAGGCTGTTAAACGAAAACGACCGCGGCTCCAGCTGCGGCACGCTGATGCCGCAATCCGGACAAGCCAGCTTCTCCGAATAAAGCTGCTCTTCGCCGCCTACCACCGCCACCTGCACCAGCCCGCCCGCCAGCTTCATGGCGAGACCGACCGACATTTCGAGACGATGCTCGATCCCGGGCTTCACCAGCAGGCGATCGATCACAACTTCGATCGTGTGATTCTTCCGCTTGTCGAGATTGATCAAGGCCTCGTCGTCTAGGCTGACCAGTTCCCCGTCAATGCGAGCCCGCGTGTAACCATGCTTGACCAGCGTCTCCATCTCTTTCTTGAACTCGCCCTTGCGCCCGCGGACGATCGGCGCCATCACCATGACGCGATCCTCCGGACTCAGCGCCATCACCCGCTGCACAATCTGGTCGGCGGACTGCCGGCTGATCGCCCGTCCGCACTTGGGACAGTGCGGCACGCCGATCGAAGCGAACAGCAGGCGAAGATAGTCGTAGATTTCGGTGATCGTTCCCACGGTCGAGCGCGGGCTGCGGCTGGTAGTCTTCTGCTCGATCGAAATTGACGGGCTAAGTCCATCAATTGCATCGACATCCGGGCGTTCCATCTGGTCCAGAAACTGCCGCGCATAGGCCGACAGAGTCTCCACGTAGCGGCGCTGCCCCTCGGCGTAAATCGTGTCGAAGGCCAGCGACGACTTCCCCGACCCGCTCAGCCCGGTGACTACCGTCAGCGTGTTACGCGGAATCTCAACGTCGATGTTCTTGAGATTGTGCTGCCGGGCGCCCCGGACTGAAATCTTGGTAATCGCCATCATTCGCCGGGGTGCATGCCCCTTCCGTAACGTCGACAGGGTTTCAGAATTGTTAGAAAGTGGAATTGCACAGCTCTACTCCGTATCTTAGTCGTCAACAGCGCTGACGGTCAACGCAGGTTAGATTGAAAAGACTTGCAAGTTGGATTGAGGTTCGCGCTCAGGCAATAAGAAGAAGGATGGGAGAGGCGCCGTAACAGACTCTGAGATTTACTAAGGTTGGTTGATCGTGATCTCGCTCATAATGCCCGTCCTCCTCTTCGCCACCGTCATCGCATCCGTCAGCCTCGGCGTTCTCGCCGCATACGCCGCGGTCATCTGCATCCTGAACGCGTTCGGCAGCAGGTCGCAGCAGCACCCGGAAACGGGCCGCCCGCGCCTGGTCCTGGTTCCCACGCAGCACCACGCCAGCGGCGACTAGCGTCATGTAGGGACAGCCGCCCTCGGCTGTCCACGAGCGCAGCTCCGTGCTCTTATCACTTCTCGTATCTTCAGGAACCTGGCCTTTCCACCTTGAAATGGTGTCTAACTAGAACATGGGAGCCCCAATCAAAGTGGTTGCGGGCATTGCAATCATTGTGATCCTCCTTGGCATCTTGCTGCCCGCAGGCTACCAGCGTTGGATGAACACGCGAACGTTCGTTGCTCTCGACATGCCGGTTTCGCTCTCTCCCGGCCACATCAAGACACCGGACTTCGAAATCAATCTCGAAGGCTGGTACGAGATCTGGGTCAACACGAGAGATCAGGCGCAGGTTCAGGGTTGCCGCTACTCCGCGTCAGACGTTCCGCTCAAAACGCACTACATTGTTTACCAAGAAGGGCATGAAGTGGCGCACTCGGATGGTGAATATCAGTATTTGGGACACTTCTTCGCTGGCAGAAAGGGACGCTATAGCTTTGATATCGATGTGTTATCCGACGTGGCCTGTTTGAACAGTCGCCAACCGCGGATCACAGTATGGACGCGGTCTGACCATTACGAACTCTTAGACGACCAACTGCTATCGCTTTCAATCGTGCTCGTTCTGGGCGGCCTAGGGGTTCTTGCGTTTTCAACCACCGGGTTAGCGGGGAAAGGAACGACGCAGGATCAACTGACTATTGTCAAGAATGCCGGGCACCAGTACTATCCTAGGCGCCGGACGCTACCGCTGAGACCCCGATTGTCGCGTTTGCCGTCATTCGGCCTTGTCTACTCGGTCATTCTTGCTGTTACTTTGATTCCGACTTTCCTGATCTTCCTCTATGCGTGGGACTATGACCACCGATCCGTAGGGATTGAAGTCCATCTCTTGAAACCCGGCCCTCTGAAAGCAGCGGCCGATTCCTGGACCTCACCGCCGATGGTTCGAGTAGAAAATGCAAGCACCGGCTCCTCGCCACGTCTTTATCTGAATCTAAAAGCCATTGGGTGGGAAGCATTGGGCCCTGCGTTGAAAGGCGAACTCAAGTCCCGCCCAGACTGGGTCGTCTACTTTGAGGCAGACCGCGACGTGAATTGGGGAGATGCGGTGAATACGATGGACATCATCCGAGGAGTAGGTGCCAAGGTAATCCTCGTAACGACGGAACCAACAGCGTCACCGGCAAATTCCCGACACGGGCGCCAGCATTGACGCCGGGCCCGTCTTCCTCACTCCACCGGCCCACCCACCACCTTCATCCGGCTCTCCACGTGCGTCCGCTCGAACCCCGAGTTTTCCAGCGACACCGAGACATCCCGGTTGATGAAGAACAACGCTCGTATCCGGAACTCCGTCCCCAAGGTGGCAGGAAACCACACGCCATCCTCCTGCCTCTTGTACACCACGTTGAACCCGACACCCGGCACATCGGTTCCCAGCAATGTCCGCACCGCAAACGGAATCCGCCGCGACAATCTGGTAAAGACTCGCACCGGCTGAAACTCCGCCGCGTCGATGTACGCCTCGCCGGCCCATGCAATGTCGTGCTTGTCCTTCGGTCGAAATCCGATGTGATAGGTGCTGCGCCCCTCTTCCATCTCCTGCCCCAGCAGAGTAAATTCGTAATCTTTCTGCCCCTCGGTGGTCAGCGGAAACAGGTTCTTCCCCAGGCCGTCTTTACTCTTCTCATTCAACAGATCCTCGCGGAAACCGTGGATCAGGCCTCCATCAAGACCATCGGCCTCAGGCGCCGGCTCTCCCTGAAACGTCTCGTACTTCCCCTTGTTCCAGTAGCGCCCAGTCAGCAGCTTGAGATCCTTCTGAGTTCCATCGGGCGTCGGCACCACGTCATAGTCGGCCGTCTCTTCACGCAGCAGGCGGCCGCCCTTGGGTCTGTGGGTGAGGATGTGCGTGTGCTGGCGGTAGACATACTGCTTGCGCAGTTCTTCGCTGCGATCCTGGTTCTGTGCCACGCGCGCCATAATGGCGTCGGCCGTCAGCCCGGCATTCGCCTGCTCCGATTCCTTCGCCGGTTCCGGCGGCGAACTCTGCGCTAACGAAACCGAGGACGCCAGAAGCAGTCCCACAACCCGCAGGATCCTCATGGGCACACACATCCCCTTGCGACTCTGCGCGCAACCCCTCATGGAAAGTTCCTTCCGGAGCAGCGCAACCCAACGGGCCGCATAAGTATGACGTCCTTCGTGCTACTTCGTGACCTTCGTGGTTAAGTTTATTACTTTCGCCCTCGAGGAAACCTGCTTGACATCGCGCGCCGCCGACGGCCAGAATTGCCCGCTCGGAGGAATCCATGAAACGCACGCTCTTGGGCCTTTTGTCTTTGGCTGTTATGTTTCCCGCCTTCGCCGTGGCCCAAAATGCCAGCGCTGCCGCAGCCCCAACCTCCCGCGCGGGCGATGTTCACGAGACCCTGCATGGCGTAAGCGTCCCCGATCCCTACCGCTGGCTGGAAGATCAAGAGTCACCCGACACCCGGGCGTGGATCAACCAGCAGAACGACTATACCCATAAACTCCTCGACAGCTGGCCGGGACGCGATCGTCTAGAAAAGCGCCTGGGCGAACTGAAGAAAGTGGAGCGCATCAGCTCACCCATCGAGCGCAGCGGACGCCTCTTCTACCGCAAGCGCGCCGCCGATCAGGAACAGTACGTCATCTACACCCGGCTGGGCAATGCCGGGAACGAAGAAGTTTTGATCGATCCCAATCCCATGAGCCCCGACCACTCGACCAACGTCGAAATCATGGATGTCTCAAAGGACGGCAGCCTGCTCGCCTACGTCTTGCGCTTGGGCGGCAAGGATGAGACCGAAGTCCACGTGCTCGACGTCGCTGCCAAGCACGATCTCCCAGATACACTGCCGGCAAGAGTGTACTTCGATCTTTCTTTTTTGCCCGACAAGAGCGGGTTCTACTACTCCACCATGCTCGACGACGGCCCGCGGGTGCGCTTCCACAAGCTGGGAACAAATGTCGAAGCCGACTCGGATGTATTCGGCAAGGGATACGGGAAAGACACCATTATCGTCGGCGATCCCTCTGAGGATGGCCGCCACCTCGTCATTCATGTCTTTCACGGCGCCGCCGGAGACAAGGTTGAAATCTGGACTCAGGGTCTGACGAACAAGGATCTCAAGAAAAATGGACCGATCGAGCCGCTCATCAAAGATTTGGACGCGCGCTCCTTCGGTTTTGCGGTCGGCGACAAAATGTTCGTGCAGACCAACTACAAGGCGCCGAAGGGCAAGGTCATGGTGATGGACATGGGGAAGCCCTCACCCGAGAACTGGCGCGAAGTCGTTCCCGAAGCCGAGAACGCCATCGACAGCGTCACGCTCGCCGGTGGCAAGATCTGGGTCGCCTACGTCAAGAACGCGACCTCAATCGTGAAAGTTTTTCAGCCCGATGGAAAGCTGGCATTCGAGCCCACCCTGCCGGCGCTGGGCGCGATTTACGATGTGCAGGGACGGTGGGAGAATGCGGCCGCCTATTATACGTACGCGTCCTTCGCGATTCCGGCGACTATCTATCGCTGCGACATGACCACCGGAAAGCAGTCGGTGTGGGCCCAGATCAAGGTTCCGGTTGATGACTCGAAGTTCGAGGTCAAGCAGGTGTGGTACTCCTCGAAGGACGGAACCAGAGTGCCGATGTTTCTGCTCTACGCCAAGGGAGTCAAGTTGGACGGGACAAATCCGGCGCTGCTCGAGGGCTACGGCGGATTCGCCGTCAACAATACGCCGTTTTTCAACGCCGATGCCATCGTGTGGGCGGAGCGCGGCGGCGTCTACGCCCTGGCCAATTTGCGCGGCGGAGGCGAATTCGGCGAAGCCTGGCATAAGGCGGGCATGCTCGACAAAAAGCAAAACGTGTTCGACGATTACATTGCCGCCGCGGAGTGGCTGATCCAAAACCAGTACACCAATTCTTCGAAGCTCGCCATTCTCGGCGGCAGCAACGGCGGCCTGCTGGTTGGAGCCGCGCTCACCCAGCGTCCCGAACTCTACCAGGCGGTGGTTTGCTGGCATCCCTTGCTCGACATGCTTCGCTATGACCAGTTCATGGAGGCGCAGTTCTGGGTCGCCGAGTACGGCACAGCCAAAGACGCCGAGCAATTCAAATGGCTCTACGCCTACTCGCCCTACCAGCACGTGAAGAAGGGCGTGAAGTACCCAGCCGTACTCTTCATGACCGGAGACGGCGACACGCGCGTCGCACCGCTGCACGCCCGCAAAATGGCAGCCCTGCTGCAAGCCGACACCGCGTCCGACCGCCCCATCCTGCTGCGCTACGAACTGAAAGCAGGACATTCCGGCGGCAGGTCGCTGACCCAGGACATCGGCGACTCAGTCGATCAGTTGAGCTTCCTGTTCTGGCAGCTCGGAGTCGCGCCCTAGCTGGCGTCGCGCGCCTGGTTGCTGAGGTGCGAGGCCAAAGCATCACCCTGAGATGAAAACACGGGGATAGCACCTGAGTGCTCGCCCGATGAGTCCGATCGCGAGGTTTGGCAACAACAATCTGGGTCTCCTGTGCAAGATTGAACATTTTTCTTCCGCGGATTGCGGCATGATCGGCAACCACGGCCAAGAAAAATGACTCCAGAACTGCAACGCGCTCTCCGACGACACACCCAGTGGTTCGGGTCCTACAAGACATCCGGCGAGCTGAAGAAAGTACAGGTGTGGCTCCTGGTAAATGGCGGACAGATCGAATTCCTCACTCCGGGGAATTCTTACAAAGTAAGACGGGCGCGGAAGAATCCGCGAGTTATCTGTTATGTGGGAAGCGACGACGGTCCTGCGATTTCTGGAACGGCCCAAATCGTTACCGACCGGAGTGAAGTCGCACGCGTCTACCGGGGCTACTGGAGGGCCCACCCGTTGCGCATGGCGATTGTCGTCGGACTTCGGCTTTGGATTGAGATGCTGTTGAACAAGCGAGTTGTCGTTCGCGTCCAGCCGGACGAGCCGAATCCCCTGGCGGGATTGACCGATCCTGCGATCTGAATTCAGAAAACGGCACACTTGAGTCCCTTCGCGAACTCACGACCCACGGTCAATGAGGGTAACGGCGATCTCGCGCCAACTGACAGAACACTTCCGGATCTGCTGAGGACTGAGGGCTGACCGCATCGCGGGCCAGTGTGGTCATGACGTTCCCTTGGTCATCAGTCCCTTCGCCCGTAATCTTGACTGGGTCGGGAGTCGGGCTGGTAATGAGGTATGGCCGCCCTCTTGCCTCCAGTGCGTCGATCGAAACCTGAGTGGTGGTGGCCGTATTTCCTCTCGGTGGTGGTCGTTCTCTTCCTCTTGTGGCAACTCGCACCTGGGCGTGTTTTCGTGTTCTTGGAATGGCTATCCCCCTTCCGTGTCGGAACGCCGTGGATCTCCGGAACAGTAGTGGACGCCGTCACTGGCAAGCCCGTGCCGGGAATGGACGTGTGCTTGTTGGTGACGTACGCTCCAGTAAACTTCGACCACCGACGCAGTTCCGAGGTCATGCGGAGCGTAGTGACACGGACCGACGTGTCCGGAAGGTTCTTTTTCGAACGCCGGGACGATGAACTCGATTGGTTCGACCATTGGGAGGGATACGGGATCGCTGTGACCGATCCAGCCGCGCAGTGGAAGGATGCGTGCGGAAAGGGTATCTACTTACTTGAAGCGAGCTACCCATCCGGTGGGCACTCCGACATTTTCCGAATTGAGGCATACTTCCAAAGCCTCTCAGACTCTCCCGCGAAGAACCCACTGCCCTACTTTCCGGCCGCACTGGTTAAGGATCCCACCGATCCGCATCCGCTGCCTTACGGCCGCTCTGTTTCCTTCGGTCACTTTCCCGATGGCACACTCGTCCGGAAGATCGGCGAACCCAGTAAGCTCAAGATCGCGCTGGTTCCGCTCCTGGGAGACGAGAACGAATGCCGTTCGGCCCGGGATTCGGACTCCGCTGAGCTGTGCCGGGCGATGAACGAGTCGCTCACCGCTGACGACCTGCGCAAAATCTGGAAGTTTTCACCCCCAGGTCAATGACTTTCGGAAGCGACCGCGGTGCCCGAAGAATCGGTGCGGGGCACGATGACCGACGCAACTAGGCTTTTATCCCACCTGCCTCCCCTCAATAAATCACCTTCACCGAAAACTGAATCTGCCGCGACGTCCCCGACGTCTTGCTGATCACGCCAAATCCGCTGCCCCGCACGATGTTCGACGGCAACCCGAAATTCACGATGTTGAATAAATTGAAGAACTCCGCGCGGAATTCCACATTGCCCAGCTCCGTGTTTCCGCGATGCCCAAACGGAGTGTCTTTGATCAGCGCGAAATCGAAATCGTGATATCCCGGCCCGCGAAACGTATCGCGCCCCAGCGTGCCGAACCGCCCTGACTTCGGCCCTGTCCCTCCCGGAAGGTTAATCGGAATATTGAAGAACGTGTAGTTATTCATCCCCAGCCCGAAGTAGTCGTCGCGCACCGCCCGGCTGGTCGACAAATGCGGCATCGAAACCAGATCGGGCCGGTCCGCGCCCGCCGCGCCTACGCCCGTCTGCTGCACCCCCGAATACACGCTGAACGGCGACCCCGTCGTCATGGTTGTAATGTTCAGAAACTGCCAGCCCCTCGTCAGCGTTCTCCCCAGCGGCTGCAAAAAACCAACCCGCTCCAGCGGCAGCAACTGAATCACACTCACATTGAACGCATGGGTCACATCGAACGTCGACGGCCCTTTCTCGGCCGACGGATTCCACGGATCCTGCGGCAACGTCTGCAGCACCGTCCCCGTCGCAGGCCCCAGTCCACCCAGCACCGCGCTGGTATCGTCAAGCGACTTGGAATACGTGTAGCTGGCCTGCAGTCCCAACCCTGCACGCGCCGAATTCTTGGTGACGCTGGTCTGCAAAGAGTGATAACTGGAGTGCGAACCGTTGGTCATCAGAAATTCTTCTCCGTACCCTCCCGTGGCCTGTCCCGCCGCGTTGAACTGCGTGAACGGCGCGTGCGCCTCATCGGCCCCGCTATAACTGTTCGGACAATAAACCCTGGCCAGATGAATTCCGGCCGTCGCTACGTACGAAACGTTCACCTTCACATCGCGGAAGTCGTGATCCACGCCCGCCGTCCAACTGCCGATGTAGCCGTTGCCGAAATTCCTCGCAACGCCAGTGATCGTGAGTAACTGCACCTGATGGCCGGGCGTGAGGTTGGTCAGATCATTCTGGAAGCGCGGCAAATCAATCTCGGTATTCGCCGGAACATCCTGCGTTCTCCCCGTCGCAAAAATCGGTTGTCCCTGAACGTTGTAAGCCGTCGGCAGATTCACCGGCACAAACGTATCTTGAAATGGAACGAAAACTCCCGGCAGCGCAGTGATGTACGGAGCAAACACATAAGGAATCGCAGCCGTCAGAAAATTATCCTGCCACAAGTTGGGAACAATCGTATTGATCGATCCTCCCGCATGCAGCACCGTGTTCTTACCCACCGCGTAATCCAGCCCCAGCCGCGGCCCCCAACCGTTCCAGTCCTGGTTATACGGCGGCTGCGGGTTGATCAGCATGACCTGCGTCGCGGTACGGTCCGTGTAGGGAACAGGTTGTCCATCCGCTCCCAGAAACTCAGGACCCGACGTGCGTTTGGTCGCCTCATGAATGCGGCTGTTCACTTCATAGCGCAATCCGTAATTGACGGTGAGTTGCGAGGTGGCCTTCCAGGCGTCTTCAAAGTAAACGTTGTAAGCCTCGCGGCGCACGCCCGCTTCATCGAACTTGTCGCCTACCGGCGTGATATCGGCCGCCGCTGTGATGTTGTAGGAAAATGGCGTCGCGGTCAGCAGCCCGGTCAGCGAGTCGGGCAGCGGATCTCCGAGCTTGATATCGTGCGTGCCGCTCGCCGACGTGATCGTCACCGGCGTGGTGCCGTCGCCGCAACAGTAAGCCGTGCCTCCGCCAAACTCATATATTCCATTCGGATTCGTTCCAAAAATCGTGGAATCGCGGTTCACCCGAATCTCGACTCCCCACTTGAACCCATGCGCACCGCGCACCCAGGCCATGTCCTCCTTGAACTGATAAAGATTGCTGTACGATCCGAAAATCGACCCCGCGGGAGTGTTGAAACTCTGAAACAATCCGTCGGCAAAACCGATCCCCGGCTGCGTGTGGTTGATCGTCGGAAAGAATGGCGTGCTTCGAATGTAGCCCAGAGAAGTATCGGAAGTCAGATGCGGAGAAATCGTCCGTGTATACCTCACGCCCGCGTTGCGCTGGTGATCGAAGAACTGCACCCCGAAGCTGGGATCGATCGCCGTCTGGTCGGGATTAGTCAGCGGCCCCGTCACCTGATTCAAACTGAACCGCGTCGTCAGCTCGGCCTTGCCCGAAATCTGGTGGTCGACTCGCACCGAGAATTGGTCGGTCCGCGTCACAACCTTCGAAGATGCCGCGTAAGTCCGATCCCCGAACGCTCCCGACGGCAGGTTCGGCAAAGGATAGGTATTGAGTATTGGCAAAACCGCCGCGTTCACCGGAGCCGTCAGCGTATCGCCCGGAAAACTCGTGGTGTCGATTCCCTGCCGCTCCGCCGCGGTCGGCACCGGAATCACCTGCGTCGTACCCAGCACCTGCCGGAAGCCCTGATACTCGCCGAAATAAAATGTGCGCCCACGCCCGTCATAGATGCCCGGAAGCACGACCGGGCCTCCGTTGGTGAATCCAAACTCATTTCGCACAAATGGAGGAATGCGCCGTCGCCCAGTCGGATCTTTGTAATCGAAGTAGTTGCGCGCATCGAATGCCGCGTTGCGCAGGAATTCGAACAGACTGCCATGCACCTGGTTAACACCCGACTTCGTCACCACGTTGGTGAAACTCGCCGCCCCATGCCCGACCTCGGCCGGCATCACACCCGAACTGGCCTGCACCTCCTGAATCGCGTCCACATTGAAATTGGAAAACGTCGCCCCGCCCATCTCCGGATCGGTGGTGTCAAAACCATCCGTGGCAAACACCGTCGTCACCCCACGCTGCCCATTCACCGCAAACTGCTGCGTGAAATTAGCCGCGCCATTGGCGTCGGTCATGGTGCCCGCCGCCAGCAGCAGCAGTTTGCTGAAGTCGCGAGCGTTGAGTGGCAGACTCGAAACTTCCGCGCTGGAAAGACGCTCTCCCCCGCTGGCCTGCGTGGACGTCACCTCGCCGGACGGCACTATGTGGAGTTCCTGCCCCTGCCCCGGATGATCTGGTAAGGAAATCCGCAGCGAGAGCGTTAGCGCATCCGCATCCTTGACCACTATCGGAGCAGCGGCCTTCCATTCTTGGTCCGCAATTTTTACCGACACGTCATAGCCGCCCAGTTCGATTGCGGCAAACGCGAACTTTCCGTTCGCCGCGGTCGTCGCGATGTAGTCGTGACCTACGGAAGCCGCGTGCAGCACAACCACAGCCTCGGCCACCGGCTTGCCCGACGAATCGCTCAACACGCCACTCCACGACGCGCCCGAAGGAGCGGCCGCGATCGTGCCGGCAAGCAAGACAACGCCGAAGGGAAGAATCCAAATCCGATTTCGAGGGCCCATAAACATGAATGCGGAATTATAACGGCACACCACTACCAATTCACCGCGCCTTCGCAGGTCCGAACGCTAGGTACTTTTGCAGTTTTGACGCTCACCCCAGCACAACGTAACTATGGCTTGCTTCGCGGCCTGCCCGATAAGTCCGGCACTGAGAGTTCCAAGAGCCCCGCTTTCGCGGGGCTTTGCTTTGCTCATCGGGCGAAACTCAACCTCCCTACCGTGGTAGCATTTCCTTGAAGCCATCTCCTCCCCCGGCCGCAAAATGCCCCGCACCCGTCCCAACTCGCTCTGCCTCTTCTCCACGCTGTGCGGGATAGTCCTGCTCTCAATCCCCGCCCCCGCCGCCGAGCCTCCCTGGCTCGAAATCCACTCTACCCACTTCACCGTCATCACCGACGCCGGAGAAAAGAAAGGCCGCGAGGTCGCCCTCCGCTTCGAGCAGATGCGCTCCGTCTTCGCCACCCTGCTGGGAAAAGAGCGTCTCAACCAGTCGGTCCCGCTGACCATCCTCGCCTTCAAGAACGACAAGACGTTCTATCAGGTTGCCCCCCTGCGCGGGGGCCAACCCGGCAACGCTCAACCCATAGACGTCCCCGGATTCCTTCTCCCCGGCGACGATGAGGACTTCATCGTCCTGAACCTGTTCGAAGACGAATCCTGGCGCGCCGTCGCTCACGACTTCGCCGCCATGCTGTTGAATTACAACTACCCTCCCGCGCAAGGATGGTTCGACGAAGGACTCGCCGAATATTTCAGCGCGATTCGCGTCGACAACAAACAGGTCGAACTGGGCGCCGATCCCGAACTTCGTCCCTCTCTCAACGAAGACCTGGTCGGCAACCAGCAAGAGACGCATCCGGCAAAATCGCTCACCGAATTGCTCGGCGCCCAGGTCTGGCTGCCCCTCCCAGACCTTTTCTCGATGAAGCACGACCCCTCGACCCGCAACCTGGGCACGCACCACACGCTCTACTACGCCGAGTCGTGGATCGTGATGCACTACCTGCTTCACGAAAAGAAACTGCCGGAAACCGGTGCGTACTTCGACTTGGTCCTGAACCAGCATGTGCCCGTGGAAGACGCCATCCAAAAAGCCTACGGCATGAGCTCCGCGCAGCTGGAAAAAGCGGTGAAGGATTACTTCCACGCTCAGACCGGACTCTTCACCGCGCTTGATGCCGCCCGCCAGACCAATCCCAACCCTGCTGCAAACTCCGCGCAAATCGACCGCTCTCCGGCTCCCGTGGGGCCGGACGACTCCATCATCACGTCGAAACCCCTGCCCGAGGCCGATGAACGCGCTCTCTACGCTGAAGTGGCAACCCGAGTCCCCGAACGTCGCGACTTCGGCCTGCAGGAGTTACACGCTCTGGCCTCCATGCCCACCGCGGCCGATAAGAAATTCGAATCCAGGAAAACAGAGAGAAGACCGGACGAGGATCCCGATGTCCTTCCCACCAACGCCAGCGGCAGCCCACTCGCCCACCGCATTCTTGCCTGGGACCACATCCAGCACGGCGAACTCGACGACGCTTTCACCGAACTCGCCGACGCCGCCGCGCTCAATCCGCGCGACATGTGGCTGCGCTATTACCTGTCCGTCTTGAAGTATCGCGACGCCCAGGCCAGGCACGCCGATATCCGGGGCCTGCCCAACATGATGCTCGACTTGCGCTCCGTGCTCGAGTGGTATCCCGAAATGGCCGCCGCCTACGACCTGCTGGCTGTCGCCCGCAACGAAGGTGGAAGCACTCCTGCCGCCTTGCAGGCCGAGCGCGCCGCTATCAATCTAAGTCCGCGCAATGAGCTCTATACGTTTCACCTGGCGCAGATTTATTTGGCCAGCAAGAAATGGGAACCGGCTCAGGTCCTGCTCGAACGCCTGAAAGCCAGCGGCGATCCGCAGATCGCAGCGCTCGCTAAGGAGCTACTGGAACGATCCGCCAACGAGCGCAGATACGGCATCCCGCTCGGCGCGGGGACCGCGCAAAGCAAGCTCACGCCCCAGAAGTCGCCCTTTGATGTGTTAGAAGAAGACGCCGCCAGGCGAGCTGACGCCGAAAAAGCTACGCAAGCCGACGGTCCCGGCGATAAGCGTCCCACGAAATTTTTCCAAGGCCGCCTGGTCGATGTCGATTGCTCTCAGGCTCCCGCCGCCATTCTCACTGTCACCGCCGAAGGTAGATCGTTGAAGCTGCGCGCGGCCGACTACAAATCCCTGGTCCTGATCGGCGCCGACGATTTCTCCTGCGACTGGAAAGACCGCCGGGTGACGGTGAACTACAAACCCGGCGGTTCCGCCAACGGCGATGTGGTTTCGCTCGAAGTGCGATGAGCTCACCGGCAAGCCGCAATCCACTTTTTTGAAATTTTCAGAGGGTGTATCCTGAACCCGGCGCATCCTACGAAAGGACCGACTTCAGGTGGGTGTCCTTCAGGAGGGATTATGAAAACGCTGCGCTGCCTGCTTGGTTTTCTTGCTCTGCTTCTGCCTGCGTCCCTGGTGTTGTCCTGCGGTACGAAGTCACCGTCACCAGGTCAGGATCCACTTCAATCCGTCACCCTAAGCCCGCCCAGCGCCGACGCACAGGACTATCCCAACGGGCAAGTCCCGTTCGTGGCGACCGGCTACTATGCTGATCCCGTGCGCAAGGTCAGCCCGCTCTCGGCCGGGTGGGGTGCCTGCATTCAGGGAGGGCCCACGCAGGAAGCGCCCACGAACGCCGTGACCGTCACCCAAGGGGGCGTGGCGCAGTGTACAGCAGGAGCGGTCGGCACCTACACGGTCTGGGCCAACGACCCTCCGTATACCAGCGTAGAATGTCTGGCGATCACGGCCTGTGGCGGAGGGTGCTTCGTCGCGGGCGCCGCGCAACTCACCTGCCCCTAGTAGGCGGGAACTCGCAGATATCTCAGTGAAGATGTTGCGATTCCTGGACAAGTCGTAGTCCGTTGCGTGCGATGGCGTTGGTGTGATCCAGCTTGAGAATGAGGTTATAGTCGTAAGTCGCCAACCGATAGTCGCCACGCCGCGCCGCCGAATCCGCGGCACGCAGCAGTTCGGGGACGTTCTGTCGCGTGAACCCGTCCACGGTCAGGGGAGGCTGGTGCACTTGTTTCTTAGGAGGTTGCACAGCGATTGCCGGATTCACTTGCCCGTCCGCGCCAACCGGCGAAAAAGGCGATCTCTCTATGTTCCCGGCAGGTGCGGTCGCGGTGCCTCCCGCTGCTAGGGATGGTGACGGTACCGCTGTGCCGGGCTGCGAGGCCGTCGCCGTGCCTGCCGGTTGCGTAGCCTGACTCGTTGCAGGTACGACGCTGGCGCCATCGCTCGCGGCCTGATTGCTGGATTGGCCTCCCGTCGCGGCTGGCGATGCAGAAGCCGCAACGCCTGGACCGTCGGGAGCTGGCTGCGGGCCTGCTCCCGGCGCATTGTGAGGTGTGGATGCCGCCTGCGCGCCAGCACTACTCGCAGATGCACTGTTCGCCGAAGGATCGTTCGCAGAAGCATCAGGGGCATTCGACTTCCCCTGCCCAGCCGGGTCCGCGGGCTTCAGACCGCGAAGAGTCTGCGGCAATTGCTGCGAAGCACCCACCAGCTTGTTCACAAAAGCAGGATAAGAACCAGTATTCGAGTGTACGTAGAACGCCCAGCCCGCAGTGCCGATGAACAAGAGCATCAATGCGAGCGGCCAAATGCTCCTCCGCTTCGGAGCGCTTTCAGTGAGCAGGAAACTTGGCACCGGGGCTGAGGGTCGCGCTTTTGGCGTTGGCGCTACCGCCGGACCGTTCACAACCGGGCTCAGGTTCAATCGGGAGGCCTGTTCCGCAAAGGCCTTCCGCATCTCTTCGCACTTCTGGAAGCGTTCCTTGGGCGCCTTGGCCAGCGCTCTCCGGATGACCGCATCAATCCCTCCGGGAAGGGACGGGTTGACCAGCGATGGCGCTACCGGATCTTCATGCATGATCTTGTAAAGGATGGTGGTGACATCGCCGTGGAACGGTTTTTCCCGCGTCACCAGTTCGTAAAAGACCGAGCCCAGAGAAAAAATGTCGGCGCGCTGGTCCATCTTTTTACCAGCCAGCTGTTCAGGAGCCATATAGCTGGGCGTCCCCACCACCAGCCCGGTCTGCGTGAGCGAGGTATTGTCGATTTTGGCGATCCCGAAATCGAGAACCTTGATGATGCCTTCCTCCGTCACCATCATATTGGCGGGCTTCAGGTCGCGGTGAATCACGCCGCGCGCGTGCGCAAAACCGACCGCGGCACAAATCTGGTCAGCCCATGAAAGGAAGGTTGCCAGCGACGGTACTCCGACATCGGCCAGCAAGGTCGCCAGCGTGATCCCTTTTACATACTGCATGCTCAGGTAAACCACATCGTCTTCCTGGCCCACGTCATAGATCGTGATGATGTTGGGATGATCGAGCCCGCCCGCTGCTTTGCCTTCCTGCTTCAGCCGCTCGATCAGCTCATCGCGGCCGGGCGCGTTGCGATCAATCGTAATGGTCTTCAGTGCGACAGTACGCCCGATGAGCTCGTCATACGCTTTGTAGACTGCTCCCATCGCGCCGCGCCCCAGTTCCTCCTGGACGTGGTAGCGCCCCACGGTTTTCAGTCCGGCCCGGCTGGCCTGCCGCAGATGTCCGTAGGTCGATTCATCGGTCCACAGCAGCTCGTAAATGGCCTCCCCGCCGAAGGTCTCTCCCGCTTCCCGCACCGGCTTGGGATTGAAACGAAAGCCCGGCACGCTCTTCATCTGCTCGTAAACCGTGCCCGCAATAAGAATCTGCGCCGAGGTGACATTCGCCAGCATGTCCTCGGGATCCGCAGCATCGGGTCCGGAGGCTCTCTCAGCTTTTGTGCTGTAAATCAGGATGGAAGGAACGACCTGCCGCGGCTCGGTTTTTCGCTGGAATGTGAGGAAGCGCTGCTGCAACGCTTTCGCCGTCGCGAGCGCGTGCGCCGCATCCTCGAAGTGAGCCGACCACAATTCCGGCAGGCGCTCCGCAATTTCTCCCTTGCTCTCGCCGACAATCTCCTGAATCAGCGTCGCGATCTCTGGATCCTGCTCCGGTGCCAACCCGGTGGGCGGCTGCGTCGGACCGCCATAGCTCCACAGACGCAGGAACAGCGCAACCCTCCCGTCTAACTTCTCTCCGTCGGAAGCGGATTCGCGTGGCTCGAGGTTCTGTGGCAACTTCGGCAGTTCCATGATTGTCTTGGCCCAAGACCCTCGCAAACATTTGGAAACACGAATGCTTGTGAGCCTGGGGCGGCAAACTTCAGAATACCGAGCCATGCAGTTTTTTCCAGTTACTTTGGTCTTTGCCCAGGGGGCTGAACCGCGCGTCAGAAGCCATTTCTGGAAGAGAATCCGGGTGCCCCATTTCTCGCGCGTTCTTGGCGCGAGAAGTGGGGATTTCCGACAGACCGAAGTCGAAGAGGCGTAAGCCCTGGGTAAGCGACAAACAGTGGAACCAGTCCCGTAAGGGACGACACAGGTCCTCAGCCAATGAAAACCACAGGCTCGTGACCGAAGTAAGATCGACAATCGACCGGCCGCGCACTACCCTACTCCAGCGGCGCCGCGCAGCCTTCCCCGGCGCTAAAAGGATTTCGCAATCATGGCTCTCGCTCCCAAGCAGGACCCGGAACTCCCCTCTCGTCTAAGAAAGACCAACGACGAACTGAAAGACCTGCAAAATTCCGTAAAAACCGGAATGATTGATGTCAAAGTTCTGATGGATTTCCGAACTGCCTCCGAGCGCGCCCGGCAGGCCAGTGTTGCCGTGCAGCGCTGGCTGGAGAGTCAGGGCAAAGGCAACGATCCTTACCAGCTCATGACCGAAGTCATGCGTCAGCGGGTTGAGATGACCACCCAACTGGTCAAAGATGTCACCCGCGACTTGGAGAGTCTTGACCTGGATTTCGATACACCCGGGCTCCCGGCATTAAACACAGCAGTACGCACTCTCGCCGAACGGCTCGCCAAACTATTCCCTCACTGAGGTTGCAGCGCATCGGTGACAGCGTCGGGTGTTTTACTGCAGTGCCGACTGGGTGAGCTTGAACGCACTGCCTGCGCCGTCGAAATAAATACTCGACGCCTGCGCCAAGGCGCTGACATTGTCGATAATGATGCCACTCACGTCAAGGGAACTGCCCGACAAGGGGATTGTCAGCCGGTTGAGGACTGCCGAGGGAAAGCCGCTGCTGATGTTGAGGTTCTCCATGCATCCGGCGCTTGAGCCGCTGGTGCAGTTCGAGTCGAGGCCCACGAAGAGGCGGTCGGGGCTGCCGGTGAGTGTGGGATTGTAGATGGAGGTCAGCGGAGTCGGCACGCTGGTCGTGGCGCTCGTGGAAAGCGCCAGCGGGCCGCTGAACGTGGTGTTCATGAACTTGCCCGTGAAGCCCACTCCGTACAGGCTGCCGACCCCGTTGATTGCGCCGGCGAAGTACAGCCTGCCCGTCGAAGGATTCGAGAAATAGTTGTGGTCGAACGTACCCGTGAAAATGCTGACATTCCCGGATACGGTCCCGGCCACGAGATGGCTGAGAAGTGTTCCCGACGTATCAAACTGGTCGACCGTCAGAGCGAAACTCGGAAGCGCAGTGAAGAAGATAAACACGGTTTGATTGGCGGAATCCACAATCGGGCCGGCTGGCGTGAAGGCGCTGAGCGCCGTGGTGGAGATCGTCGCTCCCGTCGCAGCGTTGATCACCACCAGCGAATTCGACCCCGTCACGACGAAGACGCGTCCGCTTACGGAGTCGTACACGGGTGAATCCGCAAACGAAAGAGCCACCGGCCAGCCGCCTCCCACCGTATCTTTTGGAGTCCCACCGAACACCGGCGTGATCTTGTGCAGGTGTGCGCCGTCAGCGACGTAGGCCGTGTCGTGCGAGTAGTCGACGAACGGGCTCGAGGTATCGTTGCCCGTGGTCGTGCTTAGTACTAACGTGGTCATGCACGAGTTTCCCGCCGCGCAGTTTCCCGGCAAGGCCGCCGACGACAGCGTTCCCTCTCCCGCCTTCCAGGTCAAGACATGAAACGCCGTGTAGTTGCTTCCTGAGCCGGAGTTGTTTTCAATGAACGCGATCTTCGTTCCGTCGAGAGAGAGCACCGGGGACAGATTTGCAAAACTGATTCCGCTGGGCACGGTGGCTGTGTTATAGGCAAACAGCACGGAAGGTTGACTCGCGGGAGCGGTCGGCGTGGGGCAGATGCCCGTCGGACCAGGGCCAGTGTAGAGATTGTTAAACCCGATCAGAGACGGCGAGCCACCCAGAAGTCCGCTGGAAACGGGAACGGTCGTGCCGAAGACAACGTAGTCGTTGGTGCAGTCGGGAGGGGCATTGACGTTGAAGCTGAACTTCGCCGGGAAGGTGCGAGGGCCGACCGACGCCCCTCCCAGGTTCATCTGCCAGTCCCGGCGCAGCGTTTTCTTATGACGCCGCCGCCTGGCAAAGTCGAGGTTCGGCTCGCTGTCGCTTTCCACGGCAGACTGGAAGTTGTAGCGGGCATGGTTCAACCAACTGTGCCAGGCACGCGGATCGGCGGCGACTGCGTCGTCTATCGTCTCGGGCGTCAATCCGCTGAAGATCACGTGGCGGCTGGACCAATCCTGCACCAGATGTTGCGGCACCAGATTTTGCGGAACCTGGTGCGGCGAGTCTTGCCCCGCCGAAAGTGCAACGCAGAAGAAACAGAACAGCGCCGCATAGCCGACCGATTTCATAGGCATGCTCCTCAGTCGAGCCATTTTGCGGCACGTGACGGACGGGCCGCAATGATTAAAGTGAGTCCAGCGGTCAAGGAAGATCGGCGGGTCCAATCCAGGGAATCGCTTCCAAGTCCGCTTCCTAACCGTGGTCTTATTTTCCCGTTCGCGGAAAATCCAAAGGTTCATTGTACGAATGACTAGTACATTCTGCGCCGCACAGCGCTCTGCGCGCCCTATGATCGAGTTGCAACTCTAACTTAAATTTTTAGAAACGGATGAAGCGATTCCCCCTCGCTCTTCTGGTTGTGGATCGTTTCTGTATTGGGCCCATGTGTAGATTGATTCGTGTTCTGTTAGTACCTGTTCCTCTTTCTCTTCTGTTCGTCTTCCTCTTCGCGCCGTCGGCCTTTGCACAATCGTGGATCACTGCCGTCACCGCGACCACGACAACGACCACCGCTACCATCAGCTGGACAACCGCCGTGCCTGCGAATTCGCAGATCGCGTACGGTACAACGACCAGCTATGGCAGCAGCAGTGCCCTGAACTCGAACCTGGTGACGGCGCACTCCGCTGCCCTGACGTCGCTGGCCGCAGGGACCACCTACCACTATCGCGTGCTGTCCGCCGACTCCACTGGCGTGCTGGTCACGGGTCTGGACAACCTCTTTACCACTCCGACCTCGGCCATCAGTGTCTCGGTCTCGCCCACAGCGGCGACGGTGGCCTCGGGGGGAACAGAGCAGTTCTCGGCTCAAATCACAAACACCAGCAACACGGCAGTTACCTGGTCGGCCACCTCCGGCACCGTGAGCGCCAGCGGACTGTTTACGGCTCCCACCGTGACCGCGACTAAAACCGTGACCGTAACGGCTACCAGCGTCGCCGACAATACCAAATCTTCCAGCGCCACTGTGACCGTAAATACGGCGGCCGGCATTCTGACGCTGAATCCTGCGAGCATCAGCTTCGGCAGCGTCACGGTCGGCCAGACCAGCCCCATCCTGACCAGCACCTTGACCAACACGGGGAATGCTTCGTTGACGATTACCAACGACTCGATTTCCGCCGGCGACTTCAATTGGGGCGGCAAGGGTACCTGCAACTATGGCACGCTGACTCCGGGAGCAAGCTGTTTGTACAGCGCAAAGTTTACGCCAACGGCGGCCGGGACTCGGACCGGCACCATCACGATCTACTCGACCGCTTCGAATTCGACCGTAACCCTTCCACTCTCGGGGATTGGAACGACTGCGACCGCCGCCACGCTCGGCGTCAGCCCGGCCACGCTCGCTCTGGGTAGTGTGGTCGTGGGCACGAGTGGAACCGCATCCGGGACTCTCACCGCGGGCGGATCGAGTGTTACCGTCAGCGCGATCGGCAGCAACAACGCCGCATTCACTGTCGGAGGACTGTCCCTGCCGGTTACGATTCCAGCAGGAAACAGCGCGGCGTTTACGGTGACGTTCAGCCCTCAGACCACCGGCGCCGTGACGGCCGCGCTTACCTTCACGAGCAACGCCCAGTCCTCGACAACCGTCGCAACCCTCACTGGAACCGCTATGGCTGCGCCCGTACACTCGGTCAACCTGTCGTGGAGTGCAAGCACGTCCTCGAATGTGTCTGGCTATAACATTTATCGCGCGGCGTATGCGAGTGCGTGCGGATCTTTCTCCAAGATCAACTCATTGCTGAATACAGGCACCCTGTACACGGATGCCGCCATAGTCGACGGCGCGACCTACTGCTATGCCACAACCGCAGTCAATACCAGCAACCAAGAGAGCGGGTATTCCAACGTAGTCGCCAACGTGCGGGTGCCTGCTCCTTGAGTTGTCCGAGCGCGGAGGGACTCAACGAGCGGGCACGACGAAAAGTTCTTGATTCGCGGTTAGACTCATAACCCAACTCCCTGACCTTTCCTCGCATTTCCGCGCCCCAATAAAAAACCCTCCCGCTAGGATCGGGAGGGTTATGGAATGGTTCGCAGGTTTATGCGCGAACGACATTTGCCGCCTGGAAGCCTTTGGGGCCCTTCAGCAGGTCAAACTCCACGGTCTCACCCTCGTTGAGCGTGCGGTAACCGTTCTCCTGGATGGCGGAGAAGTGCACGAACACATCTTCCCCCGTGGAGCGCTGGATGAATCCATACCCTTTCGCCCCGTTGAACCACTTCACTGTACCTTTCTCTCTCACGGAAAAAACTCCTTTCACCAATCGCTAAGAATTATTCTCCAGCTTTCTCGATCGTCGCCCCGGTCGATTGAAGTCCCCTTCAGAGAAGCCGGTAGAACGCTTTGTACCTGCAATGTGTGGAAGGAAGTACTCCCAAAAATGAAAAAGACTCCTCAGTTCTTCACCACGGCATTGATCCGCAGCGTGAACTTCGGAGCCCGACAATTTGGCGCGTTTCCACCACACCCAACAACCATTACCCTGAACCTATTGGTCTCACCACCGGACCACTCCCCGGCATTGCGAAACAGATAATAAGCACTATTAAAACGATTCGCAAGAAGAATTAGAAAGAAAACGCAATATGACCACCAGTCATTCAGGATAACTTTGACACAGGTAAAGAAATAGCCCGGTAACCGGGTCTGGAACTTCGGTTCCCCGCGCTTGGCCTGGTCCCGGTCTTGGGGTCAGGTCGGGATTGGGCGTCAGCTCGTGAGTTCGAGCCTAAGAAATCGCTGATTAAGCCCCTGCTTTGTCATCCCGAGCGGGAGCAGAATTGCCGCTTTTCGGCAATTTTGCGGAGTCGAGGGACCTTGTGTTTTCTCTTACGATGCTTGATCAGAGCTTCTCCAAGATTGTTGATCGGGAACACGAACCTAAGTGTTCCGGTTTGTGAGCATGCCTCTGGTACGATAAATCTTCGCCGTGCCCAACCCTCCCATCCCGACTCTCTCCAAGACCGACGCCACGCCCGCTCGGACCGCCGCTCCCGCCCCGCTCCGTTCTTCAGGCCTGGTCTTTTCCACCATCAAATATCTGATGCGCACCGAGGTCCATACCTTCGCCTTCTCGGTCGCGGCCAACTCGATCCTGTCGTTCTTCCCTTTCGTCGTCCTGCTGATGACCGTGATCCGGCGCGTCTTTCATTCTCGCGTCATGTACGAGGTAGTTCTTCAGTTGCTGCGCGACTATCTGCCCGCGGGTCAGGACTTCGTCATCCGCAACCTCAACTCTATGGTCAACTCCCGGCAGCGGGTGCAGTTCGTGTCCTTGATCATCTTGCTGGTCACCTCCTCCGGCGTGTTCCTGCCGCTCGAAGTGGCGCTCAACCGCATCTGGCGCTTCCCGGACAATCGTTCCTACCTGGGCAATCAGGTGATCTCCCTTGGCTTGGCCTTTGCCTGCGGCGTGCTGGCGTTGCTCTCGATCGCCCTGACCGCGGGGCCGGTCGCGTTCATGGAGTTCTTACTGCGCGGCTATGGCACGGGCTTCGTGCGCCTGGTGGGATTTCTCGTGATGAAGGTGTTTGCCATCGCGGCCAGCATCGCCATCTTCTTCCTCATCTACTGGCTGCTGCCCAACGGAAAGGTTCCGGCCCGCGCCGTGCTGCCCTCGGCCATCATCATGGGATTGCTCTCGGAGGCGCTGAAATACGCCTACATCCTGGCTCTGCCCTGGCTGAACTTTCAGGAAGTTTACGGCCCCTTCGCGCTCTCGGTGAGCATGATGTTCTGGGCGTTTCTCTCAGGCTTGCTCTTGTTGGCTGGCGCCAATCTGTCCGCGGAAGAACACCTGCAACACGCTCTGTAGGAACTCTACTCGTGCAGGGGAATGTTCGAAAACGCGACTCCGCGTTTGCGGTTGATGCGGCAAATCACGTTCTCCAGTGCCTGCGGTAAGAGATTGATTCCCCGCCCCGGCATCAAGGCGTTCTTTTCCAGGTATTCTTCCGCGCCTTCTTCCAGCAGCTTCTCCCGGTTCTTCTCCGAGAGACTGCTGAGCACCACCACCGGAATCTCGGCGGTTAAAGGATCACTCTTCAGGTGCCGTAATACTTCCGGTCCGCTCATCTTCGGCAGGATCATGTCCAGCAGAATCAAGTCTGGCTTTTGATCCTGCGCGAATCGCACCGCAGACTCGCCATCCACGGCGCAGATCACTTCGTATCCCGCATTGTGTAAAGCCGTCTCATTCTCTCGTCGGATGGGCTTACTGTCCTCCACTAAGAGGATTTTCACGTTGTTCTCCCTCGTCGCTTCCCTGTATATCGGCAGGGCTGGAAGCAGCTTTAGAAGAACCGCAGCGAGGCCATCCTCAATTCTGAGCAAACCATAAGGCCGCTTGCGACTCGCAGACGGCCTGGTGCAGCGGTTACGAACTCCTGACGGCTGAGAACTGCTCTACTTCTTCTGCTCTCCAATCGAAAGCAACTCTACTTCAAAAATCAGAGTTTCTCCGGGAGCGATGTCCCCTTTGCCACGGTCGCCATAGGCCAGATCCGCTGGGATGAACAGCTGCCACTTCGACCCTACTGGCATCAACTGCAACGCCTCGGTCCAACCTCCGATGACTCCGGTCACGGAGAACGATACTGGCTCGCCCCGCTTGTAGGAGCTGTCGAATTCCTTACCGTTGACCAGCGTCCCGCGATAGTTGCAGGTCACCGTGTCGTTGGCGGTCGGCTTCGGCCCCTTCCCCGCGGTCAGGATCTTGTACTGCAACCCGCTGGGCAGGGTCACGACTCCTTCTTTACTCTTGTTGGCGGCGAGAAACGCCTCGCCCTCCTTGCGAGCCGCGGCGCCAGCCGAGTGCGCCACCTCGCTCTGCAGTTGCGTGAGCACAGTCTTCATCTCGTCGTCCGTCAGCAGGAGTTTGCCGCCGGCCATAGCGTCTTTCACTCCGCGTGCGAGAATGGCCGCATCCACCGGCACTGCCCGCTGGTGCAGCATCTTCCCGTAGCTCATGCCCAGGGCGTAACTCTCTTTATCTTTTTGCGTTTTGAGAGTGAATGGGGTCGCGGGTTTCGCGGCCGTGGGCGACTTCTTGGCTGTCGTGGCCGATCTCGCCGGGGTTGCAGACGAGGCAGGTTGAGTAGGTTGAGCGGGCGTCGCTGCCGGAGTCTGTTGCGCCCGGGCATTGCCCAGCAGCATCATCCCGGCGGCCAATAGTTGAGACACAATGGTAAGCGGTTTTTGCATATGTCTGTATTGTCCCATTGCGCGCGCGAGATGGGCAAACCCCGTGAGCCAACTTCAGTTCCTTGCTCGCGATGGGAGGGTGCCGCGACCCCGGCGATTCTGACGGGATGCGTATCTCCACAATTTTTTTCTCTCCTATCCTCTAAGATCCTCATTCTCAATAAGTTACGCGCGCCGAGAGTCGCGCAAACAGGCAAAATATTGAGCCACAAGCACTTACGGCTAAAATATCCCGGAATAACGACTTAGGCCCCGGCAAAGAATTGCTGACGAAATCGATGGTGGAGAACTGGTTGAGACCGCGCTCGCGCATATGACAAGCTTGCGCTTTCCAGATTTCTCAGTAAAGGTTGTTCGTCACACGAATTGGGATTCTTTCTGTGGAAGGCTGTGGAAAACGATCTGAACCGCTAAGTTGATGTCAGAAAGTGGGGCCACAGCCCCGGCAGTAAGGTTAAGGCCACGTCGCGCACGCCCAGCTCGCAGGTAATCAGGAAGTAGTTACGTTCTTGCGGACCTGATTTCTATGCGTCGCCGCAATCGACGCGTCGCTGCCAGGCGCAGTAGAATTCGCCTTGATTGCGGAACCGACCAACGGCTGTCGCGGACGCCATTGCATGCAGCGGTCGGAATTCACATTTGTCAACAGAACGATAATGGCTACCAAGAAGAAAAACACTGGCATTCCCTATGAAAAGTTGGTGCAGGGAATTTTTCAAGCCATTCACGATCAAGAGGAAGTCGCAACCATAACCGTTGAACAGAACAAGACTTTGAAGGGCAAGATATCCACACATCAGATTGATGTTTATTGGAAGTTTCAGACGGGTGGAATCGAATACGAAGTAATTGTCCAGGCGAAAGATTGGCGGAGCGCGGTTAAGCAAGGAGACCTTTTCCATTTCAAATGTGTTCTCGATGACTTGCCTAACCAGCCTCGCGGGATCTTCGTCACGCGCACTGGATACCAGCAGGGCGCTAAGGACTTTGCAGCGGCGCAAGGGATCATCCTGTACGAATTGGATGAGCCCCCACCGAAAAGGAACATAACCATGACGGTGATGGGCTGGTCCAACGTGGCAGCGGAAATCCGATCCTTCAAAGTGCCCGCTCCTGATCCCGGTGGTGGAACCGTGGAGCACCGTGCAATGGGCTTGAAATGGACGATCTTTGAACCTCGTTCTTCGAACTTTGTAATCCATATCGATTCGACATGGTTCGCTAGTAATCCGGATACGGCGCATATCGACAGATCGAGCCTATCGCTTCGACCGCTTCCGAATCGTGAAGTAATTTTCTACGACCAAGATCGCTCATCTATCGGCAACCTAGAAGCCCTGCTTCGGCAGGAGCTTAGCCTGATGAAAAGCGAAAAGCTAAACCAGAAGCATATCGATCACACCTTTGACACACCAACATTTCTCGGGCCGGAGGTCACGGGAGGCTTGTTCCTAAAGATCAAGAAAGTGACTTATGACTTGGAAATTGTGGTCACAGAAAGGCCGGCTCATTTCGATTTACCGGGATTCGTTAAGCTGGTTCTTCGCGAAATTCCTTCCCGAAAAGAACGGAACTTCATCGCCCGCGAACCGCAATCCCCTTAACACCGCCCCCATCCTTCGCGAACTGCCGTCTAGACCCGACACACCCCTTATATTTCGTCCCCAGAATTTCCTTTGCGTTCGAGGGATCGCAGCCCGGGGGCCGGAGACTCTGAAGTACCAGGTGTGGGGCGGCGGGATTGTTATTTCATGGTCTTAGCGGGTGGTTTCTTGGCCGACTGTTTCTTTGGCGAATGGAAATCTTGAGCATAACAATTTGGTTTTCGAGTGACCCATTCAATTCCACCACGCCGCACGACTACTACGTCAATCGGGCCGTGAACAAGAGGTTTGTCTTTGTCGTTCATGTTGTCGATGACGAACTGGACAGCCAACCTCACGAACTCTTTGTCGTAGGACAACTCTTTTCCGAATTTGTGAGGCTTGAGTTTTCCATACGCCTTGGATGCCCTTGAAGTCTCTGCGTTTATGAACTCTCCGACCAGTTCTCGGTTGTGAATTCCAGCCGCCCCGACTTGGCCCATCGATTCACTTGTTGGATTCAGAGAGAGTTGGGCTGGCGAAAGAGGCGACCCATCGGTAAAAACGAGGTCTTGCGAAAATACTATCGGGCTTTTGTTCGGGACAAAGTTGATGAATCCCCCTTGCACCAATACCCCGTCGGCACCTGTTAACGATTTCACGAATGACGGCTTTTGTCCTCCGAACCAAACCATTGCACGCTTGCCCCATGCGATTGAAAGAGACTGCGTGTCACGATCTTCACTCGTTTTGTAAATCCCCCCAGCGGTCTGGATGGAATCCCAAGGAACCGCACCATCCACTGGAATTCGGGGACGCCCCGACGCGAAAAATACAGTGTCGTCGAATGATATGACCTTACAGGCATCGGAATTCGGCTTCTGTGTCAGGTCATCGAATTCGCGACTGTCGGCAGCAAGCACGACATAATCACCCTTTTCGGAGACTACCCAGACGATTGAAGTCCCGTGACACGCTTGGAGGAAAAGCCCCGAAAGGATCACCCATTTGAGCGCACGTCGCATGAGCTTAATGGATTTCATTGTGTCGAACGCATGACGTAACCGGCGAGGTGGCCTAGTCTTTTTGCGCGCTAACCCTCTAAGGCACCAATGGGCAGGCGGGAGGCGATGCCTGCACGACGTTGTTTGTCACGCGGAGCGGCTTGCATCGCACTTGCAGCGCCCATCACCTGCACTTTATCACCTGTTCGGGCTACCGATCACCCACGTTCCCTGTTCTCGGTCGCCGCACGGAGGAGTATGGTCTGTCCGACCGCCAGGCGACCGATGCGAGTGACCGCGCCGTAGATTCCCGCGGTGTTCTGGTGTTCGCGAACCACCGCCTGCAGGATTTCTGGCGCCGGGCTGGCCGTGTCGGGATCAAGGTTCACCATCGAGCAGCGTTCGTCGCGCATGGTGACGGCGATGGCGGGGGCGTCGTCCCCCTCGCCGAAGGAGAGCACACCGCCCAGCCACTCGTCCTCCTGGAAGGGAGCGGGGCGCAGTAAACGAACCACAATATTCGGGCGGAATCGTCTTACGTCGAATCGTCTTACGTCGAATCCGGGCACGTCGGGGTCCCGGCCTGCGAGCCGTCCAATCTCGCGCACGGTGTCGGAGGCGATCACGGAGATGCTGGCTTCATCGAAGATGCCGTGCCTCAGGTGCATCATCTGCACGGGCGCCCCGTAGCGGCGCCCGACCTCCGCGGCCAAGTCCTCCCCAAAGACAGGCATCACTGCGCCATCGGGCGTGCGAATATGCGTGGGAAGGTGCGGGAGAAGGTCTCCCTGATCGCCATTTTGACGACCAGCGTCGTCGCGGCGGAGCGGAGCAAACAGGAGCAGGTCGGGAAGCTTGCTTGCGGTTAGCCACGGCATCCCGCTGCGGTCATTAATCTGCATCTCACTCTCAATCTCCATCTCCATCCGCATCTGCATCCGGCGGAATGCCAGGCGTCGGTCACCCTCGAGGCCGTACCAGCCCAGGTCGGCGACCTCGAGTCGTTCGCCGCCCATGGACTTCACGGGATATCGGAAGAGCGCCTCCACCTGTCCGATTTCTATGAGCATGCAGAATTGGAGCCGCCTGGGCGAGCCTCCTAACCTGAGATTCGTTTTATTGCACCGTCTGCGTCACCGATGCCGAGCTCGGCGCAATGCTCGAGTCTCCGGAATAAGTTGCAGTGATCGTGGTTGTGCCCGCCGCCAGCGTAGACGTGGTGAATTCCGCTCTTCCGCCTTTGAGTTGCGCCGTTCCCAGCACCGTCGTCCCTGCCATGAACGTCACCGGGCCAGTCACGATGACCGTCGGCGAAGTGATTTTCGCCGTGAAGGTAACTCCCTGTCCGAGGGTTGATGGATTCGCGGACGAACTCAGCGTAGCTGAACTGGTGGCTTGCTGTATCACCTGGTTCAGCACGGCGGCGGTGCTGCTTGCGTTATTGGCGTCACCCTCGTACACCGCGGTTAGGGCATAGGAGTTGGCATTCTGGAGTGATCTGGTCATCGTGGCTACACCGCTGGCGTTGATCATGGCGGCATCGATGATTTGGCCACCCCACATGAGGTTCACTTTCCCGGTTGGCGGACTGAGGAATCCGTCGGGGCTGGTCACTGTCGCAGTCCAGGTCACGGACTGCCCGTAAATGGAGGGGCTCAGGCTTGAGCTCAAGGATGTCGTCGTCGGGTCGCCGGTGACTACTTGGGTGATGACGTTGGAGTAGCTCGGCAAATCGCCGCTTCCACTCCCAGGAAATTGCGCCTTGATTTTATGGGTTCTGGCGGTAAGCGACGTATCGGTAAAGGTTGCAACGCAGGAGTTGATATTGAGGGGCGCAGTCCCGATGACGGTGTTGCCGTCGTAAAAGGTGATCTGCTCAAAACAAACCCCTTGCGGGATGCCGTTGCACAGTCCATAGGCAAACACGGTTGCCGAAAAGATGGCTTGCTGGCCAACTACAGTCGGCGATCCCGAGGACGTGAGCGTCGTGGTTGACGGGCACCCTCCCCCGGCCGACGCAGTTTTCACCTGGCGAGGAAGCTTTCCGATCTCCTCGGTCAGCGTGCCCTGCGAACTGACGGTCTGGGTCACCGATGCCGAGCTCTGGGCAATGTTCGAGCCGCCATAATACGTTGCTGTAACCGTGGTTGATCCCGCCGACAGAGTGGAGGTGGTGAACTTCGCCTTCCCGCCGCTGAGTTGCGCCGTTCCCAGCACCGTCTTTCCAATCGCGAAGGTAACGGGGCCAGTTAGCTTGGCCGTCGGCGACGCAATCGTAGCTGTGAAGGTCACCGCCTGACCTGATGTCGAGGGATTCGGCGATGAAGTGAGCGTAGCGGAGGTAGTGGCTTGGGTGACTACCTGGTTCACTACCGGGGAGGTGCTGCCCAAGTTGCTCGCGTCTCCTCCATACGCCGCCTTCAGTGAAGAGAGGCCGGCGTTCAGGTTAGACCGGGCCAAAGTGGCCACACCGTTACTGTCCAAGATCGCCGTTCCTATGGTCTTGCTTCCAGAAGTGAAGATTATTTTCCCCGTTGGCGGGACCGAACTGAAGCCCGAATTCAGGACTCTCGCGGTCCAGGTTACGTCCTGCCCATAGACACTCGGGTTTATGCTCGAGGTGAGGGAAGTGGAAGTAGGGTACGCAAAAGGAACGGTCTGATTGAGAAGCACAGTCAGGGAGTTAGTAAAGAAGTGACCGACAACTACGTCCGGTTTGCCGTCCCCGTTCAGATCTGCGACCGCCACGAACCGGGCGCTGCTCAAGCCGGAATCATATAGCACGGCCGGGGTGAATCCGTGACCAGCACCGACCAGCACGCCTAGAGAACCATCTTCCGAAACGCACGTCGTGGTACAGTTACCGACCAGCAGATCAGGATGACCATCGCCGTTGACGTCCGCAACCGCCACTGAGAACACGAAGCGTCCTCCAGTATAGTAACTGGCTCCCTGCGTGAAGGTCCCGTCACCGTTGCCTAACAACACACCAACTTTGTCGCGAGGGTTCCCGTTGCCGCCCACGGCTACTACATCGAGTTTGCCATCCTGGTTGATATCCGCGACCGCCAACCCTTGTGCTGTGAGAACACCCGGGACCCGATAGCTGACCGGCGGCTGAAAGGAGCCGTCGCCATTCCCTAACAAGACATCCATCACCGCCTCGAGGTTGTTACTTCCGCCGGGGATCACTAGCAAATCAGGACGCCCGTCACCATTTACGTCCGCGACCGACATGGCGACTGCACTCTGTTCCCAGCGACTAGGGACAGATTGCACAGTGCCATCGCCGTTGCCCAAGAACACAGCCACTCCTCCGCTCGCATTCGCCACCAGCACGTCGAGCTTCCCATCAAGGTTCAAATCTGCTACGGCGACCTGCATCGCACCGACTCCACCCGAGTCGTACAAAGTTGGTTTTTGAAAAGTGCCATCCCCGTTTCCTAGAAAGATGGCAAGCACTCCGTTCGCCGTGGTTGGGCAGAACGCTTGCCCGAGGAAAGCGCCACAATTCGCCACCACCAGATCAGGCTTCCCATCGCGGTTCAAGTCGGCGACGACTACGGACGTCGGAAATCCGCCTCCTGAATCGAATGTCCTCGCGTTCTGGAAGGTTCCGTCCCCATTGCCGAGCAGCACACTGACCAGGCCCTCACCGTTCCGTCCGCCGAGTCCGCTCACGGCTATCAGATCGGGCTTGCCGTCGCCGTTAACATCTGCGACGGCTACCGAGGATGACAGGCCGCCGCCGATCGCGTATGTCACCGGTGGCAGAAAGACAGCGCTGCCGGTGGCGAGCGTGAAATGGCCAGTGGACGACACTCTACCTTCTTGTGTTACCGAAGCCGCGAGATGATTGAAGGACGCACTTCCCCCAACCGGTTGCTGGGCAGGACTCGCTAAGGCGAACAGGAGGGTGAGCGCTGCGACAAACAGGCCGCAGGCACCGAGAACGCGAACCTTCATTCTGAGTGAGAACTGGCTGAGTGAGAGCTGTCGGGGCATGCAGATCTCCTTGGGTAAATCGACCGGTTCGGCCCGGATGCGAGCCCAGCGCTGTGCTACACCTTCTCTCGCGCGAATGCCAAGCCTGTGAGCCCTACTGAGGGGCGGAGAGGATCACAGCAGGGAAAGCGAATGCGCAGGGAAGTTATCACTGAAACCTTGCATGGTCAACGGTCAATTGCGGCGGCATTCCCTGCCCATCCGTGAGATCAAGCGACCTGGCCGGGTGGCTTCGCCACTGGATCGCCGGAAACATCTTGCACCACCTCAACCCGAAAGGGAGTTGCCGCGTTGCGGCTGATTCAGGGTCATCAATATTGTTCGCGCGTGGACTTTGCCCCAGTTTAAAATCCCGGCGGTCGCTCGTCCACCACGCCGAAGGCGCGCTCCAGTGCCAGTGCGGCGTTTACCATCGGGCCCTCCTCGAACAGGCGGCCGATCAGGGTCACGCCGTGCGGCACGCGGCGCGGCGGCGAGAAAGTTGGCATTGGACGATCGGGGTCGGGCGCCCAATCGCTGCGCGCTTTCGCCACTTCGACGAATCCCGCGCGCAACACCAACGCCGGATGGCCGGTGAAATTCGTGATGGTCAGCATTTCGTCGCGCACCGAGGGCACCAGAAGCAGATCGACTTCCGAAAACAGCCGCGCCATTTCTTCGGCAACTTTGCGGCGCAGGCGGTCCGCCTGCACGAAATCGACGGCGGAGAGAAAACGCGCTTGCCGAAAAATGTTCGGCCAGGCGTCGGGCACTTGCGCCTTGAGTTCGCGCAGTCCGCCGCTGAGCGTCAGTTCCTCGAAAGCGGCCGCGCCTTCGGCGAACAGAATAAGGTTGAGCGAGTCGTAGGGCCAGTCGGGAATAGAAACCTCGACCGGAACCATTCCAACTTTCTTGACAACATCCACGGCCGCGCGATCGACGGCGGTCGCGGGATTTTCATTCATCCACTTTGGAAAATAACCGACACGCAGGCCCGCGACGCTCGCGCCCACGTCGAAGTCAAGATGGCTGGGCACGCTGGCTACGTCGCCGGCGTCCGGCCCCGAGATCGCGTGTAGCACGAGCATGGCGTCTTCGACGGTCCGAGTCATGGGACCAAGTTTGTCGAGCGACCAGCAGAGAGTCATGGCGCCCGTACGCGCGACGCGGCCGTAGGTGGGCCGCAGCCCGGTGATGCCGCAGCGCATCGACGGGCTGATGATGCTGCCACCGGTCTCGCTGCCGATCGCGAAGCCGACTAATCCTGCAGCCGTGGCCGCGCCCGGCCCGGCGCTCGATCCTGACGACGCTTCCTCGAGCAGCCACGGATTCATCGTCTGGCCGCCAAACCAGATATCGTTCAGGGCGAGCGCACCCAGGCTGAGCTTGGCCACCAGCACGGCTCCGGCGTCGTGCAGGCGCTTCACCACCGCGGCGTCTTTCGTGGGTACGCGGTTACGAAAAGGCTCGGCGCCGTAAGTAGTGGGAATTCCCGCGGTGTCGAGCAGATCCTTGCCGCCCCACGGAATCCCGTGCAGCGGCCCGCGATACTTGCCCGCCGCAATTTCTGCGTCAGCTTGCCGGGCTTGCTTCAGCGCCAGCTCGCGGGTCAGTGTGATCACGCAATGCAGCTTAGGATCGAACTGCTCCAGCCGCTTCAGATAAATGTTCGTAAGGCGCTCGGAGGTAAGTTTGCGCGTCTCGATCCAGTGCGCGAGATGCGTCACCGGACTGAAGGCAATGTCCTCCTCGCGCTCGGGCATAGGGGCAAGGTCGATCTGGGTGCGCAGGAAGCGGTCGCGCTCCGGACCAGATTTCTGCCCAGGCAAGATCGGATTCCACAACGTGGCGGGAGCGAGGGTGGTAGGCAACGCCAGTTTACGCGGGCCAGTGCGCCGCTCATAGAGGTACGCCATCGTCTTGCGCCAACTGCCGGCGGCCACGGCACGCTCGGCTGTAGTCATTTCGAACTGCACGAGCTTCTCCGCCTCGGCAAACGTGGTGGTCGACACTTCCGGTCCGACGGCCGGTCCTGCTCCGAACGCTGGCGGCGCTCCGGGCGGCAGGTCTTGCGGATTTTGCGCCACCATATTTTGCCCCGCCGGATTTTGTCCGGCACTCCGCAGCGCGGCCGCCGCTCCCAGGACTCCCATCGATGTCACAGTTAAGAATTGTCTGCGCGATTTCGCCATGAATCCTCCGCAGGGCATTGTAGCCGCTCTCGTCGGGCTAGTTGCCATCAGCTTTCCCATACGCAACTTCAAAAATCCTTACGCTAAGGACACGAAGTCTCACGAAGGAAACTTCCGGGCAAATCCTTCGTGGCCTTCGTGGTTCATGCTCTTTCTCTTCGCCTCTCCAACCGACCCGGCATATAATGACGCGCGAACATGGCCCTGACCTCTGGCACGAAACTCGGTCCGTACGAAATTCAATCGCCGCTGGGCGCGGGCGGCATGGGCGAGGTCTATCGCGCGCTCGACACGCGTCTCGATCGCACCGTCGCCGTCAAGATTCTTCCTTCGCATCTTTCGGAGAATCCCGAAGCCAGGCAGCGCTTCGACCGCGAGGCCCGCGCTATCTCGTCGCTGAACCATCCCAACATCTGTACGCTGTACGACGTTGGCCACCAGGACGGCGTTGATTTTCTGGTAATGGAGTTTCTGGAAGGCGAGACTCTTGCTGACCGGTTGCGCAAGGGCCCGCTGCCGGCCGAACCTCTCCTGAAGTGCGCCAGCGAAATCTGCGAGGGATTGGAGAAGGCGCACCGCAGCGGTGTGATCCATCGCGATCTGAAGCCGGGCAACATCATGCTGACGAAAACCGGCGCGAAGCTGATGGACTTTGGTCTGGCGAAGTCGGTGGCGTCGGCAGCTCCACCGTCTTCGAGTTTGACTTCGAGCCTGGCCGGGACGCCGAACCGTCCCGGCGAAAGCCAGCCGCTGACAGCGAGAGGGACGGTTGTGGGCACGTTTCAGTACATGTCGCCCGAGCAGGTCGAAGGCAAGGAAGCCGACGCCCGCAGCGACATTTTTGCGCTGGGCGCGGTGCTCTACGAAATGGCGACCGGCAAGCGGGCCTTCGAGGGCAAGACAACAGCCAGCGTGATCGCGGCCGTGCTGGCGGCCGAGCCCCAGCCGATCTCGATGATTCAGCCCATGTCGCCGCCAGCGCTCGATCGCGTCGTCAAGACCTGCCTGGCGAAAGATCCCGATGAACGGTTTCAGAGCGTGCACGATGTGAAGCTGCAACTGCGCTGGGTCGCCGAAGGCGGATCAAAGGCGGGCGTACCGGCTCCGGTTGCCGAGCGTCGAAAAGCCCGCGAGCGCGTCGCCTGGATCGTCGCCGCAGTTGCTGTGTTGGCAGCACTGGCCATCGCCTTCCTTCATATCCGCCAACCTGCGCCGGAGGCGCGCGTCGTCCGCTCCACGATTCTCCCGCCCGACAACGGCTCGTTCGTGTTCCTCGGCCCGACGGGCACGCCCATGCTTTCGCCAGATGGCCGCAACGTCGTATTTTTGGCGCGGGTCGCAGGAGTCACACAGCTCTGGGTGCGGGCGCTAGATTCCTTCATGCCTCGCCTGCTGCCCGGCACCGAGGATGCCAATGCCGCATTCTGGTCGTCCGACGGCCGCAACATCGGATTTTTCGCGCAGGGCAAGCTAAGACGAATCGCGATGACCGGTGGACCCGTGCTGACTTTGTGCGACGTGGACCAGGGGCGCGGGGGCAGCTGGAGCGCCAAGGACGTCATCCTTTTCGCCAAGTATCCGGGTGAAGTCTTCAGTGTTTCCGCTACCGGAGGCACCCCGCAGCAGATCACTCACCTTGATGTGTCTCGGCACGACACCACCCATCGCTGGCCCTACTTTCTGCCCGATAGCAATCATTTTTTGTATATGGCGTCGGCGCTGGGATCGGCCAGCGACGAAAATGTCGTCTATTTGGGTTCGTTGGACGGGAAGGATAACCGGATTCTGTTTCACGCCTCGTCGCAAATGGCCTACGACAGCGGTCATTTGTTGTATCTCGTCGACAAGACGCTGGTGGCCCGGCCGTTTGATTGGGCCAAGCTGGAGTTCTCCGGCGACGCCGTTCCTATTGCCGAGGGCGTACAGTTCGACGGCATTTTCAGCAACGGAGTGTTCTCGGCGTCGGGCAATGGAGTGTTGCTCTACCAGACCGGAACTTTCTCCAGCGTGCGAAACATGCAATTGCTCGATGCCAGCGGTAAGGATTTGGGGCGTCTTGGGGACGCAATGTCTTCCTTCGGGGCGCGAATTTCGCCGGACGGAAAACGCATAGCCTATACGTTGATCGAGAGGAATAGCGGGAAGGCCGATATCTGGATTCACGATATCGCTTCCGGAAACCGGACCCGGATGACCATCGATCCGGTCCGCAGCCAGTATCCCGTGTGGTCGCGCGACGGCCAGAACCTCACCTATGTTTCTACTCGTTCGGGCAAGTGGGTTGTCTATGTGAAACCGGCGAATGGCATGGGGGTGGAGCGAAAAGTGTGGGAACCCGAGTTGACCGGATATCCGAGTGACTGGACCCTCGATTCGAAAAATCTGATTGTGGTCGATCGTTCGCCAGCCACCGGGAGAAACCGCCTCGCTCTGGTTCCAGCCGATGGCGCGGGGAAGCCGGGCCCGCTGCTCGAGGTACAGGGCTGGAATGTGGCCCTTCCGCGGCTCTCGGGCGACGGGCGCTGGATCGCCTACCAGTGCGACGAGTCCGGCAAGTATGAGATCTACGTTTCCCCTTTTCCCAAGCCGGAAGGAAAACTGCAGATCTCTCTGGCCGGTGGACGCATGCCCGCTTGGCGGCACGATGGCAAGGAACTCTACTACGTTTCGCTGGATGGAATGCTGATGGCCGCGGAATTAAAAGAGAGCAACGGCACGCTGCAGGTGGCGTCGACTCGCGCGCTGTTTCCCATCAAAGTCAGCACAGCTAACGACAGCTACGACGTCTTCCCCGACGGAAAGAAATTCCTGTCCAACACTATCACTACCGAAGAGACTCCCACTCCGCTCAGCCTGGTGCTCAACTGGCCGGCAGAGCTGAAGAAGTAGGAAGTCGAAAACAAAATTATGGATGCGGGAAGGATACCTCTTTCCGCAAGTAAGTGGTTCCCGCAGCGAGGCTCATTGTTTCAGGTCAGCGGGCCAGTTGGTGATCAGGGTGAGGGGTTCGGTGATGGATTGTGGCAGGACGGTATTCATCACGAATTTCTTGCCGTCGACGGAGACCGTGTAAGGTCCCGAGGCAATGCCCACGGTGGTGGCTTTGAACAGGGCGTGGGGCGCGCCCAGTTGCAGGCTGGCGCCCTTCTGGCTAACGTCCACAGCCATGATCTGCCCATCATTCGAAATGAAGAAAAGTTCTTTGCCATCCTTCCGCCAGTTTGGCCTCGATCCCCCGGCGGTTGATACCTGCCAGCGGCCGGCGCCGCTGGGGAAAGGCTGGATGTAAACCTCCATGCGGCCAGTCTCACTATTGGCATAGGCCAGCCATTTGCCGTCGGGCGAGAAAGAGGGCGTGACGTCCGGGAAATTCGTGGCTACCACCGGAAACGGTTTTTGCTCGCCGGACTTATCCGGGAACATAGGCAGCGCCCAGATATCAAAGCCAGTATTCGATTTCGGATCGCGCCGCATGTAGGCGATGTAGCGGCCATCCAGGGAGATGGAAAAAGGAATGTTGACTATAGCGGGGGTTTCCAGCAGCTTCTCTTTGCTGCCTGTGCCGTCGGCGTTTTGCCGGTAGATAGAGTCCGTAGCGCCACTGGGCCCATAGTTAAAGACCATGGATTTTCCGTCGGGCCACCAGACGGGGCTGCCGCTGTAAAGTGGGCCAAAGGTGAGGCGGGTCTTGGTGTGGCGGGCGAGGTCCACCACCCAGATGTCGCCGATGCCGTTGGTTTCCAGGGTAAACGCTAACTTGCCGGCATCGGGGGAAAGCGCGGGATTGTAGTAATCGGCGGTGTCGGGCAGCACGGGCTCGCCCTGCTTGCCGGCAGCATCGAACCAGAAGAGTTGAGAGCCGCCGCCGGCCGCGCCATGCTGGTAAAGCAGTTCGCCGTTTGCGGAGGCCGTCAGGACGCTGCGCCAGATGTCAGTATTGACGGCGACATGGTCGGCCAGGGGCTTGGCTTCACCGTCCAACACCAGACTGCGCGGGTTGAAACGTTGCGCCATCAGAGTGTTGTCGCGCACGAACAATAGATATCCCGGGGCCGTGTAGATGGCGTTGGAATCGTTGCGCAGCAGCAGCTTGCGCTCTTTGGAATCGATCGAGGCCAGATAGATGCCGCTGTCCGCGCTCGTCGCGCCATGGGCGAAGTAGAGAAAGTGTTTGCCATCGGGAAGAAAATCGGGCCAGCGATGGGAAGTCTCCTTGGCGTCTAGCGTGGTCAGGGCGACGCGCGTGCCCCCAGCGGCATCGACGCGCGCAAGGCCCGCAGTGGAATCCGGCGCGAAAACGATGGTGCCGGTGCTGTTCCACGCTCCTCCGCGTCCGCCGGGAGCGTCGCAAAGGGCCTGTGGAGGACCGCCGCTGACGTCGACCTTGTTCAGCTTGGCCGCGGCGAAGAACGCCACGTACCGGCTGTCGGTGGACCAGAACGGGTAGGTTGCGCCCTCGGTTCCGGACATGGGCTGCGCGACCGCGGAGTTCAGCGGCCGGATCCAAAGCATTTGCTTGCCGTCTGTGTTCTTGGCTACGAAGGCGATTCGCAGCCCGTCCGGCGAGAGCACCGGCGGGCCCGACGTGTTACCGGTCAGCAGGAAAGTGGTTTTCTCGGGCGCGAGGATGTAGGAGTGAACCGAGACCTGCGGCGCGCGCGAGGATTGTAAGTAGGCGAGCGCGAACGCGATGGTGGCAATGGCAAGCATTGCCGCGGCCGCCCACGGCAGCCAGGACCGCCGTGCCGGCACAACTAGGGACGCCGGTGATGGAGTTAGCGGGGCCTCGACGATCGCCTGCAACTGCAGTTTCAGATCGTGCGCGGTCTGGATGCGCTCGTCAGGATCTTTGTCGAGGCAGAGGCGGATGACGCGGTCCAATCCCGGTGGTGTCTGGGGACGCAGAATACTGACCGACGGCGGGTCCACGGCGAGAATCTGCCCCACGATGCTGGCCTGCGTCTTGCCTTCGAAGGTGCGCTTGCCCGTGACCATCTCGAACAGCATCACGCCGAAGGAGAAGATGTCGGAGCGGGCGTCGGCCTCGATGCCCTGGATCTGCTCGGGCGACATGTATTGGACCGTCCCGATCACCGCTCCGGCGGTGGAAAGCGGTGTGGTGGGCGACGGGGAGGGCATGGTCTGCGTGAGGGCCGCGGCGAAAACAGAAGGTGACCTGCCGCTTCCTGTCCCAGACGCGACCGTCGCGCCGAGCGGCTTCGCCAGACCGAAATCGAGAAGCTTGGCGCCGGACTTTGTGAGCATCACGTTGCCGGGCTTAAGATCGCGATGCACGACTCCGGCGCGATGGGCTTTTTCGAGAGCATCGGCAATCTCGATGGCGATGGTCAGAATTTGTTCGGGAGCGAGAGGCCCCTTCCTCAATCGCTCGGCCAGAGACTCGCCTTGCAGGAACTCCATCACCAGGTAGTCGATGGGGCCCTCGTTTCCCACATCGTGGAGCACGCAGATATGTGGATGCTGAAGCTGGGAGATGATCTTAGCCTCACGTTCGAAACGGGCCCGCAGCTCGGCGCTTCCCACCAGTTGAGCGTTCAGTACTTTGATCGCAACCGTGCGTTCCAATCGCGTGTCGCGAGCGCGATACACTTCGCCCATGCCACCCGCGCCGAGCGGCGATTCGATTTCGTAGGGGCCAAGTCTCGTACCAGAGGTCAGAGCCATGCGTGGGCGCAATTATAGCGTGCGCAGCAGGGAGATGACGCGACGCTTGTCCGATTGGTCTCAGCCCTTGAGAATAGGAATTTTCCTAGCAGAGCCGTTGCCGAGATCACACCCGCGCGGGGTGCTTCGACTCCGTGAGATCGACTCCGTGAGATCGACTCCGTGAGATGGTCCGCTTCGCGGACCATCTCACTGGCGCTCAGCCTGATAACCCGGGCATCGCAATCGCACTCTCAAATTTCCGCCGGCCTCGCCACGTGATCGATGACGAGAATCTCCATCGGTGCTTTTTGCGGCTCGAGTTTCAGCCACAGCGGTTCCTGAATCGCGGTAAAGAGCGAAGCTTCGGGCGAGGCTGTGCTCCCAGTCTCTGGCCGAGCTCCTTCCGTCCCTTACGCGAGAACTCGGCTTACTGCTGGAGTGTGAAGTTCACCTGCAGTTGGGTTTCGACCTCGACTGGTTCGCCGTTTAGCAGGTAGGGCTCGTACTTCCACTGTTTGACGGCCTCGATCGCGGATGGGGCTAGCATCGGGTGTCCGCTAATTATCTGGAGGTTCTCGACGTCTCCATCCTTGCTGATAGTCGCATCCAAAACTACCGTCCCCTGGAGGTGCGCCTGGCGCGCTGTCTCAGGATAGTCGGGAGGTACTTTTTTCAGGACAAGGCCATTCATCACTTCCCCCGGCACGCGAACGGGCGTCGACCCTTCTGATGGCTCTACGGTAGGTTTCTCGACATGATCGATGACGAGAATCTCCATGGGAGCTGCCTGCGGTTCCAGCTTCAGCCCGAGCTGTTCCTCAAGCGCCGTGAACAGCGTAGGCTCAGAAGAGGCCGACGACGTGCCCTCGGTGACTGGAGTGCTTCCCATCAACTTCGTCATTCCAGCTTCGCGTTGCCCCGGCGTCCACCGCAGGGAAAAGTCGTAGTTGCCCTTGAGCCCGGTTTTATCCAGAACGGTGTGGCCCAGTTGCCACGACAGTTGTTCTACCAGAGGTTCCAGGGTAGTCCCTTGATCGATTAACTCGCCCGGGCCCATATGCATCATGCCGGTTCCGGTGCGACCGTTCGGACCCTTGAATCCATTGGGGTAGCTGTCTCCAGGTTTCGCCTCCTGCAGTTTGGGCCCGCCCTCCGCGACGACCAGTTCGTAGACTTGGACGTCTTTCATCTGCCGGTGCAGAGTCATCTGGAAGCGGTCCGCCAAAAGCGCCTGCAGCATCAACCGAAGGTGCTGAATCCCAATACCGCCTGCATCTTTCGGCGTATCCTCGACCGGCGAGTCTGGCAGCTTCACGTCGATGTCGTATTTTTCCGAGTTGACCCAGTCCGGAGCTCCCGAGATCAGATCGGCCTGGACTCCATAGGCCACTCCAATCACCGTCTGCAACGTAGCACCCTGCGCGGTAAACCCGTGAGGCGAAAACATGATCCCGACGTGCTCTTTCACACCGTTCACAGATCTGTGCGGTTGGATCGAAGCGGATTTGTATGCAGGTGCGGCGGCAACCGCATTTTCAGCCTGCCCCTGGGCCCGCATTCGTGGTGCATTCGCCAGACCGAACACGATCGGCAATGCGAGGGCGAGCACTCCCGCGGTGCTGAGCAACAGTTTTCTTCCGAAATCCAGTTTTCGTGCAATTCGCTCGGTCATGATGTTCACCATCCTCTTTTTAAGATCGGACCCCGTCACCCCAGACACGCAAGCCAGCGGAGATCCCACGCAGAATTCACATACTTTCAAAATGCTCTCGGCATAGACCTGCCGTTCGCTGCCCAGTTCCACGACTTCCTCGTCGCAGGCGCGCTCGCGCTCCTCGACCATCCGCGCCCCCAGCCACCACACCAAGGGATGGAACCAGAACAGCGCTTCGACCACCATGTGGACAGCGGCGGCCAGATTGTCGCGGCGGCGTACGTGCCAGACCTCGTGCGCGAGAATGGCCTCCAGATGCGCGGGCTCGAGGTGCTCGGAAATTCCTTCCGGCCAGATCAATACCGGCCGTGCAATGCCGAAGATTCCCGGTTCCAGAGAAGCGCGCGACAACACGATTTCAATCGGCCTTCGGAGGCCCGCCATGCGTTCCTGCCGGCGGAGTGCATCGACTTCCGGTCCTTCCTGCAATGGCGCTGCCTCTCGCATCGCGGTGGAAACGCGCCGCCAGCGCGCGCACCATACGAAGAGCACCACCGCGCATCCGCACAACCAGGTTGCGAGGAAGATCCCGGGAATCCAATGCTGCAGACCGGACACGACCGCGGGACCAGCCGGCGAGGTGACCGTCATCGGCATTGCCGGCAACGAGAAGGGCTGGCCGATCTCTTCCATGGCTACGTACAGACCGCCGTTCGCTGCGGGCGAAGAGTGGGACCATGCCAGAAAGCTGCCGGTGGTGACCAGCAGCGAAAACGGAACCAGAAATTTCACCGACGCCGCCAGCCAGAGCCAGTAGCGGGCACGCGCGTGATTCTTGCGCAAAACGAACGTCAGCAATGCGACAGCGGCGGCAAACAGCGTCGACTGCCACAAATGATTGCCCAGTCCCGGGGCCAAACCTCTCCACAGTGCGGACAAATGTGCTGGCGTCATTGTGATTTTTCCTTTGGTTTGAGATCGACGGGAAGTGGCAATCGGTTCGTGACGAAGTCTGAGATCCGCGTGGCAGCGGGTGGATCCATATTGGCCAGCACGGCGACGACGTAGCCGGGACCGGGGCAGATCTCCAAGGCTCCATTCATTCCGGGAGCGCCACCCCCATGACCGAAGCATCGCGTGCCGTTAATCTTGTGGTCTCCGAAACCGTAGGCATACGTGTTGTCTGGAGTGCCCGCCTTGCCCGTGGTTAGCAGCTCGGTGTAGTGCGGATTGAGTAGCTTGCTCTCTTGCAGAGCATCCGCAAACTTCACCAGATCTTCGACTGAGGAATAACCGCCGCCCGCTGACGTCCCGCGGAAGGGCAGCGTGTCGGTATTCGGCTGTCCTTCCGGACTGTGCATTTTCGTGTATCCGATGCTGCGATCCGCGACCGCCTTCTCTTCCGGCTCCGAGCCGCTGGAAGTCATGCCTGCCGGAATGTAGATGTGTTCCCGAACGTAGTCGTAGTAGCTTTGGCCGCTGACTTTCTCGATGATCACACCGAGCAGAATGAAGCCGTAGTTGCTGTACTCCCAGCGACTGCCCGGGTCGAATTCGGGGGCGCGATTTCCATAGAGCTTGACGTAGTCCTGCAGCGTGCGAAGTTCGAGCCGATGCGCTTCAAACTCAGGACCAAAGATGTCGCCCGTACCGCCAGTATGGGTCAGCAGCTGATGGATTGTGACTTTCGCGGCGACGTCTTTGTTGGGATAGTCCGTGAGGTATTTTCCCAGAGGATCGTTGAGTCCCAGCTTGCCCACCTGCACCAACTGCAAGATCGAAACGGCCGTAAACATTTTGTTCATGGAGCCGATGCGAAAGCGCGTTCTCAGCGTGTTCGGTACTTTGTGTTCTCGATCGGCGAGGCCATACGCCTCGGCAAAAATCGGCTTGCCATTTTGGGCGACCAGCACCGCACCGGCCAAGCTGCCTGCCTCCGCATCCGCATCCAGCTTCTTTCTCAGGGCCGCGGTCAACTCGCTTTCGCTCATACGTGGAAGGGCGAACTCGGCAGGCCGCGGAACAGCTTCCAGGTCCATACTGAGGATGCGATGGGGCTCGGCCGCGTCGGTCTCCAGAGTAAGTCGCGCAAACTGATCGGAGCTCCCCTCCTGCACGAGAACAGTCAATTTTGTCGAAGTAGATGTTTCCACTTTCCTGAGTTCAAAGCCGCCCGTTTGTTGCCGAAATCGCAACCCCTGTTCCAAGCTCTCCAGTCTTGATGGAAAGTTCTTTTGCAGGAAGTCGCGGTAAGCGTCCCGATCCCCGCGGTTGAAAGCCTCCAGCCAGGCGGCACATTGGTGGGCGGCAGGTGTATCCGGGAGTTGCACCTGCGCAGCGAGAACGCCCAACAGAAGTAGCAACGCAGAAAGCAGTCCGCTGAGACGGTTGATTGCCACCCGAAGGACCCATCGTTTCAAGGACAAGCTTGCCGGTGTCATTTTGCTTTGTCCTTTCTCTCCAGCTTGCGGAGCGTCCTCTCGGCTTCCTTCACATCTTCCAGCGTGAGTTGGCCCGATTCGATCAGATGCGCCATCACCGGCTGTGTGCGGCCGCCGAACAGGGCCAGCAGATCGTCGATCAACTTGCTCTGCGCCGCGTCACGGGAAACCGCCGCCGCAAAAATGTGAAAGTTTCCGACTTTCCTGACGCGGCGCACCGCCTTCTTCCCTTCCAACCGGTATACCGTGGTTTGCACGGTCGTGTATGCGGGCCGGTTTTTCTCGGGGAAGGCATCCTGAATCTCGCGGATGGAGGCTTCGCCGCGGGTCCACAGCGTTTCCATGATCTGCAGTTCCAGCTTGGCTAATTTCGGTCCGGCCATGTCATCTCCTATCAGTGTATGCAGTATTACTACATGTGTAGTTTTCATGTCAAGTCTTTTTTCTACGACTTGCCAGCGCCTGCCAGAGGTGTCTTGCGGTCCAACCCCCAAAAGCCGCCACCAGCGGCCCATTGCGCCGGGTTACGTTTCCGGATATACTCCCGCATTCTCTGGGAGGAGAACGAATGACTCCACAACGCACTCGGATGTGCGGATCGCGCCAGTTGGCCGCCGCGATCCTTTTCTTCAGCTTGGCGGCGGTCTCAGGCCTGCATGCGCAGGTCACGAATGCCTCGTTATCCGGCACCTACACTTTTCAACTCGGCTCGGCCGACGGCTACGCCGCTCAGTTCAACATGTTCGGCCAGCAGGTGGGATTCTGCCCGAGCGCGACTTACAAAGTTCCTTTCGGCTATTACTGCTACTTCAACCCCACCGCATCGGATCTGACCGCTGGCACCCTTGTGGCAGATGGAAACGGAAACATCGTCACGGGGAGCAGTTTCACAAACACCTTCGACCCCCAGGAATATCAGTGCGCCAAGAAATCCAACCCGGTAGCGGTCTGCCCTTACAAGGTGCCCTCCGGCAAGGTATGGAGCAGCACCACTGCCTACGGGGTTGGCGCATTGGTGGATTACACGGTAAGCGGCAAGGTGCTCACCTTCCAGGCCGTGAAGACTAACACCGGCATTGCGCCGAGTTCGAGCACCTGCTCCGCCACTGTGCAGCCGCCCAACTGCGACTGGGACCAGGTCTACCAGTCGGCCGCGTCCGGCGTGACATCCACCAAGACTGACACCATGACCGGCACCTACACCACGCAGAGCAATGGCAGCGGCGTCATGCAGATAACGCCAACCGGCGCCAAAACCAGTTCGAGCTTTGTCATCCTTGTGCAGCCAACCCCGCTCGCGGTCGGACAGATCATCGCCGTGCAAGGCATGTCCTTGATCAACAACGAAAATAACGCCACGGGAACGGCAGTGCGGGTGAAGTAGTTCGGTAGTGCGTCGGAGCAGGAGTTGCCGGCATAAATGAAGGTCGTTCAGAGAAATCTGGGCGGCCTTTTCCTTTTTTGACTTGCGCCGTCGGACCGCACCGTAACGTCGCAAAGAGCCTTAGAGATGATTTGCCTACGAAATCCACAGGCAGTTGTGACATCGGTCACAGCTTTCGTCTGCATTCCTGTTCTACGCTGTACTGTTTCCCCGGTAACCCTCCGAGCAGACGTCACATTGTCGAGGTCTCCCCATGCATGGGAGAAGTTGCACGTGTCTGCTCGCGATTTTGATTCTGCTCGTGGTGCCGACTGGGTTGCATGGACAGTCGGATCGCGTCACTCCTGCGCCGGAATTCGGCATCCCCACGGACCTGCCGCCGGGTGCAGGTCAACCTCCGATTCCTGGCCCTTTCCAGTCCCGGTGGCCCATCACGCCGCCGGGCGCGCCTCCTGGAACGCCAGCAGGAATCATCGACTTCCGTGTCATCGCTCGCGCCGCCGGCACTATCTTTTCGGGCACTGTCGTCTCGATTGCCCGGCGGCCAGCGAACCGAGGCCAAGCGGTCGAAACGGTTGCCATCACTTTCCACATTGAGAACGCGATCCGCGGGGTCACTCCCGGAGAGGACCTGACCATCTCGCAGTGGATTGGCCTATGGTCGGGGGGCCAGCGTTACCGCGTGGGCGAACGCGTGCTTCTTTTTCTTTATCCCCCGAGCAAGCTGGGACTGACGAGTTCGGTCGCCGGGCCGGTGGGACGTTTCATGATCGATCCCTGGGGCCGCGTCTTGCTTTCGGCTCAACATCTTTCAGCCTTTCGAACCGATCCCGTCCTGGGTGGGAAGTCGCGCGTACGTTTCAGCGACTTCGCCCGGGCAGTACAGCGAGCCAGCGATGAGGAGTGAGTGCGAAACAAAGTACGAATCTAAAGAAGCGACCATGAAAAACCGCATGGCATTTACGGCTCGCTCATTTCTCCTCAGGCTGGCCCTGTCGGCGGCGATGATTCTGTTCGCCGCACTGCTGTCCCGCGCCGGCGGCCCCAAGAGCGTCGCCGGCACCAGCTATTTCGACCCGACCACCACCGGCCAGCCGCTGGTGTGGCCGCAGGGACTCATTACTTATTACACCGATCAGGGCGATCTTAGCCCGATCCTGCCCAACGCCACCGCCAACAGCTTCGTGGCCAGTTCGTTCAGCCAGTGGTCCACCGTGCCAACCGCGGCTCTCACTGTCGCGAGTGGCGGCCAGCTCGCCGAAGATGTAAGTGGGTCGAACGTCATTCGCAATGCGGACGGCAGCATCTCTATGCCGGCCGACATTCAATCCACGGCGACCGGAACTCCCATTGGCATCGTCTACGACTACGACGGCACCGTGACCGACGCCCTCATCGGAGCTGGCGCGGGCGGCTCCAGCCAGTGCTTTTCCAACGCCGTATACGGAGGCGCCGACAATTACGGATCGTTCGCAACCTACCAGCACGCGCTCATCGTGATCAACGGACAGTGCGCTCTACAGTCGTCACAACTCACCGACGTTGAATACCGCCTGGTGCGCGTGATCGGCAGCGTGTTGGGCCTCGGCTGGTCGCAGGTTAACCCCAACGTCATCACCCGCACGCCCGCTCCTACATCCGAGGATTTCGCGGGATTTCCCGTGATGCACTCGACCGATCCCTTGAATTGCGTGCCCATCACGGTCTGTTACGCCAATCCGTACCAGCTCGCCATGGATGACGGCGCAGCGATCTCCCGTCTCTATCCGGTCACTGCGCAGAATCTGTCGAGCTTTCCCGGCAAGCAGGTGTTTTCCACCGCCACCGCGCGCATCCACGGCTCGGTGCGGTTCACCGACTCGCATGGAAATGCCGCGCAGGCCATGGAGGGAGTCAACGTGGTGGCGCGCTGGATCAATCCGGCAACCGGACTGCCGTCGCGCAGGTATGCGGCGGCGGCGGTCTCCGGTTTTCTGTTCACGGGCAACGCCGGCAACCCCATCACCGGCTTCAACGACGCGCTGGGAGATCCCCTTGCCGATTGGGGGTCGAACAGCCAAGCCCTGGAAGGCTTCTTTGACCTGGCTGGCCTGCAGTTGCCGAATGGCGGCAGCGCGCAGTATCAGCTGAGCGTGGAAGGACTTGACCCAAGATGGTCTCTAGGCGTTGGCTCCTACTCCCCGGGTCCGGTCGCGCCTTCGGGACTAGTCCTGCCCATCGTGGTAACCGTCAGCGCGGGCACCGATGTGGAGCAAGACATTTTCATGGCCGGCAGTGCCCAGGCTCTGCCTCAGCCTGCCTCCACATGGACTGCCCCGGCCGCTTTGCCCCAGGCAGGAGATTGGGAGGGATCGCTGAGCGGCTATGGAGACGTTGCCTACTTCCTCCTGCCGGCGCAAGCGAATCGCACGTTATCCATAGCAGTCACCGCGCTGAATGAATCCGGCCAGGCCAGCGTGGGCAAAGTCCAACCCGTGATTGGCATGTGGGACGCAACTGATCCGCTGGGCACCGCGCCTCCGGCGTTCTCGCCTTCTCCCTTCAACCAGCTCACTTATGGCATGACCCGGCTCGACGCTCAGGTCGCCGTATCAACGAACTACCTGGTCGGGATTTCCGATCTCCGCGGGGACGGCCGCCCGGACTACCTCTACCACGCGTACGTGCTCTACGCGGACTCCGTTTCTCCGGAGCGTACCGGGGTCAAGGGCGGCGCGGTCACCGTGCAGGGCGCCGGGTTCCACGCGGGGCTGACCGCAGCAATCGGCAGCACCGCAACGACCGTCCTCGCCGTGAGCGCCGGACAAATGTTGCTGGCCGCGCCCGCACACGTCGATGGTCTCCAGAACATCGCCATCACCGATCCCATCAGCGGCGGCTCCTCCATCATGACAAATGCGCTGACCTACGGCGCTGCCACCAGTGACACCATCATCCTGCTCGGCACTGGATTGAATCCCTCGACTCCTGTGGGAACGCAGGCCGCAAACCCGGTGACGGTGCGCGTGCTGGCAGCCGACGGCGTTACGCCCGTCAACGGCGCAACGATTGGATGGACTGCCAGCAACGGCCTGCAGCTTTCGGCGTGCGGCGGCACTTCGTCGTGCTCAGTCACCAGCGACCAGAATGGAGATGCCGCTACCTGGCTTACACCTACGGCAGTCGGAGCCGCGACTATTACCGCAACCCTCGCGCCGGGAGTCTACAGTTCCTCGCCATCGGTAAGCGCGACGCTCAATGCCACCGAGTCGGCCTCCGACATTGGAGTGTTGAATCCTTATCTTTCGATTGCCCAGGGCGCCACCGTCGGCCTCGCGCTCACCGCCCGCGTTCTGAGCAATGGCACGCCGCAAAGCAACGTGAGCGTGAACTACACCGTGGTCAGCGGCTCCGGAACGCTGAGCGCCGCCAGTTCGGAAACCAGTACCACCGGCTACGCCACCGTAACCTTGACCCTGACGCAATTCACAACTTCGGCGCAAGTGAGCGCTTGCGTGGCACCCGCGAATGCCCCGTGCCAGCCCTTCTATTTGACCCCAGTGCCGCTTGCGCAACAGAATTTGCAGCCCGTGAGCGGGGCTGGACAGGTCTCCACCGGCCAGGCGTTTCAGCCAATCGTGGTGCGGGTCACGGATTCTTCTTCGCCGCCGAATCCCGTGATCGCGGCCAGCGTGGCCTTCCTGAGCACGGTGCTGCGGTCCGAGGGATCTTCTCCCGGCAATCCCTCCATGCCTGTGATCCTGAAAGTGAGCCAGAGCAGTGCTGCCACCGACATGGACGGTCTGGCAAGCGTTGTACCCTCAGCCGGCGGCTTCAGCACCCCGTTGGAAGTGGATGTAGGAGTCACGGCCGGGATCAGCGCCTGGCTCGACTATCCGCTGGAGGTGTTCCCTGCCTTGAGCGGGAGCGCGGGAGGAATATACCCACCGTCAGTAAGACCGGTGGGCATCAGCCGGCCTGTAGGAATCGAGGAACGTTAGCGCAACCACCAGCACCGACTGTCGTCGAAACGATGGTCTTCGAAAAATGGTATTGTCATTCCGACCGGAGCGCAGCGGCAAAGCCGCAAGCGCAGTGGAGGAACCTGCTGTTTCCCGCGTCGGCTAACTGGTGGCCATCCGCCGGCGGCGATACCCAGCTCTGAACACTCAGGCGAGGCCCTCTGGATCGCGGCGGACGCTATGCAGCAGGGCGCGCAGCCCGCAGGCTAGCAACATCAGGCCACCGACCGGAAAGCAGATCAGCATACCCAGCAGGCCAATCAATCCCACAAAGCTGCTCGGCCCGCATGGCCCCCAGGAGCCGCCTGCAAACAACGCCACCAGACACACCCCTCCGGCTGCGAGGACAACCAGCGCGGATCGCATCAGCTTCGACACAGGAAAAGTCTAGCATCGCAAACAGAGGCTTCCCAGCACCCGAAAGTAACCATCCGAGCCTGCACTAGAGGCAATTAGTGGCTTGCCCGGTTACGGAAAGTCAACGGCTTACACGTAAGCTCAACGACTCGCTGCCCCGTTCTCAGCGCTGTCATCCTGAGCGGCGTCCTTTGCCGCGAAGGAACTATGCAGTTCCGGCAGCGGAGTACATAGATCCTTCGCTTCGCTCAGGATGACAGGCCTGCATCGGCGATCCCAACCTCCGGTCGTCACTTCGTCCACTGATCCACCCAGGCATTTACGGTTTCGTACCACAGCTTCGAATTCTGCGGCTTCAGCACCCAGTGGCCTTCGTCGGGGAAATAGAGCATCTTCGACGGGACGCCTTCCATCTGCAGCGTGGTGAAAAGCTGGAAGCCTTCGCTCACGTCGAGCCGGTAGTCGCGCTGGCCATGAATAACGAGAGTCGGCGTCTTGAAATTCTTGGCGTACTGGTGCGGCGACCACTTCACATAGCTTTCGCGATTGTCGTAGGGAGTGCCTTTGAACTCCCAGTTATTGAACCAGAGTTCTTCGGTCGTGCCCCAGGCCGACTCCGCGTTGAACATGCCGTCGTGCGACACGATGCACTTGAAGCGGTCGGTGTGGCCGAGGATCCAGTTGGCCATGTATCCGCCGTAGCTGGCGCCCAGCGCGCACTCCCGGTTTTTGTCGATGAACGCATAAGTCTGCTCCGCGTAGTCGAGCCCCTTCATCAAGTCTTCAAACGGAGCGCCGCCCCAGTCGCCGTTGATGGCGTCAATGAACTTCTGCCCGTATCCGGTCGAGCCGTGGAAGTTGATCATGATGACGACGTATCCGTTCGCCGCAAACAGTTCGGGATTCCAGCGATAGCTCCAGTCGTCTCCCCAAGCCCCCTGCGGCCCGCCGTGAATGAGGAACTTCACAGGATACTTCTTCGACGCATCGAAGTTCGGTGGCTTGACCAGGAAGCCTTCGACCTTATCGCCGTGAGCGCCGGTGAACCAGAAGGATTCAAGGGACTGCATTTCGACCTGCGAGAGAAGGGCGTCGTTGAGGTAGGTGAGGGGCTTTGCCTCTGGAGCAGTTGGACACGGCGGCTTCCCAGTTGGGCAATCCCACGCATTGTGAGAAACGTTCCACGCCTTCAGATCCAGCAAATGAATCTGAGTCGGATATGCAAGGGACATTCGGGTAAAAAACAGCGTGCTTCCGTCCTTACTAAGTTGGACGTCGTCATTAAAACCTCGCACGACTGCACCCCAAGAGCTCTCGGGAGGCGCTTGTGGGAAAGGATAATCGGCTGGCACCCGGTAGATCGGAGATTCTCCTTTATCCTCGGAGGCGAAGTAGATCGCTTTTGAATCCGGAGTCCACGTAAAGGTGCCAACCCATCTGTCGAAATTCTCGGTCAGGTTTTTCTTCTCTCCCGTCTTGCGGTCGTAGAGCATCAACCGGAAGCGGTCGCTCTCGTATCCCGGACGCTGCTGGGCGCGGTAGGCGATGTAGCGGCCATCGGGCGAATAGAGCGGCGACGTGTCGCTGGCAGGATTGTCGACGGTGATGTTCTTGGCTATGCCTCCGCCGACCGGGACGATCCACAGATCGTTGTTGGTCGAAGCCGCGGGATTCTTGTCGTGATTCGAGGTGTAACAAATCTCCTGCCCGTCGGGAGAGAAGGCATAGTCATCCTGTCCGCCGAGCGAGAAGACGGGAGCATCGTAATCGCCCGGCGTGAGGTCGCGAGGAGTCCCCAGAATGGGGAGGTTCTCAGTGGCCGTAGGATTCGCAGGTTCAGCCGAAATCACAAAAATGTGTGTGCGCTTGCCCTCCTTGTAGGCGTTCCAGTGGCGATAGAGCAGATGCTCAAAGATGAGCGCCTTTACTTTGGATCTGCCGGCTTCGGCCAGCATTGCAGCGTTGCAGACGGCCTCTCCTTCGGCGTGAAACTGGCATTGCGGATAAACATCCGAAGTAAACAAAATAACCTTGCCATCCGGCGACCACAGCTCGCCGCCGGCTTCGCTCGCCATGTAAGTCAACTGCCGCGTTCCGGTGACAGAACCCACTGCGCTGTTAAAGTCCGCGACCCAGACCTGGGACCCGCCTTGCTTCGTCGACAGAAATGCGAAGCGCTTGCCATCCGGCGCCCAGCGCGGACGGTCGCCGTCCTGATCGGCGATGATCTCCCGCTCCCCCGCCATCCCGACCGGAGCGGAATGGTTCGCCGAAGGCGAAGCATCCTGCGGAGTGGAGGAACCTTGCGTTTGCGAAAGAGGCACGATCCAGATGTGCGGGGTCTTGGTGTTGGCTTCGAGATTCACATCGACCACGCTGAAGATCACCCACTTGCCGTCGGGCGAAACCACGGGCTCGCCCACGCGCTTCAGCTTCATCATGTCGTCGAAGGTGAAGGGATGCTTGGCCTGAGCGAGAGCGGGAAGGGTGAAAGTAAGAACAAGGAGAGAGATAAGAATACGGCGCATGAGGAGCCTCCTGCGGCAAACGGATGAGTGTAGCAGGGGGAGGCGGGTGGGTTCTAGCTTCCCCCTCCCTCCAAGCCAGTCTTGTCATCCTGAGGCCTGCGTTTTTTGCAGGTCGAAGGATCTATGCAGTCGCGGCGAGTTGCAGAGATCCTTCGTCGGGCAAAGGGCGCCCTCCTCAGGATGACAAGGGGTTGGGTTTTGCACAGCAGAGGTGTTCATGCGTCAGTGACACGCCCTTGCTTGCCATGCCAAGCTCTGTATGAGGTGACGATGCGTTCATCGAAAACTTATTTCGTCTACATCATGTCGAATCGGTCGAAGACCCTATACACCGGCGTGACTAATAGTCTCATCCGCCGGGTGCGCGAGCACAAGCTCGGGATCGGCTCAGTCTTCTCGGCGAGATACAGGCTTGACCGGTTGGTTTATTTCGAACGTTTCGAAGATGTGCGCAATGCGATTGAGCGCGAAAAGCGGATCAAGGGCTGGCTGCGGGTAAAGAAGATTGCGTTGATCGTCGCTGTCAATCCGGCGTGGAGGGACTTGAGCCTGGAGTGGTATGAGCGGCATGCGTTTCAACCGGACACGGGCGCTGCTCTGGCAGGCGCGACTAATCCCGCTAAAATGTCATCCTGAGCCGCAGGGTTTGGCGGCGAAGGATCTATGCACTCCTCACATTCTCAGCGCCGCCGGAGATTGCATAGATCCTTCGGCCCAAAAACCGGGCCTCAGGATGACAAGGCCCTCATGGGATGTGATGGATGATTGAATGTGATGGAAGCCAGAGGAGGAGGCAACGCCCGGCAACCTCTTTCCCGCTGGCGCATCCAACTAAGTGGCAGAACTGCAGCACCCTTCCCTCTGGCCTCACTGAGCGGAGAGGGGTTGGAGGGTTGGGCTGCCGCGGTGCGCGCTTTCGTAGAGACGTAGCTTGCTACGCCTCTTCCCGGCTCACGGCGCTTGGGTGACTGCCGCAAGCAGCAGACGTTGCAAGCAACGCCTCTACGTTGCCTCGCAATCCGATAAAATAGACCATTATGAAATCGGTATCCGGTCGTTTTCTCTGCTTAACCCTGCTGGCCTGCAGCTTGGCGGCTTGGCCCGCGCGCGCCCAGGAGGGTTCGCTCGACAACACTCCCCCGCAAGGCACCACGCCTGAGGAGATCATCAAGCGCTTCTCCGCCAAGGAAACTGAGTTTGCCAAGGCGCGCGACCAGTACACCTACCGCCAGGACGTAAAAGTTCAGACCCTGGACGGCGAGACCGTCACCGGGGAATACAAGGAAGTATTCGACGTGATCTTTAACGACCAGGGCAAGCGGACCGAAAACGTCGTATTCGCGCCGCAGTCCTCGCTCGAACAGGGCGGGCTCTCCATGGACCAAGGCGACTTCGAAGACATCCGGCACCGCATGCCGTTTGTGCTGACCGAGGGCGACCTGCCGGAATACAACATCCTCTACGTGGGCCAGCAGCAGGAAGACCAGCTGCACTGTTATGTCTTCGACATCGCCCCCAAGCAAATCCAAGGCAAGAAGCGTTATTTTCAGGGACGCATCTGGGTCGATGACCACGATTTTCAGATCGTGAAGACTTACGGCAAGAGCGTGCCCGACATCCGCAAGCATCACGGGGACGAAGAGAATCTTTACCCGAAGTTCACCACCTGGCGGCAGCAGATCGACGGCCAGTACTGGTTCCCTGTCTATACCCGGGCCGACGACGAACTGCACTTCAAGCTGCAAGACATCCATCTGCGCGAAATCATCAAGTACGAAGACTACAAACGTTTTGGCGCGAGTTCCAAGGTTCTCTACGAAGGCAAGGAAGTTCCCAAGGGCGAGAAGCCGCCCGACCAGAAGAAACCGGACGACAAGAGCCCGAACGCGCCAAAGTAGCTTCGATCGGTGCTTTACTGGCTCTGATGCGGCGAATTTCACCAGACTATCCAACGGAGCCGGTGCGGCTGATTGAGCCGTTCGGGGCGGGTGGTGGACCCGATCTGGTGGGGCGTGCCCTCGCCCAAGAGCTGGCCAAGTTGTGGGGCCAATCGGTGACCGTGGAGAACATCCCCGGGGCGGGAGCTACCGCGGGCCCGGCTCAGGTTGCCAAGTCGCTGGCCGACGGCTACACCTTGCTGGTGAACACCAGCGCTCACGCCTACGGCGCTGCCCTATTGAAGAACCTGCCCTATGACCCGTTGAAGGATTTCATCCCGGTCGCTCCGCTCACTAGCCAGCCCTACGTGCTGGTGGCGGGCCGACTGGCGGGCGTCACTACCGTCGGCGGGCTGACGGCGGCGGCGAGGGCGAAGCCGCGCCAGCTGAAGTTTGGGTCCGCTGGCGTGGGCACTGGCTCACACTTGGGGATCGTGAAATTCAATTTGGCGGCGAGCATTCAGGCGGCACACGTGCCCGCACGACCTGGCGACGCGATCGCCGACACCATCGCCAATACGGTCGCTGGGCTCACGGATTACCTGCTGGCGCCCATCCAACTCGTCCTGGTCGATATCCGTGCGGGCAGGCTGCGCGCGCTAGGCGTGAGCACGAAGAAGCGCTCGGTCTTGCTACCGGAAGTACCGACCATCGCAGAGTCCGGCGTAGGCGGCTTCGACTATCCGATTTGGTATGGAGTGTGGACGCCCGCCGGCACTCCTGCGGGAGTGGTGGACAAACTGGCGAACGACATTGCGCGCGCGTTGGCTGCGCCGGATTTGCGCGAGTGGCTTGCCAAGCATGGGACCGATCCGATGAATATGACACAGCCCGAGTTCGCGCGCTTTGTATTGAGCGAGAGTGAAAGCGCGGCGCGTCTCATCGAAGCGGCTGAAATCAAATCTCAATCGGCCTGAGCTTCCAACGAACAGCGAGGGATGGGTAGCCCGAAGCAACTGTCGAAAACGGGCCGTTGCATGAGTTAACTTGGGCTACGACTTTCGGACGCTGATCACTGTCCCCGCACGGCTTCGCGGAAATTGCTAGTCGCGGTTTCCGAAGCGGTAGACCATGCTGGTTACCACACGCAGATTGTTTTGGCCATGGATCGCGCCGGTGGAGTCTCCAAAAGTAGTACGCTGATAGTCCGCCTGCAGGCGGACGGCGAGCGATCCGAAAAGATACCGTTCGATGCCTCCGCCCATGGCGTAGGAGGGACGTGCCACCCAGCCTTGCAGGTAGTAAGACCCACTCTGCGGTACTGCGCCTCCGACCCGGCTGGCGCCCACCAGGGCGTGCACGAAGATCCCGGTCCTGCCGTTCACCGGATAGAACACCGGGCCGGCCAGCAGGCTCAGGATATTCGCGCCGTGCCCCGTGGCGAATACGTTGCTCGTACCGGCATAGGTGCCGTCAACCGTCGCTGCCCAGCGCGTGGCGAACCGGACCATACCGCTGGCGTCGATTCCCGTGAGCCCTACCCGCTGTTGTGCGGGCATAGCCATGTCGAGGTACACATAGCCGATGCTGGCCTCAAACGAGGGACCGGTCGCCCCGGCCGGCGGGGACACCAAGTGAGATTGCGCCAGAAGGGGCGCAACGCACAGGAAAATACAGAAAAAGACTCTTCGCATAATTCGTAACTCCGGTGGCTGTTCGTGACCGCATCTGCCGGCGACAGAAGCCCCAGGTGCCCGAAGCCTATCGTGGCGATAGCACTTGCGATGTAACCCGACCTGAGTCAGAGCCTATCCCGGTTCGCCCGGGGTTTCAGGTTACCTTGGACCGCTTTTCGCCTGTACTTACGGGGCTGGACCGTCGTTGCAGGGGCAGTGACGGTTGGTTCGAGCGGAAGTACCTGGTCAACTACTAGACACCGCGCGGGTGTGAGGGTAACGTATCCACCATCGTAAGGGGCCCTTTCGAGTGCTGCGTCGGGTACGAAACCAGACAACAATCTCCGCATTGCGGAACGGGGATGAGCACAGCAGATCCAGAGCGCCGAAAAGATATTGCATGGGCGAATCTCTCTCGCGAGAACGGCCCGAGCTGTCGAATCTGTGGGGCCGTTCCAGAAGCCGGCTTGCAGTTCGACAAGGACTTATGCGAGGACTGCCGGTTGTCCCTCAGGAACTATGACCCCACGGCCACCTAGAACTCCTGAGCGACGCGACCTTTTGAAATGCGACTACCCGCGCGCTCCCTTCGAGGCGCCGATCAAATCTGATTACTTGGGATTATCGAGCTCCGATAGATAATGCTTTACCATGGCAACATCATTCGGATCGCTAGCGTACTTCAGATACTCCCGTAATTGAGCGGCTTCGCCCGCACGGTCACGCTTCTCTTCATAGATTTGAGCTAGCAAGAAGTGCACGCGAGGGTCGGTGTTGTTCTTGTCGATTTCCACAGCCCGCAACGCGCTCTTTTCAGCTTCGGGCAAATTGTGCAGCTTTAAGTTAGCGACGCCATTGTAGTCGTAGGCCAACGCAACGGTAGTTGGGTCAATTGCGAGAGCGCGAACACTCATCTGCAGCACCTGATCCCAATCGTGCGCACGCGAGGAAATATCCGCCATGCACAAGTAGGCTGGCAAGTACTGGGAGTCAGTGGTTAATGGCTGAGAACAGGCCTGGCGAGCTTCTCCAAGTTTCTGCTGCGCTTCCAGTAACTGACCCAGCACGACCCAGGCAGCCGAATATTCCGGCCACTGCTTAACCGCCTTGCGCAAATAACTCTCTGCCTCCGTTCTTTTGTTACTTCTCAGCGCCACACAACCATTCTCGAACTCCCTTTGAGCCTTTGCTGGAATCTTCAAATCCGCAATTCCCACCCTGGCAGTGAGCACGCCATCGAGCGGAGGAAGAAAACAGTTGTCGCCTTTCGCGATCTTGGAGGGCACTGGTTTGTTGGCGTCACGCTGGTTCAGTTCGTTTTGGTCCCAGGGGTTGGTTGGAGGCGGAGGCGCGGCTGGACTTGGAGATGGAGGTGGGGCAGGAGCTGGAGCCGGGCTAGGGTGATGCTGAGCAAGCGCAGGCATTACGCTTAGGATTAATCCGCAGCAAAATAGCTTCAGGGCTGGGCGGCCGAGCGACATCAGGGCCGATGTTTGCTTCATAAGCTCTCTCCAGTACAGCAGTGCCCATGCACATAGTACCGCCTTTCCTTTAAGTCCAACAGGTTTTCCTCCGTGACTCACACTGAGTCGTTAATCGGAACGCTGCGGCGGTAAACGCCATCCGACCATCGGAAGCTAAACGACCGTAACCAGCAATAATTCGCATTGACGATCTGGCCGTTATATTCCTATTTGTGGCAGTAGCTGGGTGTAGGTTATTGTATTGGCCATGGCGTCGACCCAGCCGCCCGCGCTCCCGTCGAGTTCCACCCAGCACTCCGGTGCTGGGGGCACGGTTCAACTGACTAACGTCCGCAAGTGCTATGGCGACTTTGTCGCCGTCGAAAACCTTTCGCTCAGCATCAAGCCCGGCCGAATTTATGGCCTGCTCGGTCCCAACGGGGCCGGCAAGACCAGCACGCTGCGCATGATCATTGGCATCATCGTGCCCGACTCCGGGCAGATTTCTGTTTTTGGAGAGACTCTCAAGCTCGCCCATAAGGATCGCTTCGGCTACCTGCCCGAAGAGCGCGGACTGTACAAGAAAATGAAAGTACTGGAGCACCTGCTGTTGCTCGCCCAGCTCAAGGGACTCAGCGCTAACGAGGCTCTCAAGCGGGCGCGCAGCTGGTGCGATCGTTTCGAATTGAGCGCATGGACGGGGAAGAAAGTTGAAGAGCTTTCCAAGGGTATGCAGCAGAAGGTGCAGTTTATCGGCGCCGTCCTGCATGATCCGGAGCTGATTGTTATGGACGAACCGTTCTCCGGCCTCGACCCGGCCAGCACAGTCGTGCTCAAAGATGTTCTGCTGGAACTGGCGAAGAGCGGCAAGACGATTCTGCTATCGACGCACGGCATGGACCAGGCCGAAAAGCTGTGCCACTCGATCTGCCTGGTCAATCATGGCCGCGCCGTTCTGGAAGGCGATTTGAGCCAGATCAAGGCGGGGTACGGCAAGTGCAACGTTCAGATCAAGTACGACGGGGATGCGCGCTTTCTGCAGGAATCGCGGCTGGTGCAGTCGTTCAACGATTACGGCAACTATGTAGAAGTGCGGCTCGCGCCGGGCGCCGACACGCAGGAACTGTTGAAGCTGGCGTCGGCGGGGGCGCGGCTGAGCAAGTTCGAAGTGATGGAACCGTCGCTGGAAGAAATCTTCATCGATGCGGTGAGTAAGCCGGCGGTGAGTCAATCGGCGGAGAAATCGAATGCGTAACATGTGGCTGATCATCCGCCGGGAGTATCTGGAGCGGGTGCGCACGCGTTCCTTCCTGATCCTCACCCTGCTGGTGCCCGGCATTATGACCGTGGTCATGATGTTGCCGGCCAAGCTGGCCACCATGAGCGAGAAAACTCAGCGGCTGGTGGTGGTGACGTCTACTCCGCAATTCGGCGAGATGGTCCGGCAGCGATTCTTGTCCGCCACCACGGACACCGACCAGGATGACGAGGAGAGCCCTGACGCGAATTCAGCCAAGAAGAAGCCGGAGGAGGAATACAGCATTGATGTCGACGCCAATCCCACCGAGGCGGAACGTGCCGTGTTACGCGACAAAGTATCATCCGAGGCGATCGATGGCTATCTCTGGCTGAGTGACGATGCGATCGCGTCCGGGAAGGTCACCTGGACCAGCCGCAACATGGCGGGCTTCGGAGAACGGTCGCACCTGAGCGCCATCCTGAACCGCATTCTGCAGTACCAGCGGCTATCCGCGAACGGGTTAACCACGGACAAAGCGGAGCAACTGCTTAAGCCCGTCAAAGTTGAGGCAGTTCGTCTGGAGCACGGGAAGGAATCGAAGGGCGGCGGTGGTGGGAAGTTTCTCGAAGTTGTGGTCATGGTCATGCTGCTGTACATGGCCGTGCTGCTCTACGGCATTTCCGTGATGCGCTCCGTGCTCGAAGAGAAAACTTCGCGCATTCTCGAAGTCCTGCTGTCTTCCGCGACCTCTACCCAGTTGATGGCCGGGAAACTGCTGGGCGTGGGCGCAGTGGGTCTGACGCAAATCCTGGTCTGGGTGGTGATCGCGGGCGTATTCGCCCTTCCCGCGATGGCCATGCAACCCAGCTTCAGCGAGTTGCAGATTCCGATCGGCGTACTGCTCGCCTTCGCGATCTTTTTCCTGCTGGGATATTTGTTGTACAGCACGATGTATGCCACCATCGGCGCGATCACCACGACGGAGCAAGAAGGTCAGCAGCTTCAATTCTTTATTGTCATTCCGCTGGTTCTCTCCGTCTTCATGCTGGCTCCGGTAGTGCGCAGTCCCGATGCCCCGCTGGTGGTCTGGCTGTCGATGGTCCCGTTCTTCGCGCCGGTGCTGATGTATGCGCGCATCGTAGTGCAGACCCCACCCCTGTGGCAGATCGCGCTATGCCTGACGTTGTTGGTCGCGACCATCGCCGGGCTCCTCGTGTTGTGCGCCAGGATTTACCGCATCGGCATTCTGATCTACGGGAAGCGGCCGAACCTGCCGGAAATTCTGAAGTGGCTGAAATACGCGAAGGCGTGATGGATAGCTGTCAGCTATTAGCCGTCAGCTTAGCCATCAACATAGTGGCAGGCCTGCAGCGTTGTCATCCTGAGGGGTGCCTTTGGCCGCGAGGGATCTATGCAACTGGCTGCGAGTGCATGGGTCCTTCGCTCCGCTCAGGATGACATCTGTGTTTCTGGGTGAGAGCTGACAGCTAGTAGAACAAATACTTCCGCCACTTATCGTCGCTGCGTCCCATCAGCCGCATGATGTGGCGGCTGGTGTGCAGGTTGAAGGCGCGGGGTTCGCGCATCAGCTTCATGTGGGCTTCGATCGGGGTCTGGTTGCCCTTGCGGCGGTTGCAGGCGTGGCAGCAGGCCACCAGGTTTTCCCAGGTGGATGAGCCTCCGCGGGAGCGCGGGATCACGTGGTCCAGCGTCAGTTCACTCGACGGCAGCACGGTGGCGCAGTACTGGCAGGTATTGCGGTCGCGCAGCAGGATGTTCTTGCGCGAGAGCGCGCGGCTCTGGTGCGGAATGCGGCGGTACTCCAGCAGCCGGATCACCGAGGGCAGCCGCATGGCGACGCGGGCCGAGTGCAGAAAGTGTCCGTTCTCTTCCTCGGTCATGGCGACGCCCTTGAGCACCAGGACCAGCGCGCGGCGCGCGGCGCAGACATTGATGGGCTCATACGATGCGTTCAGCACGAGGACGGGCGCGAGCAGAGCATGGCCGTCCCCGGGCCGGTGCGTGGCCGCCGGCGCGAACAGGCCGGCGGCGTGCCGGGCCCCCGCATCGTGTTCCATCCTCAGTGACATAACTTCCTGCCCTCGGGGGCTGAAGCCCTTATCGATCTCGCCCCTTTACGCGGCGCTAAAGCGCCGCTCTTCCACGTTTAACCCAGCGACGTTCACGTCGCCCGCGTTTACGCGGCCGACGTCCGCCCCGCACCGCTCACCCAGCGACGTTTAGCCCGCCGCCCGCGTCTGCCCGACCGCTTCGCTGGTCTCGACATTACTCGGCCGGAATTCAGCATAATTAGATGCCAGTTTCAGCGTGCGAGCCACCGTCGCCACCCATACCTGGCGGGCTCCGGCGCGGCGCAGCACTCGCGCACACTCAGTCGCCGTGGTGCCCGTCGTATAGACATCATCCACAAGAAGCAGGTCGCGGCCAATGACTTCTGTGGCACGCGTCACGGCAAAGGCTCCGCGCAGGTTCTCGCGGCGCTGGTGACTGGTCAAGCCGATCTGGGAATGGGTATCCCGGGTGCGCTGCAGAATATCCGCGGCAAGCTGCAAGCGCTCCCCGGCCGGATGCAATTTCAGCGCGGCCCGCGCAATCAGTTCCGCCTGATTGAACCCGCGCTGGCGGCGCTTGGTCTTATAAAGCGGCACAGGAATCACCAAGATCGGTTGTTGCTCAAACATTTCCCGCGCGGACTTGCGCTGGTCAGAGCCCGCCTGCTCAAAGTCAGGCTCGAGCGCGGTCAAGGCCTCGGCCAGCATGCGTCCCAGCACCTTGGCGGCCGGGCGCACGCCATTGAACTTAAGCAGGTGAATCGGTTCGCGGAGCCCAGTTTCATAGCTGCCATACGCCACCGCCCGCTCAAAGGGACGGTCGACGCGGCGGCACACTGGACATCGCCGCAACCCTTCCGGGTCGCTCTCCGCGTAGGAGGAAAGCACACGCTCCCCGCAAGTGGTGCACATTTTCCCGCGAACCGGATGGAGACTTGCCAGGCAATCCGGGCACACGGGGAGCCGGGAGATATTCAGCAGGGGCTCGCCGCAAATGCGGCAGTCGGAAGGAAACAGAACGGGAAAGAGACTCTCAGCGGCTCGGCCGGCCCAATCTCTGGTAGCCCAGACTCTGGTAGCCCAGACTCTGGTAGCCCAGACTCCGGTACCCCAGACTCCGGTACCCCAGACTCTGGCAGCCCCCATTCGCCCAGCGCCGGACGAAGTCTCCTGCGGAACATACTTCGGAAGATCCTGCGGAACATCAAATGGAACAATAGAAGGCCCAACTGCTGCGACAGTGGCCTGGCTAGCCCGGATTCGGTCCTCACTACTGCTGAAGACTGCCTCCTCATCATCCCGCGAACCCAGAACCGCCGCGGACCATCCTTTTTAACAGCCTTGCAAAAGCAGTATAGCGGCGATGGCCGCCCCTAGGCAACGTTGCGGTTGGACGTGGCCGCCGGCTGCTTTTTCGGCATGATCTTCGATGCATCCGACAAGCGGTCGCGTACGTCGGTAAAAATCCACCGGTAGTCCCGCCGGAAACATTCTCCGCAGCGCACCGGCTGCAGAAGAAACAGCGGGAGGATAAAGCGTTCCGTCAGCGTGCGCCGCCGCGAACGGAAACCAACTTCGCTGCCACAATCGGCGCAACGGTATGTCGAAGACGTTGGTCGGGAAGTCACGGGTCGGGAAGTCACGGGTCGGGAAGTCACGGGTCGGTCGGGGGAGTCGTTCATCAAGCACCTCGGAATGACGGACTACGAAGGGGCAGAAGAACTGCTTGGCCCTATTTTACACCAGGAGGGACCACCCCAGCCGAAATCGGATGGACGTATACCTCAATTCGGATTCGGGTCGATCGATTCTGGGCCCGCATGCTCCCGCAAGTGGCTGATTTATTTGTAGCTTAGACGACGCCAATTCCTGAGGCGTGTGTGACTGTGTCCTTGACCGGCCAAGCTCGACGGGGCGCTACTTGCCGCGCGGGGTATACTACTCCCGGCGTACAGGACGCCGCCCGTCCGCGGACAGGACTGAGTCCACCTGAGCGAATTTTGAACCCAAAAGGTTCTCACGAACCTCCTTTTCGCCCGCTGAAGCGGACCCCGGGCATGACTCAGAAGGAGGTCCGTCCATGTCCAGTAAGCCTAGTAAGCCCAGTAAGTCTGCCAAGCAGTTTCACGATCGTCACTTTCCCGTTCGCCCCAACCTCGATCAACTCAAACATCAGGCCAAGGATTTGCTGCGCGCCATCCGGCAGGGTGACCCGGCCGCAGTCGCGGAACTACGCAAACATCATCATCCTAAGCAAGGCAACAAGCCAATCGAGCCCGCGGCCGCCAAGCTTGCCGACGTACAAGCCGCGCTGGCGCGAAGCTACGGACTGGCAAGCTGGCCTCGGATGGTCACGGCTTGCCGCATGACCGACGCGATCTGGCGCGGCGATGTGGAGGCGGTTCGCGCCTTGATCCTGAAAGATCCTCGCCTGCTGCACGAAAGCGCCCGTGGCGTGGCCGACAGCAATTGGGGTCCGCCTATGTCGTACGCCGCCAACGTCGGGCAGGATGCCATCATCGCGATGCTGCGCGGGATGGGCGCGGAGGACTTGCAGCACGCCTTCGACCGCGCGTGCCTGCAAGGCCAGATCGAAACGGCGCGGCGCCTGCACACCATGGGAGCGCGGGTCGTCCCGGGACTGGTCATGGGTCCGTGTGAGACGCTGAATCCTGACGGCCTCGCGTTCCTACTCGAACTCGGCGCGGAGCTCGCCGACGAGCGCGGCGACCGCCTCGCGCCGGTCGCCCTACTTCTTCAAACCTATTGCCGCGGCCCGGAGAGCAAACATCGCTGTCTCGAACTGATAGCCGAACGCGGGGTTGCTCTTCCCGACACGCCAACGATGGCGGTGCATCGCGGCCGCATCGATCTTCTTGAGGCGCACTTGCGCCGTGATCCGCATCTGCTGAGTCGCACGTTCTCGCATGAAGAAATCTATCCGCCCGCGTTGGGATGCAGTGCTGACCACTCCCTGGCGCTGCACGGCACCCCGCTGGCGGGCACGACAGTGCTGCACATCTGCGTCGATTTCGACGAGATTGAGATCGCCCGCTGGCTGATCGAACATGGCGCCGACGTCAACGCCAAAGCCGACATCGACGCTGACGGCTTCGGCGGGCACACGCCGCTGTTCGGCTGTGTGGTCTCGCAATCTTACCTCTGCGGCCGGCAGCGGGACGCCGCCTTCGCCCGCCTGCTGCTCGACCACGGCGCGGATCCCGGCGCCCGCGCGTCGCTGCACAAGCGGCTGCGCTTCGTCGCCGACGAGTCCATGCACGAGTACCGCGACGTCACTCCGCTGTCGTGGGGAGAACGTTTTCATGGCCGCGGTTCTCACGGCCACACCTGGGTGAGCGAGCCGGCTATGCGGTTGATCGCGGAACGCGGCGGGCGGACATAACGACGCTTTACTCCGCGGGACCCGCCGCACTTGTCACGCGGCCTTGCCGCGTGCTAAGGTGCGCCGTTCCATTCTTTTGCATAAGTTTGTTTTGTATAAGTCGATCAAGACAACAGACGAAGTTGCTTCCATCCCACGTCCTAAAAGGATTCCGTCTATGAGCGGTTCAGCGCCCGACCTCCCCGGCAAGAAAAAGCACGTCCCTTATGTGCCCGAAACCATGGAGATGAAGGAGTTCACGCTGCGGGCCGTCCTGCTCGGACTTCTCCTGACGATCGTGCTGGGTGCGGCCAACGCTTACCTCGGCCTGCGCGCCGGCATTACGATCGCGGCCACGTATCCCGCGGCGGTGATCGCCATGGCTGCCATGCGCGCCTGGAAAGGCTCGCTGCTGGAAGAGAACATTGCCCGAACCGCGGGCTCGATCGGAGAGTCGGTTGCCGCGGGTGCGATCTTTACCATCCCTGCATTTTTAATCGCAAAGGCATGGCCCAGTTTCGGGCCCGGCGACGCGTACTGGAAGTCGACCGCGCTGATCATGGTGGGCAGCATTCTGGGCGTGTTGTTTATCTCTCTGGTGCGGCGAGGCATGGTGGAAGATCCGGAGTTGCCTTTTCCGGAATCGCTGGCGGCGTCGGAAATTCACAAAGCCGGGCAGCGCGGCGCGGAGGCCGCGAAATATCTGTTCTGGAACATCGGGGTCGGCGGCGTGGTCTACCTGCTGGGGCGTTTTGGTTTGTTCGCCGCGGATAAGGATTTCTACTTCGGCGTTGGCTCTCTAGGCCGCAGTCAGGTTCGGCTGGGTGGAGTTGGAACCACCAATGCCCTCGCGGCCGGGGGAGCAAGCATGGCGCCCGCCCCCAGCGTGAGCCCGGCATACCTGGGGGTGGGATACATTATCGGTCTGCGCCTGGCTGCGCTCCAGTTTTCCGGAGGCGTGCTGGCGTGGGGCCTGATGGTTCCGCTAATGATGTATTTCCTTGGCCCGCAACTCAAGCAGTACATCCCGGCGGATACGCCCGACGACTGGGCAACCATGGCAGCCGCCGTATGGCGATTTATTGTCCGCCCCATCGCTGTGGGTGGCATGTTAGTAGGTGCGGCCTACACTCTCTACAATATGCGCGCCAGTCTCACTGCGGGACTGGGCAAGGCATTTTCCGATCTTCGCCAAACCGCCGAACAGCAGTCCAAACTCGCGCGCACCGAACGTTACATGAGTTCGAAAGTTGTGTTCGGTCTGATCGCGGTCATGTTTGTGCTGATGTGCTTCCTCTACATACATATTTCGGGATTGGTTTGGCCCGCGGTGCTGGCCGCAGTTGTTATGTTGGTGGTTGGATTTATCTTCGCCACGGTTTCTGGCAATCTGGTCGGCTTCATTGGCTCTTCCAACAATCCGATTTCCGGCCTGACCCTCTCAACGTTAATCATTGCCGCTCTGTTGATGGTCGCCCTGGGCGTTCACGGCCCGTCCGGTGTGGCCGCCGTGCTCGGAGTAGCCGCGGTGGTTTGTGTATCAGCGGCGGTCGCGGGCGAGTTGCTGCAAGATTTCAAAGTGGGCTACATCCTCGGCGGCACGCCGAGCCAGATTCAAAATGCGGAATTGATCGCAGTGGTGGTGGCAAGTTTAGTCATGTACTGGCCACTCTACCTGCTGCACACAGCATTCGGCTTCGGAAGCCGGGCTCTCCCGGCGCCGCAAGCGGGGCTGATGGCCACGCTGGCGATCGGCATTGTGGGCGGCGATATGCCGTGGCCTCTGGTGGTGGTGGGCGTGTGTTTCGGAATCGGGCTAATCATGATGCAGGTGAAGAGTCCCATGCTGGTAGCGGTGGGAATGTACTTGCCCTTCGAGACCACGTTCGCGATTTTCCTGGGCGGCGTCTTCCGCTCGATCGGGGATTGGATGGCGAAGAAGCGCGGCTTGAACGCTGCGCAACAGGCGCGAGCCGAAAATGCCGGAGTTCTCACCGCCTCGGGGTTGATCGCTGGTGAAGCAATCTGCGGGCTGCTTTGGGCGGGCGTAATCGCATTATCCTACGCCCAGCAGTCCTGGTTGCAATGGGCCGCAGCGTGGGCCACCAGAATCAAGGCAGCACAGATCTTCGAGCATCCGCTATACGTCGGCGGAATTATGGTGATGACCCTGCTGGCTGTTTTGATGATCTTTCTCCCTCTTTCCAGCGCAGGCGATCCGAACGAACCCGCGCCCCCGACGGCGATGATGTAAGTTTGTGAACCTCAGGGACACGAAGTAACACGAAGGCGTCCGTTATATCCTCCGTGGAACCAGTGCCCTCTGTGGTTAAGTCTTTATGTCCATTGCTCAGAATATTGCAGCGATCCGCGAACGAATGGCAGCGGCTGCACGACGCGCGGGGCGGCGTCCCGAAGCAATTGCGCTGATGGCGGTGAGCAAGACGCATCCGCCCGAGCGCATTCGCGAAGCTCATGCCGCGGGTCTGCGCCTGTTCGGAGAAAATCGTGTGCAGGAATTTGCCGGGAAGGCGACCGCGCTGGCCAGCCTGGCCGATGCGGAGTGGCACATGATCGGACACCTGCAGACCAACAAGGCTGGCAAGGCGGCAGAGCTGTTCCACGCGGTGGATTCAGTCGATTCCGAAAAACTGGCCGAGAAAGTGGACGCCGCTGCGCTCGCGCTCGACAAGAAGTTGAGCGTGCTGATCGAGATCAATGTTGGGGGAGAAGCGGCGAAGAGCGGCGTTGCGCCGGATTCGCGCGAACTGGAAGATCTGCTGCGGGCCGCTCCGCGGTTTGAGGCGCTGCAGTTTCGCGGGCTGATGACGGTGCCTCCATTCACCGACGATCCCAAAGGCGCGCGCCCTTACTTCCGCAAGCTGCGGGAACTGCGTGATGCGATCGCTGCACGGAAGGTCCCCGCCCTTAGGATGGATGTGCTTTCCATGGGCATGTCGCACGACTTCGAAGCGGCGATTGAAGAAGGCTCGACCTGCGTGCGTGTGGGTACAGCCATCTTCGGGGAACGAGCAAAAATACCATTCGCCCCGTAATTCTTGTCATCCTGAGCGGCGTTCTTGGCCGCGAAGGATCTATGCAATTTGCCAGCGCCGGCGGGGTGCACAGGTTCTTCGCTTCGCTCAGAATGACAAAACGTTTTCAGCAAACTATGTTTGCTATCCATGAACACGACAGCACAATCACTTTCGCGATCAAGGTTCATCCCCGCGCGAAGAAGAATGCCATCACCGGCGAACTGGGCGACGCACTGAAAGTTTCTCTGACCACTCCTCCCGTCGAGGGCAGGGCCAACGAAGCCTGCATTGAATTCTTCGCGAAACTTTTGAAGGTGCCCCGATCTTCCGTTACCATTGCCTCCGGCCAGACCAGCCGGAATAAAGTCATCCGCGTTGCGGGAGTGACGGCTCAGCAAGTGCGGGAGCGGTTGGGCTGATCGCGGGCCGGGGCGCCCACGCCACATAACCACAGGAGCCATTTTGTCTTTCTCTCAACGCTTCGAGGAAATCCGTACCGGGTTCGAGCGGCCGTTCTGGATTGCGAACATCACCGAGATTTTCGAGCGCCTCGCATATTACGGGGCGTTTGCGTCACTGGCCTTGTATCTGCAGGAGCAGCTGAATTTCTCAACGGAGCAGACTGGCACCCTGACCGGCATCTTCGGCGGCATGGTGTGGTTTCTCGCGATTTTCGGCGGGGCTGCCGCCGACCGCCTGGGATTCCGCCGCGCCCTTTCCATCGCTTATCTGATTCTCGGTGGTTCTTATTTCCTGATCGGTTCCATTGGAGCGTCGTGGCTCGCTCCCGTGCGCAATGCGGTCCCGCTGGGCCTGTTCGTCGGGTTCATCCTCATTCTTCCGGCGCTGGGAATATCGCTGGTCAAGCCGTGCGTGGTGGGCACCACGGCGCGCGCGTCCAAAGAAAATGTTCGCTCGATCGGTTATTCGATTTACTACACAATGGTCAACATCGGCGGCGCCGCCGGTCCTTTTTTTGCTTCCTGGGCTCACCGCCATCTGGGCGTTGAGAATGTTTACCGGGTGGTTGCCCTTGGCGTTTTCGCAATGTTTTTTGTCGTCCTGCTTTTTTTTCGGGAACCGCGCAAGGCCGGCGATGCGCCTCCGCCCTCAATTGCCACGGTGGCGCGGAACTTTTGCGTGGTGCTGGGAAATTACCGACTCGTCTTGCCCGTTCTGCTAGTTGCGTTGTTGTTGCGCATCGTACTCTGGACGAAACCAGAGTGGTCCGTCCCGTGGTGGGTATGGGCCGCGTTTTTGGTAGTGATGCTCGCGGGAATCAGCCGGTTTATGTGGTTCCTCGTAATCTTCACTGGCTATTGGATCGTGTTCTGGCAGCAGTACATCAGTTTGCCCGGCTATATCCATGGTTACATCAACTCTCACGCGGACGTCGAAATGATTCTGGTGGTCGATGGGGTGACGGTCATCACTCTGACCCTGGCGATGAATTTTCTGACGCGCAAGATACCCGCGTTCCCTGCGGTCATTTTAGGCACCGTGATCACGTCGCTTTCATGGTTGATTCTCGCCTTTCGGCCAACCATCTGGGGCGCGGTCTTCTCGCTGTTTTTCCTGGCGCTGGGAGAAATGATCCAGGCGCCACGCTACTACGAATACATTTCGAGGCTCGCGCCTGCGGGACAGCAAGGCACATACATGGGGTTCGCGTTCCTCCCGATCGGCATTGGATCGCTGATTGGTGGACCGTTCGGCGGGTTCCTACTTCATCATTTCGGAGAAATCCAGTACCAGCCGAAGATGATCTGGTTTTGGATCACCGGGATCGGACTGGCGACCGCAGCGGCGCTGTGGGTGTATGACAAGTTCTTCAGGACCGCGGGCGGAGCTGCGCCGTCTGGCGCGTCGTAACTTTCGACGGAGCTTGTGCCGGCAACAACTGCGGAACCTCAGCAGGCCGCCTTTTTGATACTGTTTGCATGCGATGCCCTCGCACAAAATCAGCCCCGCGAAAGTCGCAGCGCAGATCAGGGAGGCGCTTAAGGGCGGCGGATCGGCGGAGCATGCCGCCGGGGTGCAATGGTTCTTTAAAGACGAAATCAAGTCGCACGGCTGGTATACCGGCGATCTGCGGCGGGCAGTGCGGCGCTGTCGCCGCGAGATTTTGCGGGAACACGACCTTAATTTCCTAGTAAGAGTCGCCGACAAGTTATTTTCCGGCTCCGTCCTTGAAGAAAAAGTTGCCGCCGTATTCCTGCTCGAAAACATGGACGCACAGTTTGGCGACCGCGAGTTCCATATGTTCGAGTCGTGGCTCAGCCGCATCAGCAGCTGGGCCGATCACGACGGGCTGGTGCACTACCTGATTGCGCCCATGGTCGCGGCGAAGCCGGCGCGGGTCAAGAACGTGTTCCGCTGGGCGAAGTCGTCGAAACGCTGGCACCGGAGGGCGGCCTGCGTGGCGCTGATTCGCGGGACGCGCGCGAAAATGTTCTTCCCTCAAATCGTGAAGCTGTCGGACTCGCTGCTCACCGATCAGGACGACATGGTGCAGAAGGGCTTGGGCTGGTTGCTGCGGGAAACGGCGAAGTACGATCCGCAGCGTACGGTGCCGTATCTGATGAAAATTCGTGGGAGGGCTCCGCGGCTGGTGTTGCGGACGGCCTGCGAGACGCTGCCGGGCAGCGTGAAGGGCACGATTCTGAACGTCCGGTAGGTACGGCAGGCTCCCCTGAGAGCGCTTCATTTGCTAGTGGTGACACTGGTCCGACTGGAATGACAGCTTCTGTGACACGGCTGTCGAGCTGCGCTCGGCGGACAGCCGAGGGCGGCCGTCTCCACATGAACCCGATTCGCCCAAATCCTTGCTGTTGTTTACAATAGAAATTTGCCCATGGACCTTGCTGCCATCCAGTCTGCGCTGCGCGAACGCAACATTGACGCGTGGCTGTTCTACGACCATCACCATCGCGACCCCATCGCTTACCGCGTGCTCGGGCTGGCCGCGAGCCTGATGGTGACGCGGCGTTGGTTTTACCTGATTCCCGCCGAAGGCGAACCGGTCAAACTCGTCCACAAGATCGAAGCTGGACACCTCGATTCCCTGCCCGGCAAGAAACACCAGTATTCGGGCTGGCAGGAACTGTTCGACCAACTGAAGTCCATTCTGGCGAAACACCGCGACCTGGCGATGCAGTATTCGCCGAACAACAGCGTATTCACGATTTCGCTGGTGGATGGCGGCACCATCGACCTGCTGCGCGGGCTGGGCAAGAACGTGGTCAGCTCGGCAGATCTGGTGGCGCAGTTCGAATCGACGTGGAGCGAGGAACAGATCCGGTCCCACTTCGCGGCGCGCGACAGCATCGATTCCGTCGTGGCGGCTGCGTTCAAGGAAATCGGCAAGCGCGTTCGCAACGGTGGCGCGAAGGAACACGAGATCCAGCAGTGGTTCATGGAGGCCTTCGCCCGCGAGAACCTGTTGACCGACGATCCGCCGATCGTGGCCGTCAATGCGAATGCCGGCAACCCGCACTACGAGCCGCATGCCAGCCATCCCGTACCCATGCGCGAGGGCGACCTGGTCCTGCTCGACGTGTGGGGCAAGAAGAACACGGCGGGCGCGGTGTATTACGACATTACATGGATGGGTTTCGTGGGCGCGGCACCGTCGGGACGCATGCAGGAGATTTTCCAGATTGTGCGCGACGCGCGCGACGCCGGTGTCAAGACTGTGCTCGACGCCATCAACGGCGGGCGCAGCATCGCCGGATGGGAAGTCGATCGCGCCACCCGCGGGCATATCAAGAAGGCCGGCTACGGCGAGTATTTCATTCATCGCACCGGGCATTCCATCGGCACCGATGTCCATTCCAACGGGGCGAATATGGATGATCTCGAAATCCACGACGAGCGCCAGATTCTTCCCAACTCCTGCTTCTCCATCGAGCCCGGCATCTACCTGCCGGAGTTTGGTGTGCGCAGCGAAGTGAATGTGCTGGTGCGGGCCAAGTCCGCCGAAGTGACCGGAAAAATCCAACGAGAGATTGTGAATATCTGAATGGCGAATTCCTCTTCAGAAAGAATGCCCGATAAAACGAAAGCAGCGCAGGCCGAACCGCTGAGCATGATGGCGGTGGTCGCCCCCGCGGTGGGCTGGCTGATTCCGGGCGCGGGACACATGATCCAGAAGCGCTGGATTCGCGGCCTGCTGCTGTTCGTGTCGATCGCAACCCTGTTCGTGCTCGGACTCGCCATGCAGGGCCGCATCTACAAAGCGAATGGCGGCGATATTCTCGACATTCTTGGGTTCATCGGCGACATCGGCGCGGGCGGCCTCTACATTGTGACGGTGGCCATGGACTGGGGTCAGGGCGCGATCGCATTCGCCACCGCGGACTACGGAACGAAATTTATGATCGTCGCGGGACTACTGAACTTTATCGCCGTGGCGGACGCCTATCACATCGCCATCGGGAAAAAACAGTGAAACAGTTGCCAGCTCTCAGTTGCCAGTTGCCAGTCAGAACCTCTTCGCGGAGACTCGTGCAGTGACCATCACTCTCAATCATTTCAGCGCGGCGGCGGTATTTGCCCTGTTGGCCTCCATCGTATTCGGCATCACCCACCGCGAAACCGCGCGCGAGATGGTGCGCTACGGGCTCTACTGCTTCGCGATGTTTCTGGGAGGCGTGCTGGTGGCGGGCTGGGCGATGTGGCTGTTGCGCAGATAGCTCTTGGCTCTTGGCTGTTGGCTCTTGGCTTGAAACCAAATCTCACTACCGTACTGAAGCTCTCAGGCACAACCACGACAAAGCTAAAGGCCAAAAGCCAATAGCCAATAGCGCTTCTACCCCTCCCACACGAACGCATCGAAGATTCGTTCTGATACGTAATGCAGGCGGCGATAGAGAGCCACCGCGCGCGCGTTCGCCTCGGTCACGGTCAGCGAGAGCAACGCGAAGTTTCGCCTCCGCAAACTCCCCTCGGTGGCTGCCAGCAGCGACTCGCCAATTCCTCGCGAACGATACTCCGGCAGCACGCACACCTGAGTCACGTGACCGACGTTGTTGCGCACACGCGAGCACAGGATCAACCCGATCAGGCTCTTCGCCTTGCGATCGAGAACCACAAACGACGACTCGGCGTCGAACACGCCGCATCCCGGGAAGCGCACAATGTTGTTCAGGAAGCGCAGCGATCCGCTGAGCGTGTGGTACTGGTCGTTGATCTGGGCATCGACGTGGCCGCGATACGCTGCCGTGATCACCACTGCCGATGGCTGGTAGTCGCCTTCGACCCAGGGCCGGATCTCAACTTCGGGATGTGTAGGAATTTTCTCCGCCGCCGGTTCTCCCAACGCCAATGTCATGAATAACCGCGGATGTCGCTGGAATCCCGTCTCCAGAAACGGGCGCGACACGGCGTTGGCTTCGTGAGCCAGCAGTTGCGCCTCCACCCGATGGATTCCCGGAGACTGCTGCAGGGTCTCGATCACGTGCGTCAGCAGCTTCACTTCGACCTCGCGCGCATTAGGAAGCCGCGTGCCGTTGATGACGTAGAGGTCGCCAATCACTCCCTTGCTGCCTTCATACACAAAAAATGAGTAGCCGAAGACGCGGCCGCGATCCACTGCCGCATACCCCGGCAGGATTTTCGCGTCGACGTAGCGAAGAATCATCTCCGCCGAGCCGGAGTAATCCCACGAGAGCAGGCGCGACCAGACCTGCGTCTCGTCGTCGAGCAACGGTCGCAGGTCTACGGAAGAAAAATGTCTGAGGTCCAGAATCTCCAAAAACGATCTCCAAAACGCTCCGGCAACGGCTGCCGCCAGAAGCAGCGGCTAATCTCGCGGCAAAATTTCGAGTGTAGTTGGTTCGCCGAGCAGAGGCAAACCCGGCGAACAAGCGGCAGCAACAGGCGTGGATTTCGCCCAAAGGGCTGCTGCAGATATCACACTTCCTCGTGATGCTGGTCACCGGAGGTGCGAGTGAGCGCCGTAATCCACCACACGCATTCCGTTACCTGGCGCGCTTAACTCCAGCATTAACAGCTTCTTACAACGTTTTCGCCGCAAAACGCCTCGTGCTTGCCCTCACTTTGTTCTGTGACGCCGATCACACCAACGCGCCCCCGTTCCACGCATAATCACATCCTGCGTTATTGAATTCCCGGAGTGGTTGTCACTCTTGCTAGCTGGGGGATCTCGTGGCAAAAGGACGTGTTTCGATCGTCGTTGAGCGTTGCAAGGCCTGTGGCTTTTGCGTGGAATTCTGTCCCACGCACGTGCTGGCGCTCTCTTCCGCCTTCAATTCGAAGGGCTACCATCCACCGCACGTGGTGCATCCGGAAAAATGCAGCGGCTGCGATCTCTGCGGCATGTATTGCCCGGACTTCGCCATCAATGGCACCAAGATCCCGCAGGCCACTGCCCAGCAGGCCGCTGGAGGTGAGAAATGAAAGCTGACCCACGTGGTGTTCTGACCGGCACGCACTTTCTCGACGGCGACCACGCCTGCTGTGAAGGCGCGCTCGCGGCCGGCGCAAGATTCGCCGCCGGATATCCCATCACGCCCTCGACCGAAGTGGTCGAGCGCTTCGCCGCCCGCGTGCCGACGGTCGGCGGATGCTTCATTCAGATGGAAGACGAACTCGCCGCCTCGATCGCTCTGCAAGGTGGAGTGTGGGGCGGAGCTAAAGCGTTCACCGTAACCTCGGGCCCGGGCTTCTCGCTGATGATGGAACACATCGGCTATGCGGCCATGACCGAGACGCCCTGCGTGTTCGTCGACGTGCAGCGCGGAGGCCCGTCGACCGGACTGCCCACGCTTCCGGCGCAGGCCGACATGATGCAGGCGCGCTGGGGATCGCATGGTGACTACGAGATCATCGCACTCTGCCCAAACTCACCGCAGGAATGTTTTGACCTGACCATCCAGGCTTTCAATTTCGCGGAAGAATTTCGTGTTCCGGTGATGTTCATGATGGACGAAGTGGTGGGGCACATGACGGAGAAAGTCGTGATCCCGCCCGCCGACGAGATTGACGTCACCCCGCGAAAGCACACTCATAAATCCGTGGAAGACTACCTGCCCTACAGCACCAACGGAGACATGGTTCCGGAGATGGCGCATGCCGGCGACGGCTACAACTTTCACGTCACGGGCCTGACCCACGATGAACACGGCTATCCCAACATGACGCCGCAGGTCCAGGACAAGCTGGTGCGGCGCCTGCAAAACAAGATTCGCTCCGCCGCCGACCGCATCTGCCTGTTCGAAGAGGACCGACTGGACGATGCCGACGTGGTCGTGGTTTCCTACGGCATCACTTCACGCGTCGCGCAACGCGCCATCGATGCGGCCCGCGACCAGGGGCTGAAAGTCGGAAAGCTGCGGCTCATCACCGCATGGCCGTTCCCCGAAAAGAAGATTGCGGAATTGGCCGCGCACGTGAAAGCGTTCGTCGTCCCGGAGCTCAACCTGGGGCAGATGGTGCACGAGGTGAAGCGCGCCGCCGACGGCAACGCCAAAACCTTCGCCGTTTCGCACGCCGGCGGTGCAGTGCACAATCCCGACGAAATCCTGAACACCATCGTGGAGGCAAGCCGATGCTGAACATTCTCGACAACCGGCTCGACAACCGGCCGGACAACACACCCGACGACACGGTCAATCCCGTAGAACAGTTTCTGCGCAGCGACCGCATGCCGCATATCTGGTGTCCGGGCTGCGGCATCGGCACCACGGTGAATTCGTTCGCCCACGCTCTGATCGAATCGAAGATTGATCTTCAGTCGCTCGCGCTGGTCTCCGGCATCGGCTGCACCGGGCGCGTGGCCGGATATGTGAAACTCGATTCGTTTCACACCACGCACGGGCGGGCCATCCCGTTTGCGACGGGCCTGAAGCTGGCGAATCCCAAGCTGAATGTCGTGGTCTACTCCGGTGACGGCGACCTTTCGGCCATCGGCGGCAATCACCTGATCCACGCTGCGCGCCGCAACATCGACCTGAAAGTCATCTGCGTGAACAATCTCATCTACGCGATGACCGGCGGACAAACTGCACCCACAACTCCCAGTCACGCCACCACCTCGACCAATCCCTACGGCACCTTCGAACCTGCATTCAATCTGCCGCACCTGGTAGAAGCCGCGGGCGCGGTCTACGTCGCGCGCTGGACCACCTTCCACGTGCGCCAACTGGCGCGTTCGATCAGCGAGGCGTTCCAGAAAAAGGGATTCTCGTTCATCGAGGTCATTTCGCCATGCCCCACGCTTTACCAGCGGCGCAATAAGATGGGCGACGGCCTCGACGCCATGAAGTACTACAAGGAAAAGAGCAAGGTGAAGCACGGCGCGCCCACCAGCGAAGTCGGGCTCACGCTCAACGGCGAGATCGTCGTCGGTAAGTTCGTGGACCGCGACCGTCCCGACTACCAAACCATGATGCGCGCGCAGTATGTGGAAACGCTGGGCGAGCGTTACCTTGGAGACGAGGTAGAAACGGAGTGCGTATGCGGCTAAGCGAAATTCGCGTGGCAGGCTTCGGCGGTCAGGGAGTCATCCTCTCGGCCATACTGTTGGGCAAGGCGGCGTCAATTTACGAAAACGGATTCGCCACCATGACGCAGAACTTCGGTCCGGAGGCGCGGGGTGGAGCGTGTAGCGCCCAACTGATTCTCTCCGACGAACCGGTGCTCTATCCCTATGTTACCCGGCCGGACATCATGGTCGTGATGTCGCAGGAAGCCTACAACCGTTTCGCGCCGGAACTGAAACCCGCGGGCATGCTGATCGTCGAGGAAGACCTGGTCCGCGTCACCGATCTCAAAGGCGATCCCAAGGTCTACAGCATCCCCGCAACCCGCATGGCCGAAGAACTCGGCAAGCGCATGGTGCTGAATTCGGTGATGGTGGGATTCTTCACGGCCGTCACGAAACTTCTAACCGCCGATGCCGTGCGCAAAGCCGTTGCCGACTCGGTGCCTCCCAGCTTCCGCGAGTTGAATCTGCAGGCCTTCGAAAAGGGATACGAGTACGGCAACAAAGAACTGGCCGCGGCTCCGCCGAGACAGGGGCTGCAAGAGCTGGCGTATTCGAGCGAGTAGAGGGCTATTTCTGAGGAAGTTCTTGGATCTTGAGGTCGCTCACGGCACTAATTTCCAGCACTCTTGAGTCACGCGTCGCATTCGGCCTCCACACGAATCGGCCTGTGAAGCGCGCCGTGATCCTCCTATCGAAAGTGCCGGGACCCTTGCCAGGCTGCACGATAGCCTCGTCCAGTTTCTCCGTTTCCTTCTCTGTCGCCCAAGGCTCGAGGCCCATTTTGCTGCACGATTCATCGATAAGGACACTATGCTCTATGCCGTCGGTCAAGAATCGTGCAGGTACGCGAATGCATTTGTCTGCAAAGACTTCAGGAGTCCTTAGCACCTTGCAAATCGTGGTTGCAATTACCGGTTCCGCCGCCTTACAAGGCTTGCGTCGGGCCTGCGAGTAGTCCTCCTCCGGAGCCGCCGGCTCGGGCGGTGGTTTCGGGTTCGGCTGATACAGATTCAACTCGGACGGAGAAAGTGAGGAAGGCACAAAGTAGAGCCACGACCAAATGACGGCTAGCATCATCACAGCCACACCGATGGCACCGCGATTCACCACCTAGATATAGACGCCATGCTCGCCAGCCAAGTTCCCTTGTTTTTCAGAATCAGGATGTTTAATACTAGGGCTTCGCTCCCGCAGCCGACACCCAATAATAATCCACATCTTGCGGCGAGTAGTGGCGCAGCAACAACACGCGCCGCCCCGACGTTTGCTGCGCCACCTTCACTTTCCACGTCGCCGGAGCGACCAGCAGATGCTCCCCCGCCGGGATGCTTCCTCCTTCATAGCGCACAGGTGTCTGGTTGCGATAAAACGTGAGCCCGTACTCCATCTCGCGGGACACGCCGTAGACTGCAAGCGGAAGCTGGTGGGTTTCCACGGCGGAGAGCTCCAGCGCCAGCGGACGCGCGGATAAGGTTTGATCAATCGAGACCGTTCCCAACTTCAACACGGCAGCGACAGAAAGAACCACTGGAATCAGAGTCACGAATCGCAGCATGCGCAGGCGCCAGCGGCTCGCTAGCGTCAGAGCGATGGCGGCGCAGAGCACGAACGCCACCGCCAGCGCGACATACATCAGCCGTCCCGCCGGCAACCGATGCTGCGTCACGACATAAGCAATCAGCACAGAGGGCACGATCGGCGCCGCGGCCACCAGCGCGTGCAGCACCGCCAGTCCCTTCGAGACGGGCTCGGCTCCCCCGTGCTCCTGCGCGAGATGCCGCCGCAAATAATCGGCCAGCAGGACGGCGCCGGCTGGGATCGCCGGAAGGATATAGCCGGGGAGCTTCGACTGCGAAGTCGAAAAGAACACGACCAACGCCACCAGCCAGCAGCAGACGAACACACTGAATTGCAATTCGAAATCGGGCTCGTCCGAAACGGATTTGCGTTCCGCCCACCACACTCGCACTGACTCGACAAAGGCCGCGATTACAAACACCGTCCACGGCACCAGCGCGACGGCCGTGACCGGAAGGTAATACCAGAACGGCTGCCGGTGGTGATACAAGTCGCTCGAAAAGCGCGCCAGATTGTGCTGCAGAATAAATTCGCGAAAGAATTGCGGGTTCCGTATCTGCACCGCGAAATACCACGGCAACGCGATCACGCAGAACAGGAAAACCCCTGGCAGCCACAGCGTTCTCAAAACCAAACGAAATTCCCCTACCGCAACCGAGAACAGCACGATGACAAGCACCGCCAGAAACGGCGCCACCGGCCCCTTCGCCAGCATGCCCAACGCCATGCAGACGTAGAACACAGCCAGATAGATTCGCTTCCCGCTTTCGCGCCAGGCCCACCACGCGAGCATTCCAATAGAGAAAGTCGCGGCCAGCGCCATATCCATCGAAGCCGCGTGAGCGTAACCGATCACTCCCGCGCACGAGGCCGTGATGAGCGCGGCATCCACCTCCACGCCGCGCCGAAATCGCCGGAAGAAAAGATAAACAGCAATCACCAGCAAGGTTGCGTCAATCGCTGCGGGGACTCGCGCTGCCACATCGTTCACCCGCAGCACTGAGTAAGCCAGCATCGCCTGCCAGTAGTACAGCGGAGGCTTCTCCAGCCAAGCACGGCCCCCGAGAACCGGCGTGATCCAGTCGTGGCGTTCGAACATCTCGCGCGCCACCTGCGCATAGCGTGGTTCGTCGGCGCCGATCAGCCCGAATTGTCCCATGCCGTAGAAAAACAGGAACGCACAAAATCCTGCGATCAACAACACGTCGGTGCGGGTGCGGGTGGTCATGGGGGAATTATTGATTGCTGATTGATGATTGCTGATTGAAAACCCGGCACAAATTCTTCAATCAGCAATCAACAATCATCAATCAAAAATGGTTTTTCTATTGTACGGAAGGTCCGCGGCGCAGCTGGAAAAGGACCTGGCGCACGGCTTCGGCGAGCGGTCCGTCGAGCGAGCAACCGCTGGCGCATTCATGTCCGCCGCCGCCGAAACTTTCGGCCACGTGGGCAACGTTCAGTTTGCCTTTGCTGCGCAAGCTCACACGGTAGCGTCCATCCGGCAACTCCCGGAAGAATGCAGCCACCTCGACGCCGCCGATGGAGAGAACGTAATTCACCAGTCCTTCACAATCCTCTTCAATTGCGCCGCAGCGCTCCATCTGCTTCTGCGTTACCCACGCGTAGGCGAGGTGGCCGTCCGCCGTCAGACTGCGCAGGGCCTCACCGAGCAGCCGAATCTTGGCCAGGGAGTGCGCGAAATAAATGCCGCGCGCACAGTGCGCCGGATCGGCTCCCGCCAGCACGAGTTCGCGCGCCAGACCGAACGTATTCTCATTCGTGCCCTGAAACATGAACGAGCCGGTGTCGGTCATCAGCGCCGTGTAAAGGCAGGTCGCGATCTCGGGCGAAAATTTCACGCCCGCCTCCCGCGCCAGACGGAACACCATTTCCGCGGTGGCCACGGCGTGGGGGTCGATCCAGTTGACGTGGGCGAAGGGGCGTCCACTGGCATGATGGTCGATGCTGATAAGAAACCGGTTTTCCAGACCCTCGAGCCGGGTGCGGTGAATGCTGTCACACTCCAGAATGATCGCCGAATCGTAACTGCCCATCACGTGGCTGGACTGCACCACCTGATCGGCGAACGGAAGCGAGCGGTAGACGCGGGGGACGCCATCATGCAAGACGACATCGGCATGCTTGCCCATGGCGCGCAAAATCTGGCAGCAGGCCAGCGCCGATCCGACCGCATCGCCGTCAGGCCGGGCGTGCGAGGTCAGCACGAATCGCTCATGCTGTCCGATTTGCCGGAGCACATCCTCGACGCCGCTATGGCTTTTTTCCACCGGGTTCCTTGCGGACCTTGCTTCGTTTTTTCGCCCGCGCCAGCAATTCTTCCACTCGTGCCTTTTCCTGTTCCGCGCGGTCCAGCCGGAAATACAACTCCGGAGCGCGTCTCAGGTGCAACCGCTCGACCAGTTCATGACGGATGTATTCGCGCGCGGCCTCCAGGCCCTCCAGGCTCTGGTCCGCATCCTCGTCATCACCCTCCACGTTGACCCACACCTGCGCCGATCTCCCGTCGTCAGCAATGTGGACCGCGGTCACGCTCACCAGTCCAATCCGCGGATCGGCCAGCTCGCCTTCGACCAGCGTTTCAATCTCCTCGCGCAGCGCCTCGCCCACCCGCCCGCGATGATATTTGAGTCCGCGCTTCTCCACGACCGAGCACCTCAGGGAAAACGAACGAGAATATCAGAAAAACAGTCCCAAGTGTGTGATCTGGCTGGCCTATTGTGGCCCGATCGGGCGGGAGGGAGTTAAGTACGGAGGTAACAATGTGTTAGGAGGTGTACTGTGCCGCGCCGGGTCTAGAAGAATTCGATAAACGAATCCGCGACATCGGCGCCGTGGTTGTTGGCGATGCGCGTGGCCGCGCGCTCCACATTCTTCATCAGGCCGTCGAGATAGTCGCGCGAATTAGAAATGCCGACCACGCCGATGGTGGCGCGGTTCCACAGTTCGGCGGAATCAAGTTCGGCGACCGAAACGTTGAAACTAGTGCGCAGTCGGTCTTTCAGGCTGCGTACGACCTGGCGGCGATCCTTGATCGACTGCGCCGCTTCAATGTGGAGTTCGAGGGTGAGGAAAGCGATCATGCGGCGCTTAGCGGCTAGTGGTCAGTGGCTAGAAAAAAACTAGCAACTAGCCACTAATCACTAATCACTGATCACTGGTCTTACACCATGGCTTCGGCGGCGATCCGCTCGGTCGCGAACGCCTCAATCACGTCCCGCGCCTTGATGTCGCCATAGTTCGCAATCGAGATGCCGCACTCCATGCCGTTAGTGACTTCTTTGGCATCGTCTTTGAAGCGGCGCAGCGATCCGACTTTGCCCTTGAACACGACCACGTTGTCGCGCAGCAGGCGCACTTCGGAGTTGTTCTTGATCACTCCGTCGGTCACGCGGCACCCGGCAATCGTTCCCACCTTCGGGATGCGGAAGGTTTCGAGCACCTCGGCGCGGCCCTGGTAGGTCTCCTTGATCGTCGGTTCGAGCAGGCCGGTCATGGCGCGCTTGATCTCGTCCTGCAGTTCGTAAATGATCGAGTGCAGGCGGATGTCGACTTCTTCCTGCTCGGCCAGTTCCTGCGCCTTGCGCTCCGGCCGCACGTTGAAGCCGATGATGATGGCATTCGACGCCGAGGCCAGCAGCACGTCGGTTTCGGTGATGGCGCCCACGCCCGATCGCAGCAGCTTCAGCCGCACCTTCTCGTTCGAGAGTTTGGTAAGCAGATCGCTGAGCACTTCCACCGAGCCCTGCACATCGCCCTTCAAAATGATGTTCAGTTCCTTGGTGCCGGCGGTCTTGATCTGCTCCGCCAATCCTTCCAGCGAAACGCGGGAACTCTTGGCCAGCGCGGCTTCGCGAGCCTTCTGCTCGCGATACTCGGAGATGCCGCGCGCCTTGTCGCGATCCGCGACCACTACAAATTGATCTCCAGCCTGCGGCAACCCTTCCATGCCTAGAATTTCAACCGGTGTTGACGGTGGCGCGGACTGCAGCGCCGCCCCGCGATCGTCGAACATGGCGCGGATCTTGCCATATACATTGCCCACCACAAAGTTGTCGCCGGCAATGAGGGTGCCGTTTTGTACCAGCACGGTAGCCACGGGTCCGCGGCCGCGGTCGAGCTTCGCTTCGAGCACCACGCCCGTCGCAGCGCGCTCCGGAGTCGCTTTCAATTCCGCAAGATCGGCGACCAGGCAAATCATTTCCATCAGCAAGTTCAGATTCGTTTTCTTCTTCGCCGACACGTCGACGAACACCGTCTTGCCGCCCCACTCCTCCGGCACCAGGCCGCGATCGGCCAGTTGTTTCTTCACCCGGTCGGGCAGCGCATCGGGCTTATCGATCTTATTTACCGCAACGATGATCGGAACCTCGGCGGCGTGCGCGTGATCGATGGCTTCAATCGTCTGCGGCATCACGCCATCATCGGCGGCCACAACCAGCACCACGATATCGGTGGCTTTCGCGCCGCGGGACCGCATGCGGGTAAACGCTTCGTGACCCGGCGTATCGAGGAACACGATCTCGCGTCCGAACGCCGGAGATTCCTTGTCGGTGATGCGAACTTTGTAAGCGCCGATGTGCTGCGTGATGCCCCCAGCTTCGCCTTCCGCCACGTGCGTCAGACGGATGGCGTCGAGCAGCGTGGTCTTACCATGGTCAACGTGACCCATGATGGTGACCACGGGCGGACGAGGAGTAACCTCGGCAACAGCGTCTTCGCCGCTCGCGGCGGCGGCGTCAATCTCTTTCGAGGCCTGTTCTTCGAACGTGATCACGTTCGTTTCGGCCCCAAAGAAGCGCGCCATTTCGCTGGCCAGTTCGGCGTCAAGCGTCTGGTTCACCGTGGCGAAAACCCCGCGGCCCAGCAAGCGTGAAATCAGATCCTTCACGCGAATCTCGAGCTTCTCCGCCAGATCTTTAACGCTGATGCCTTCCGTGATCGTGATATTGCGCGTGATCGGCAGCGGCTCATTCGACACCACCATGCGCGGCGGCGGCGTGTAGCCCTTCATCGGGCCTTCTTTTACGCCACGCGGAACATAGCGCTGGCCGGGCCGTCGTGCCGGAGCACCGGGACGGGCACCCGGACGAACTGGTCCCGGAGGCGGCCCCCCTGGGCCCACACCAAGCGGACGAGCACCGGCCGGTGCCGTGCGCGTGGGATGCATGGGACGGCGCTCACCCGGACGCAACGGCCGAGGCGGACCTCCGCCCGGCACCATCGGGCGCGGGCGCTGAAAAATCGGCTGTCCCGGCACCGGGCGACCCGGCGCGGGACGCATAGTCCCGGCAGCTGCGCCCGCAGGAGCACTCGCTTGTGCAACCGGCGCAACCGGTCGGGGCGGCGGAGCTTTGTACACCGGACGCGGTCCGGTCTGCGGAACGATCATGCGCGGCGCTGGAGGCTGCGGGCTCGCAACTGCAGGCGGTGCAGCCGGGCGCAGCGGGGCGAGCGGAGCCTGCGGCGCAGCCGATGCGGTCACCGAAGGCGCTGCCGACACAACCACAGCGGGCGGAGTCGCGGGACGCGGCGGTGCCGCTACTGGCGGCGGAATTGGAGTCTCGCTTGGAGGCACTGCGGCCGCCGGCCTCTCCACAACGGGAGCGGTCACTGCGGGCCGCGCAGCTGGCGGAGGCGCCGAAACTGCCGGCGCAGAAATCGTGGGCGCGGCGGGAGGCGGCGTTGGTCGGGCCGCCGGCGGCGCAGCCACCGGTCTCGCCACCACTGCCGGAGGAGCGGCTGGGCGCGCACTCGGAGGCGCCACTACTTCTTTCTGTTGCGTGATGGCCTTCAGCACATCTCCCGGACGGGAGATGTGCGACAAATCGATCTTGGTCTTGATTTCTTCTTCGCCGCGCAGCGGACGCGCGGACCGCGCCGACGGCGTCTGCGCTTCGGATGAGCCGCGCAGGTGGACCCGCACTTTCTCCGCTTCATGCTCCTCGAGCGAACTGGAATGGGTCTTCTTCTCCGTCACCCCGACGAGCGGTAGCGTGTCGAGGATGGCTTTGCTTTTAACTTCCAGCTCCCTGGCGAGATCGTTGATTCGAACCTTGCTCATCCGGCCTTTCTTGTACTCCGCGTTGCGCTTAAGTCTTCATTGCAACCTCACGGAGTCAGCGTCCTGCACTCGCACGCCATTGAATATGTCAGCGCGTGCCATCACTTTTCAGTTGTTTCGGGAGCCGAGCCATCTTTCGGCTCGTGCTCTTCGTTTTCATCCGAGGCGGCTTCGGCTTCCGCCGTCGCCTCAGGAGCGGCCGCTTGTTCTTCCGCGGCCACTTCGACGGCCGCCAATTCCGCGGCAGGTTCTTCCGTTACGGCTTCACCCTCGGCGGTCACGCCTTCCGCCGGGAGTTCTCCTTCGGCAGCGCCCGCTTCCAGACTCGCAAAGTAATTATTTACCGCGAGACTGATTTTTTCCACCGTCTTCGGCCCGATGCCTTCGATGGCTTCAAGCTGCTCCGGCGTCATGTCGGCCAGAGCTTCGACCGTCGTCACGCCCGCAGCGCTGAGTTTTTCCACCAGCCCTTCGCCCAGGCCTGTAACGTTTTCCAGCGGAGTCGTCGGCGGTGGGGCCATCGCGGCCATCTGCAGCTCGACTTCCTGCCGCTTCTCTTCCTCGCTCTTGATGTCGATCTTCCAGCCCAGCAGCTTCGCCGCCAGCCGGACGTTCTGCCCCTTCTTGCCGATGGCGAGAGAAAGCTGGCTGTCATCGACCACAACTTCGAGATGTTTGTCCGCGCTGTCAACCACGGTCACGCGGCTCACCTTGGCGGGCTGCAGCGCTTTTTCGGCGAAAGTCACGGCATCTTCGTGATACTCGATGATGTCGATTTTCTCCCCGCGCAACTCGCGGATAATCGACTGCACCCGCATCCCCTTCATGCCCACACAAGCGCCCACCGCGTCCACGTCCTTGTCCTTGGACATGACCGCGATCTTGGTACGCTCGCCGGCTTCGCGGGCGATTGCGCGGATCACGACTGTTCCGTCGTAAATCTCCGGAACTTCCGTCTGGAACAGATGTTGCACCAGCTCCGGCGCCGCGCGTGAAACCACCACACCCGGTCCCTTCGAAGCTCGCTCGACGCGGGCAATCACCACGCGGACGCGCTCGCTGATGGCAAACGACTCCAGCCGCGACTGTTCCTTGCGGGGCATGCGCGCTTCCGCCTTACCGATGTCGAAAATCACATCCGGCCCTTCGACACGCTTCACCGTCGCGTTGACGATCTCTCCGACGCGTCCGATGTACTCGTTGTAAACCGTGTCGCGTTCCGCCTCGCGCACCTTCTGGAAAATCACCTGCTTCGCCAGCTGCGCCGCAATGCGTCCCAGAATGCCTTCGGTCACCTTGGGAATGTGCAACTCGCCCCCGACCTCCAGCGCCGGATCAACCTTGCGCGCATCTTCCACCGTGATCTGCAGGTTAGGGTCCTCTACCTGCTCGGGAGTCTCCACTACAGTCTTCACCGCGAAAGCGTTGATCTTGCCGGTTTCCTTGTCGAGCTTGGCCCGCAGATTTTCCTGCGACTTGTAGTACTTGCGCGTGGCCATGACAATGGCGTCTTCCACCGCGCTGACTACAATCTGCGGATCAATCCCTTTTTCCCGGCTGAGTGCGTCGATCGTGTTGTAGAGCTCGCTTGCCATAAAAAATCGGACCTCGGACTTCGGACCTTCGACTTCAGGACCTCAGAACCGCTGAGGTCCGAGGTCTGAAGTCCGAGGTCCGCCTTTCAGATCTCCGGCACCAAATTCGCCTTCTCTACGTTGGCGAACTCAATCTCAATCTTCTCGCCAGCCACCGCGCCCATTTTCTTGCGCGACTTGTGGCTGGCCACGCTCAAGTCCAGCGTCAGGCGGCCGTCGATGAAACTCTCCAGCCGTCCTTCAAAGTGGCGGTTATTATTAACGCCCACCGGCTGCCGGGTGCTCAACTTCAAACGGCTACCGGTGAAGCGCGTAAAGTCGGCGGCCTTGATCAACTTCCGATCCAGCCCCGGCGATGAAACTTCCAGCGTGTACGACCCAGGCATCACGTCCTCAACATCGAGGATCGTGCCAAACTCGCGGCTGAAGTTGGCACAGTCTTCGTGCGTAACCCCAGCGAGCGCATCCGTCCCCGCCGCGGGCTTATCCAAAAACACTCGCAGCATGCGCGCCTTGCCGCCACCCAGGAACTCGACTTCGACGATTTCGAGTCCGCTCGAGGCCGCTACCCGCTCCGCGATTTCCCGCACACGTTCAACGTCAAGCGCCATGTATCCAATAGCTTACAGGCGATGGCGGCAACAACCGAGGGCACCCAAACTAAAAAGTGGGCTTGCGCCCACTGGTGTGCTTCGCCAAATGCCGGTAGTACACAACAGTTCTCAGTTACCTAATATACGCCCGTGAAGGGTAAAAAGACAAACCGCGGCCGAAGCAACCTTCTGCTCAATAGGCAGATCAGGTCGCGTCGAGATCGAACGTCGAAGAGTGGGAACGCTGTTAACGATAGCAAACTGGAATTGTCACAAATTCGGGAGTAAGCTGCTGTGCGTGAGAACAGGGGCACTTACGCACGCTGATGGGTGGCGTATCTTGTTGTGCGCCGTTTTCTGTTTGCTCGCAATACTGCCCTTCGTGTACGCGCAAAGCATTACCGAACTCAGAAGCAAGGCTGAGGACGGTGATGTACAAGCACAATTGGCCCTTGCCAAGGCGTATCACCTAGGGGAGGGAGTCCCGAAGGATGAGGAGAAAGCCGTGCAGTGGTGGGAGAAGGCTGCGGAGCATGGCAACGTAGCTGCGCAGGTAAGCCTTGGAGGGGTTTATTCCCTAGGGGCGGGCGTTCCAAAGAACTACGCTGCAGCCGTGCGCTGGTGGAAGAAGGCCGCCGAGCAAGGCGATGTAACGGCTGAAGGAAATCTCGGAACAGCGTATGGCTTGGGGATGGGCGTTCCGAAAGATGAAGTGGAAAGTGTGCGCTGGCACACCAAGGCTGCCGAAAACGGCAACGCAGCTTCCCAGTTCAGCCTCGGAATGTTCTACCTCCAAGGCGCAGGAGTTCCGAAGGATGAGGCAGAGGGACTCAAGTGGCTGCGGAAGTCCGCCGAACAGGGCAACGCCGACGGTGAGTTCTGGCTTGGAGCTGCGTATAACTCTGGTACAGGCGTCGCAAAGGACACCGCCGAAGCTTTGCGTTGGTATCGCAAGGCAGGCGACCACGGCAACGCAGCCGCTCAATACAACCTCGGACAGGCTTACAACTTAGGGAACGGCGTCGAAAAAGATACCGCCGAGGCCGCTCGCTGGTGGCAGAAGGCTGCGGACCAGGGCCTTGCAAAGGCTCAATACAACCTCGGGATGGCTTATCGTGCCGGTGCAGGCGTAGAAAAGGACAATGTACAAGCTTATTTCTGGATCGCCATTGCTGCGTCAACCCTCGAACAAGGATTTGTCAAAGACTATCGCGACAAAGTCGAAGCCGTGCTCACACCAGCTCAGCTTACTGATGTGCAGGAACGCATTCGCAAATGGCTAGAGGCGCATCCGGCCGCGCAGACAGCTTCATTAAATTCCTTACCAAGCGTCCCGCCGGATCAACATCAAGCCCAGCCACAAGCCCAACCGTCGATACCTCTTGTAGCATTGGGTATCAGGCCCGTATTTATCGCATTTCCCAAACCGGCGACCTGTGATGGAAAACTCGCGTCTGTTTTGCTTTCCTCTTTCAAAGAGGCACTCTCAACCTCGCAGCGACATGAGCTGATTCGAGATCTGAGCGACAATGGCAAAATGGACACGGTATTAATCATCCAAATGGCTTGCGAGGAACGCAACAATTCTGTTTCGGTCACGAGCACCTACGGGGAGGCGAAGTGTTTCGGCCTTAAGAACTGCCATGTAGCGCTAGACCCGCGCACCGGGAATGTTCTTTCGTGCGACCCAAACGGTGAGCCCATATGCGGCAAAGAACTGTTTAAAGAGTTCGAATATGTGTTAGCCACTACCGGGATCGACGTGAGATTGGAGTGAATGAAAGAAGTCCCAAGCGGGGCTGGTCTCTTTAACCGCGTAGCCTCGCTCCACGTTGTCCCTTTCCGCGCTCGTCACTGTTTTCGCCATTACCTTCATAATTTCCCCTCAGCCCCCATTTGCCTCAATCCCCCGCCGTCTCTAGAATGAAGAATCACCACGGCTGGGAGAGTCCTGAAAACTTATGATTCATTTTCCCGTTCCTGAGGCTCTTACTTTCGATGACGTCCTGCTGCTGCCCGCTCGCTCCGACGTGATTCCAGCGCAGGCCAGCACCCAGACGCAACTCACCCGCAACATCAGCCTGAACATTCCAGTTGTGAGCGCCGCCATGGATACCGTGACCGAATCGCACATGGCGATCGCGCTGGCGCAGCAGGGCGGGCTCGGCATCATTCACCGCAACCTGACGATCGACCAGCAGGCCAACGAAGTCGACAAGGTGAAGCGTTCGGAAAGCGGCATGATCGTCGACCCGGTTACAATGTCGCCCACCGACAAGGTCTACGACGCGCTCGAGGTCATGCGCAAGTACAAGATTTCCGGCGTCCCCATCACCGAGCACGGCAAACTGGTGGGCATTCTTACCAACCGCGACCTGCGCTTTGAGACCCGCTTCGATATTCCCATCGACAAAGTGATGACCAAGAAAAACCTCATCACGGTGCCTGTCGGGACCACGCTCGAAGACGCGGAAAAGATTCTGCACCAGCACCGCGTCGAAAAGCTTCTGGTCGTCGACGACAAGTACAACCTGAAGGGCCTGATCACGGTCAAGGACATCCAGAAGAAACTGAAATATCCCAACGCCGCGAAAGATTCGCAGGGCCGGCTGCGCGTCGGGGCGGCCATCGGCGCCACGGGAGATTTCCTCGAGCGAGCGCAGGAACTCGCCGAAGCCAAGGTCGACGTCCTCGCCATCGACAGCGCTCACGGCCACTCCACCAAAGTGCTCGACGCCGTGAAGCTGGTGAAATCGAAGCTTCCCCACATCGAGCTCCTAGCCGGCAACGTAGCGACATTCGACGGCGCATGCGAACTGACTCGCGCCGGCGCCGACGGCATCAAAGTCGGCATCGGTCCCGGCTCAATTTGCACCACGCGCGTCGTCACGGGCGCTGGCGTGCCGCAGATCACCGCCATCGCCGAGGCTTACCGCGCCACCAAAGATTCTGGCGTTCCCATCATCGCTGATGGCGGTATTAAATATTCCGGTGACGTCACCAAGGCGCTGGCCGCGGGCGCGAGCGCCGTCATGATTGGATCGCTATTCGCCGGCACCGACGAAAGTCCCGGCGAATTAATCCTGTATCAAGGCCGATCCTTCAAGTCGTATCGCGGCATGGGATCGATCGGCGCCATGGCGCAAGGATCGAGCGAGCGCTACTTCCAGAGCACCGAAGGAGATTCCTCCGCCTCCATCTCGGCGTCTGACGGCGATTCCAACCGCCTCGCTAAACTCGTCCCCGAAGGGATTGAAGGACGCGTTCCCTACCGCGGCTCAGTGGCGATGATCGTCCACCAGATGGTCGGCGGCTTGAAATCCGGCATGGGCTACTGCGGATGCTCCACCATTCCCGAGTTGCTGCAGAAGACGCGCTTCGTCCGCATCAGCGGCGCCGGCCTCCGCGAAAGCCACGTCCACGACGTCATGATCACCCGCGAGGCCCCGAACTATGCCATCGAGTAATCGTGTAGCGCCGGCATCTTGCCGGCTGTCGCGAGGGCGTCCCGCCCTCGCGGCGGCGACGCCACTCTGGTTGGGTGCCCCATTTCTCGCGTCTTTTGCGAGAAGTGGGAATTCCGGAACCGCGGGCGCCGCACGCGCTTGAGCACCGACCGTTACAGTGTTCTCAAAGCCTGGATCGCCGCAATCCTGTGGCTGATCGTCATCTCCATTGAGTCGACCGCATATCTCTCCGCTCACAACACCAGCCGCTTCCTTTTTCCGCTGCTGCATTATCTATTCGGCATATCGCTTGAGCGCTTCGAGCCGTTGCACTTCTTCCTGCGCAAAGGAGGCCACGTCTTCGGCTACGGCCTGCTCAGCATTCTCTTGTTTCGCGCGTGGAGGGAAACCCTGCCCGCCCTGGGAAATCCCAAGTGGACCTTCCGCTGGGCGAACATCGCAGTGCTGGGAACCGCGCTGGTGGCCAGCCTCGACGAATGGCACCAGAGCTTCATCCCCTCGCGCACCGGCACTCCGCGCGACGTCCTGCTCGACACCTGCGCCGGCATCGCCGCGCAGATACTGGTGTTGCTGTGGATGAAATGGTTCTAGCGTATGTCATCAAAGGTTGTCATCCTGAGGTCCGCGCCTTTTGCGGGCCGAAGGACCTATGCAACTGGCCGCGAAAATTACACGGGTCCTTCGCTTCGCTCAGCATGACAAAGCAGTCACATCTGAATCTTGCGGCCAATTAGATTCGGCTTGAGCAACAGCAACATCGCCGAAACCCCCGCTAGTCCGGCGGAAAAATAAAACGGCACCCCTGCCCCGTAAAACTTCCACAGCTCTCCGGTAATCAGGCTGGCCGCCAGCGTGGCGACACTGGTCGCAAAAAAATACACGCCCAGCGCGCGTCCGCGAACGTCCTGCCCCACGGTCTCCACCACCAGCGCCTTCAGCACGGGCTGCGTCAATGCGTAGTACAAACCGTAGATCGCCATCGTGATCCAGATCGCGAGCGTGGAAGGCGCCCACCCGAACACAAAATAAACCGCCGCGAAAATCAGATACCCCGCGGCCGCGATCCATCGTCGTGAAAGGCCGCGCCGCGAGAAGTGATCGCTGAACCATCCTGCTGGCCACGATCCGAGTGTGTATGTAATGTTGAAGACCAAGCCGAGCAGCGGCGCCAGCGCCACGGGGATGCCCACGTTCTGCGCCCGCATCACCAGAAACATGTCGCTGGAATTCCCCAGCGAAAACAGAGTGACGGCGACCAGCACCATGTAGAACGAACCCGGCAGCACAGCGCTGGCCGCGGCCGGAGCGGTAGCAGCGTTGTTCGCGCGGACGGGATTGCGGTCCTCCCGCGACTCGCGTTTCGTTTCGCGCACGCCGAACAGCGCCACGATCACGCACAGCGCTCCCGGAATGGCGGCGGCCAGAAACACACCGCGAATTCCAAAACGCGCCAGCAACGTGAAAGCTGCCAGCGGCCCAGCGATCGCCCCCGCGGAGTCCATCGACTGAATCAGGCCGTAGGCCGATCCCAACCGCCCCTTCGGCACCGACTCGGCGACCATCACGTCGCGCGGCGCCCCGCGCACTCCCTTGGCCAGCCGGTCGCTGAAGCGGATCAACAGAATGTGCCACCACGCCGTAACTAGCGCCAGCAACGGCTTCACCGCGTTAGCGACAAAATATCCTGCCACCACCAGCGGCTTGCGCCGGTCGATGCGGTCGGTCAAATATCCGGAGAAAAGTTTGGCGAACGACGCGACACTTTCGGCCAGTCCCTCAATCAATCCCAACTGCGCCGGCCCCGCTCCCAGCGAAACCAGAAACGCCGGCAGCACCCAGTACGCCATCTCGGTGGCCGTGTCGTTCAGAAACGAAGTAAGGCCGAAAGCGTAGATATTGCGCGCACCGGAAGGCTGAGGGTCAGAGGAGAGCTCGGGCATGAAGCATTTTTACCACGTTCCTGAAGGCTTGCCATGCCATCGATCAAGCGTCCATCCGACCGAGTAAACCCACGTCGACTGTTGCATTTGGACAACCATACTTCCGAACACGGTTCGGCGATCAAGCGGTTAAGCTGAGGGCTGAGAGCTGAGAGCTTTTTCTTCAGTACATCGCGTCGTACTTGGTGACGGCCCACTCGCCGCCCTTGTGCGTGACGGTGACGGTGAACAGATCCTGATCAATTCCGGCTTGTGTCGGGCCCGCGTTGCTCGGCCGCTTGCCGCGATAGTGGAGGATCACCAGTGGCGACGCTTCTTCCCAATCCACCAGTTCCCAGGAGAGCAGTGGGTGCTGCGCCTCAGAACTGCAAATATACTTCGCGTATTTCTTGTGATAATCGTGTTCCCACTTGTTCAACAGCTCGTCGCAATGCCCGTCGCGCAGTTCGCGCAGAAACGTGTTGGCGGCCTTCTCGGTGGAGCGGTCGCGCAGCGGGTTCATCTTGATGCTCACTGGCAGTCCGGTCAGCGGATCACGATCCTCCGATCGCGCCAGCACTGGCCCCTGATTGCTCAGCCACCACAAGTAGCCGACAAAGATTCCCACCAGCAGTACGCCGGCGCCGACAGCAATCCCAATGTGTGTGCGCGTGAAGGCCATTAAAAGAAGTTTATGGGCATCGCGGAAGCGCGGATAGATTACCAGTGGGAGACACGGTCGGACATGTACGAGTGGAGATCCTAGTTCACACGCTCGGAAAACCCAAACACTTGCGGGGACGTTTTCACGACCGTGGGCAGACCAAATACCACTTGGCAACCCTCTGTCTGCTCATAAGGATAGAACATATCTTCGGATAGTGCTTCGGCCTGCTCCAAATGGATCAACACACACGATTTCCAATCCCCCTCATCCCAGCTCGCATCCACAACCGAACACCAGCAGACGAGTTTGCCGCCTGTATCGCTGCTCGCTTTTGACAACACGCGAGCCCAATACCTCTCCACTTCGTTTCGGGTTGGATTTTCCTTCCAACTCTGCGGCTTGATCAATTTGATATGCCGACCAGGCCCCAGCACTGCACCAAAGGGAAAAATGAATCCGCCATGCTCCAGTTGCGAAGCCGCTAGCTTGGTCACGAGGTTCAGCAGATCCTGTTTTTGCCCCTGAAGAGTCATCTTGGTTGTGTGAGGTCGTCTGGGTGCTCAAGGATCAAGTCTAGGAAAACCGTTAGAACGAACAAGATTACCTACGTAAGGCCCTGGCTTACGCTCCAGTACAAAATAAAAAGGGCGCGGCCGTCGGCCGCGCCCTTCGCAAAACACGAGAAGCTACTCTTTCTTGTCTTCCTTTTCGCCTTCGGCCGGTGCGGCCTCGCGCTCAGCTTGTGCTTGCGCCTCCGCCTCTTCCATGGCTTTCTTGGCCTCGGCGGTTTTCTTGGCGCGGGCTTCGGCGCGCTTTTCCTTCTTCTCGTCGAGGATTTTCTCGCTGCCCAGCAGTTCGAGGAAAGCCTTGTCGGCACCGTCGCCCTTGTTCCAGTGAGTGCGGATGATGCGCGTGTAGCCGCCGTTGCGATCGCCGAACCGCGGCCCGACCGTGTCAAACAACTTCACCAGAGCCTCATCGGTCATGAGATACGCGCCGGCCAGACGGCGGGCGGCGAGGTCGCCGCGCTTGCCCAGCGTGATCATCTTCTCGACAATGGGCTTCGCGGCCTTGGCCTTGGGCACAGTCGTCTCGATGCGCTCCTCCACGATCACCGAGGTGACCAGGTTGCGCAGCAGCGAGCGCCGGTGCGCCGTGTTCCGTCCGAGTTTGTATCCTGCAACTTTGTGACGCATGAGAAACCCTCAGTGACTAGTGGTTAGTGCTTAGTGGCTAGTAAGTCAGCCTCTACCAGCCACTGACCACTAGCCACTAACCACTGATTCTTACAGCTGGTCGTCCGGCCCGTAAGCGGAAGCCGGCAGGACCTGATTCGACGTCGGCCCGGGCACGGCATTGCCGTGCTCGTCGATCTTCATGCCCAGGCTCAGACCCATCGAGGAAAGAATTTCCTTGATCTCGTTCAGCGACTTGCGGCCGAAATTCTTGGTCTTAAGCATCTCGGCTTCGGTCTTCTGCACGAGTTCTCCGATGGTCTGGATGTTCGCATTCTTCAGGCAGTTGTAGCTGCGCACCGAAAGCTCGAGCTCCTCCACGGAACGGTTGAGGTTCTCGTTGTGGATCTCGGGCTTGCGGTCGTCCGACGACGACGTGCCGGTTTCAATTTCTTCCTCGAAGTTGATGAAGATGTTCATGTGGTCCTTCAGCAGCTTCGCCGCCAGGCCGAGCGAATCGGCGGGCGTGATGGAGCCGTTGGTCCACACTTCGAGCGTCAGCTTGTCGTAGTCGGTGATCTGACCCAAACGCGCGGCTTCGACCGTGTAATTACATTTTCGTACGGGCGAGTGCACGGAGTCGATGGGGATGAAGCCGATGCCCAGATCCTCGTCGAAGTTCTTGTCGGCGGAGGTGTAGCCGCGGCCGCGCTTCAGGCGCATTTCCATGTCAAGCTTGCCGCCCTCGCTGACGGTCGCGATGTAGACGTCTTTATCGAGAACCTCGACATCGCCGTCGGCCTCGATCATGCCGCTGGTCACGACGCCGGGCTGATCGGCGCGCAGGTAGATCGCCTTGGGCGCATCGCCCGCAAGCTTAAACGGGATCTGCTTCAGGTTTAGGATGATGTCGGTGGCGTCCTCGACCACGCCGGGGATCGACTGGAATTCGTGCAACACGCCTTCCATCTTCACCGCGGTGACGGCCGCGCCTTCAATCGAGCTCAGCAGCACGCGCCGCAAGGCGTTGCCCACGGTGGTGCCGAAGCCGCGTTCAAACGGCTGCGCCCAGAACATGCCGTACTTGTCGGTGAGGCTGGAGGTATCGGTTGCGAGACGTTTCGGTTTCTGAAAACCCTTCCAAAGCATGTGATTCTCCTTCGGCCGTTTGGCTCAGAGCTGACTCCCTGAATCGGTCCATGCTGCGAAAACTGGACTCAGGTCAAACGTCAGCAAAGGCTGATCTGGCTCGAAAATTGGACCAGAAAATCCGTCGCTGGTCGTTTGTCGCTGGTCGTTAGCCAAATCGAGTTGGCCAACGACTAACGACCATCGACTAACGACGCCCTTCTACTTGCTGTACAACTCAACAATCAACTGCTCGTTGACCGGCAGCTGAATATCTTCGCGCTTGGGCAGCGAAAGCACTTTCGCCTTGTAATTGTCGCGGTCAACTTCCAGCCAGCTCACTGTCGTGCCATGGCTGGCAAACTCCTTCGCCAGTTCAAGCACGGTGAGCTTCTTGCTCTTCTCGCGGATCGCGATCTCTTCGCCCGCGCTCACTTCATACGAAGGAATGTTGACCTTGCGATTATCCACGGCCACGTGCCCGTGACGCACCAATTGGCGCGCCTGGCGCCGCGATTGGGCGAATCCCAGGCGGTAGACCACGTTATCCAGACGGCGTTCGAGCTGCTGCAGCAACTTCTCGCCGGTCACGCCCTGCGAGCGCGCGGCCTTCTCAAAGTAGTTGCGGAACTGGCCTTCTTGCGTGAAGTAAATGCGCTTGGCTTTCTGCTTCTCGCGCAACTGCAGGCCGTAGCCAACAATCTTGGCCTTGCGGTCCTTGCCATGTTGTCCGGGAGCGAAGTTGCGCTTCTCGATGGGACACTTGTCGCTGAAGCACTTTGCGCCTTTGAGGAACAACTTCATGCCCTCGCGGCGGCATAGACGGCAGACTGCATCGGTGTAACGTGCCAAGTTTCTTCTCCTTTAGATGACCGGTTTACGGGTTTGGCTTCACCCTTCCTCCCGGACAAAGCTTCTAGCTTCTAGCGACTAGCTCAAGCAACCCCAAATGCGGTTTGGCTGGAAGCTAGGAGCTAGCAGCTGTTTTTCTTACACTCTGCGGCGCTTCGGCGGACGGCAGCCGTTGTGCGGAATCGGCGTGACGTCGCGAATCGAACGCACTTCAATTCCTGACGCAGCCAACGCGCGGACCGCCGATTCGCGACCGGAACCCGGACCGCTGACGCGCACATCCACGCTGCGCACTCCGTGATCCCGCGCCATGTTCGCGGCATTCGACGCGGCCTGCTGGGCGGCAAAGGGCGTGCCCTTGCGCGATCCACGGAAGCCGAGCGATCCCGAACTCTTCCACGACAGAACGTTGCCGTTCATGTCGGTGATGGTCACAATGGTGTTATTGAAGGACGCCTGCACGTAGCACAGCCCATGCGGCACGTGCTTGCGTTCCTTCTTCTTGAAGGTTTTCTTCTTGCCTTTTTTCTCCGGCGCGGCTGTCGTTGCGCCGCCCGCTGCTGCTGGTTTTGCCATGAAATAGCTCCTAGCTCTTAGCTTCTAGCTAGGAGCTAGAAGCTAGAAGCTGTTCTTACGTCTTCGACGTCGCCTTCTTCTTCTGCGCGACCGTTCCCTTGCGCGGACCCTTACGGGTACGGGCATTCGTATGGGTGCGCTGGCCGCGGACCGGCAGGTTGCGGCGGTGGCGGAATCCGCGATAGGAACCGATTTCGATGAGACGCTTGATGTTCATCGAAACTTCCTTGCGCAGATCGCCTTCCACCAGGCCTTCGCCCTCAATGACCGTGCGGATGCGGTTGACCTCTTCTTCGCTCAGGTCTTGCACCTTCTTCATCGGGTCGACCTTGGCCTCGTCGCACAGACGGCTGGCGCGCGGATGCCCGATGCCGTAGATATACGTCAACGCGATATTAATGTGCTTCTGGCGCGGAAGATCGACGCCTGCAATACGTGCCATTTCTTTTTACCTCGGCGGCTGTGCCGTAAATTGAGGGCTCTTGGCTGTTAGCTTTTGGCTTTTAGCTAAGAGCCAAAAGCCAAAGGCCAAAAGCTTCTTACCCCTGGCGCTGTTTATGTTTCGAGTTGACGCAAATCACCCGCACCACACCCTTGCGGTGGATGACCTTGCACTTGTCGCAAATCTTCTTTACCGATGCTCGTACTTTCATAACCCAGCCTTCAGCTGTCAGCCATCAGCCGCCAGCAAACCAAAAATCACTTGTAGCGATAGACAATCCGTCCGCGATTCAGGTCGTACGGCGAAAGCTCCACCGCGACCTTGTCCCCAGGCAGAATGCGAATAAAATTCTTGCGCATCTTGCCGGAAACATGCGCCAGCACCTGGTGTTTGTTTTCCAGTTCCACCCGGAACATGGCATTGGGCAGGGGCTCCAGCACCACCGCCATCACTTCAATCGCGTCTTCTTTGCTCATTCGCTCCTAGCTTTTAGCTGTCTACTGCGTCAAAATCACCGGACCATCTTTCGTCACCGCGACGCAATGTTCGAAGTGTGCGCTGAAACTGCCGTCAGCGGTAACCGCCGTCCACTTGTCGCCCAGCACTCGCGTTTCGGGCTTGCCGTAATTCACCATCGGCTCAATCGCGATCACCATGCCCTCACGCAATTTGGCGCCATGCCCTCGCGCCCCGAAGTTCGGAACCTGCGGCTCTTCGTGCAACTTCGTCCCAATCCCGTGCCCCACGAACTCACGTACCACGCTGAACCCCGCGGCTTCCACGTGCTCCTGCACCGCCGCCCCGACATCGCCCACCGAGTTGCCGATCCGCGCCTGCGCAATGCCCCGATACAGCGACGCTTCGGTGACTTCCAGCAACTTCTGCAACTCCGGCTTCAGCCCGTTGCCCACCGGAACCGTAATCGCCGCATCGCCGTAGTACCCATCGAGCACGACCCCGCAGTCAATCGAAACGATGTCGCCCTCCTGCAGCACCCGTTTTTCCGACGGGATGCCGTGCACAATCTCTTCATTCACCGACGTGCACAACACGCAGGGATAATCGTAGTACCCCTTGAACGCCGGCTTGGCCCCGAGTTCCCTGATCTTCTTATCGGCGGCGCGCTCCAGGTCCATGGTGGTGACACCCGGCGCTACCAGCGTTCTGACCTGGTCGAGAACCTGGCGTACGATGCGGCCGCTATGCCGCATCTTCTCTATCTCCGCCGATGATTTACACACAATCGCCATTCTTCATTCTTGCGCGCGATTCTTACGCGCGGCCCTTACGCGCAGCCCTTACGCATGATGATCTTCCAAGACCTTGAAAATCTGCTCCGTAACATCGTCCATCGGCAGATCTCCATTCACCGAGATCAATCTGCCGGTGCGCTGGTAGTAGTCCGCCACCGGACGAGTCTGCTCCTGGTATGCCGTGAGTCTGGGCTGAAGCACTTCCAACCGGTCGTCATTGCGGGTCACCAGCTTATCCCCGGTTACGTCGCAGATTTCATCCACGCGGGGCGGCTGGAAGTGGACGTTATAAATCCGTCCACAGGTGGGACAAGAACGGCGTCCAGTGATCCGGAGCAATAGCTGATTATAGTCCACGTCCAGGCGGATCACAATTGGCCAGGCCCGGGTGGGACGCGAATTGTCAAAGAGCTCATGTTCCAGCAGCGCATCGAGCCATCCGGCCTGGGCTGCAGTCCGGGGAAACCCGTCCAGAATGTAGCCGCGCTTGCAGTCCGGCTGCATCAGCCGTTCCCGGACCATGACGCAAACCAGATCGTCCGAAACCAGTTCCCCCCGCGCCATCACCGCTTTGGCGACGACGCCGAGTTCCGTCCCGCGGGCCACGTTCTCCCGCAGAAGATCTCCCGTCGACACCTGGGGAATCCCATAGCGCTCCATGATGCGCTTGGCCTGCGTGCCTTTTCCGGCACCCGGCGGCCCGAGCAACACTACGGGACCTATTTCACGCGAGGTTTCCTGCGCCATCGGCTTGGCCCAAGCCTCCCGAGCTCAGTCTCCCCGGCGCCCCAAAAACAAGCCGAGGTGCAGCAACCCCCACCACGTGCAAAAATCCCACCCGCCAACTACCAGGTGCGGCGGCCGCGAATGCGTCCACTGCGCGGCGTAAATCCGTCGTAGTGGCGCATGATCAACTGCGCCTCGATTTGGGTGACCGTATCCATGGCCACGCCCACCACGATTAGCAGCGACGTTCCGCCAAAGTAAAAGCTCACACCCAAACCGTTCGTCACCCAGTTCGGCAGCGCTTCGAAGAACCTTCCAAACACCCAGGGCAGATGGTTAAGGTGAATGCCGGTAATCATCCACTCTGGAATGAACGAAATCAGGATCAGGTACAGCGCGCCCACCAGCGTAATCCGGGTGAGCACTTCATTGATGAAATCCGCGGTGCGTTTCCCGGGACGTATCCCCGGAATAAATCCGCCGTACTTCCGCATGTTGTCGGCAACTTCGCTGGGATTGAAAACGATGGACACGTAAAAATACGCGAAGAAAATAATGCCGACCGCATAGAGCAGCGTATACAGCGGCTCTCCCCAACCCAGCAGCCGGATCAGATCTCCGAAATAGCGGCTGTTGCGCAGCCCATACCCGACGGTCTGCGGCAACGTCAAGATCGAAGAAGCGAAGATCACCGGCATCACGCCGCCCGCGTTCACGCGCAGCGGCAGGTGCGTCGACTGCCCGCCCATCACCTTGCGCCCGACCACACGTTTGGCGTATTGCACCGGAATTCGCCGCTCGCTTCGTTCGACATAAACGATGAACGCCACCACCGCAACCATGAAGATGATCAGGAACACCATCAGGGGGAACGTCATCGCGCCCCAGGCGGCGTTTTTGGCCTTCTCGATCAGATCCACTACGCCGCGCGGCAGGCCGGTCACAATTCCGGCGAAAATCAGCAGCGACATTCCATTGCCGACGCCGCGCTCAGTGATCTGCTCGCCCAGCCACATGATGAACGCGCTGCCCGTGGTCAGGGTCAGCATGGTCATGAGCTTGAATTTCCACCCTGGGTTGAGCGCGTAGCCGCCCTTCTCCAAGCCGTACGCGATGCCGAGCGATTGCACCGAGCTCAGAATCACCGTAATGTATCGCGTCCACTGCGTGATCTTCTTGCGCCCGAGTTCGCCTTCCTTCTGCAATTTCGCCAGCGGCTCATACACCACCGTCAGCAACTGCAGAATGATCGATGCCGTGATGTACGGCATGATCCCCAGGGCAAAAATCGTCATCTTGCGTAACTGGCCGCCGGAGAACAGATCGACGAATCCCAGCAGCGAACCGCTCGTGCTGCCCTGGGTAAAGAAACTTTCCAGCTTGGCGGTATCGATTCCCGGCGTCGGAAGGTGTCCGCCTAACCGGTACACGAACAGCATTCCTAGAGTGAACAGGATGCGTTTGCGCAGGTCGGGAATCCGGAAGATATTCGCCAGTTTGTCGAACATTACTGCCCTGCCTTCACTGCCGGCTTTACGGCCGCTTTCACTGATAAGACCTCAACCTTGCCGCCCGCCTTGGTGATTTTTTCCTGGGCCGACTTCGAAAACTTGTGCGCGTGCACCGTGAGCGCGACCTTCAACTCGCCGTCGCCCAGAATCTTCACCGGATGCTTGGTCTTGATTACTCCGGCCTTGCGCAGGACTTCGGGAGTAATGGGCTCTCCATGAAAAGACTCGCCCATTTCCACCAGCCGCTCCAGGCTCACGATGTTGAATTCCTTGCGAAAAATATTGGTGAAGCCGCGCTTCGGCATGCGCCGGTGCAGGGGCATCTGGCCGCCTTCAAAGCCGCGGATCATGCGCGACCCGGTGCGCGAACGCTGCCCCTTGTGTCCACGGGTCGACGTCTTGCCCATGCCGGAGCCCATACCGCGCCCCACGCGCTTGCGCTTTTCCGTCGCCTTCTTCGGTGCTCGAATATTCGATAAATTCATAAAGTAAGCTCTCAGCTTTCAGCCGTCAGCTTTCAGCCACGGCGCTTTACGCTGAGGGCTGATAGCTGAAAGCTGATAGCGCTATTCCACAAACTCCACCAGATGCGGCACCTTCGCCACCATCCCTCGGATGGCGTTAGTATCGGGCCGCTCAATCACTTGATTCAGCCGCGTGAATCCCAGCCCCTTGATCACCAGCTTCTGTTTCACCGGGGCACAGATAGCGGAGCGCACCCACTTCAGGTGAACCTTCCCGCTGATCGCACTCGTTTTCTTCGCCGTCATTGCATGAACCTCAATGTCCTGTGGAAGGGCGCGACTTCAGTCACGCCGTCCCGAAACCATAATTGAATAGGCTTTAGCCTCTGCGGGCAGCCTTACAATTCTTGCGCCGTCTTGCCCCGCATCGCCGCCACACCTTCACGCGTCTTGAGTTGTTTCAGCGCGTCGAAGGTCGCCTTGATCACGTTGTGCGGGTTGGTGGTGCCAATCGATTTCGTCAGCACGTTCTGCACGCCCACCGACGTCATCACCGCACGCACCGCGCCGCCCGCAATTACGCCCGTGCCTTCCGGCGCCGGCTTCAGCAGCACCTTGCCCGACCCGTAACGCCCGAGCACGAGATGCGCAATGCTGGTCTGCGTCAGGTTGACCTTGATCAGATTCTTCTTGGCCGACTCGATTCCCTTGCGAATGGCCTGCGGAACTTCCTTGGCCTTTCCGGAACCGTAGCCCACCACTCCCGCCGAGGGATCGCCGACCACGACCAGCGCGGCAAACGAAAGATTCTTGCCGCCCTTCACCACCTTGGTCACGCGGTTGATGGCCACCACCTGGTCTTTCAACTGGAACGAACCCGCATCAAGTTTCTTGATCAATGTTGGCATTTATAAACCTAGCCTTTGGCTGTTAGCTCTTGGCTCTTGGCTTTTTCGCTCTGGCCAACAGCCAAGAGCCAAAAGCCAACAGCGATTTTCAAAACTGCAATCCCGCTTCGCGTGCCGCGTCGGCCAAGGCCTTCACGCGCCCGTGATAAATGTAGCCGCCACGGTCGAACACGACCTTGGTCACGCCCTTGGCCTTGGCCCGCTCGGCAATGGTCTTGCCCACGATCTTCGCCGAGGCCACGTTGCCCCCGGTGCTCCGGGCGTCCTTCTTGCCTTCGGCCGTGCTGGCGGAGACCAGCGTCTTGCCGTGCAGATCGTCGATGACCTGCACGTAAATGTGATTCAGCGAACGGTACACGTTGAGCCGCGGGCGCTCCGCGGTCCCCTGCATCTTCTTGCGAATGCGGTCGTGTACATGCCCGCGCTTCTCGTTCTTCGTGACTCTTGTCAGCATGAAATCTGTCCTTGGTCGTTAGTCCTTGGTCGTTAGCCAAAGACTCCCGACAATTGCAAAATCCTCAAGTCGCGCATTGCTGCCGGAAGCCGCCTGACTCCGCTAACGACCAACGGCTAACGACGGTTTATTTCGCTCCGGTCTTTCCGACCTTCTTCTTCAGACGCTCGCCGGCATAGCGCACGCCCTTGTTCTTATACGGATCGGGCGGACGCAGCGAGCGCATTTCCGCCGCGACCTGTCCCACCTTCTGCCGGTCGATACCCGTCAGCGCGATCTTGGTCTGCTTGGGATCCACCGCCGCATCCACGCCCGTCGGCAACGGATATTCAATGGGATGCGAATATCCCAGGTTGAACACCACCATCGACTTGCCCTTCATTTCGGCGCGGTAGCCGATGCCGACGATTTCCAGTTCGCGCGTCCAGCCCTTGGTCACACCCTCGACCGCATTGTTGACCAGAGCTCGAGCCAGTCCGTGAAGCGCCGCCTGCGAATCGTTCTGGCGGATCGCGACGATGTTTCCGTCCTTCTGCTCGACCGTAATGCCGGCCGGCAGAGCCGTATCCAGCTTGCCCTTCGGCCCCTGCACCAGGACCGTGTTGCCTTCGACTTTGACCGTCACCCCTTTGGGGATCGGGATCGGCTTTTTTCCAATTCGTGACATAAGTGGCTCTTCGCTCTTGGCTTTTAGCTCTTGGCTAGAATCTCTTGTTCTCTACGGCCATTCCTGCTACCGGCCGTTCTTCCTTACCGGCTCCAAGCTAATAGCCAAAGGCCAAGAGCCAAGAGCGATTGTCTAATAAATCTGGCACAGCAGCTCGCCGCCCACGCCTTCCTTGCGGGCCTGGCGGCCGGTCATCACACCGCGCGGGGTGGTGAGGATGTTGATCCCCATGCCGCCCAGCACGCGCGGAATCTCGCTGCGCCGCACGTACACCCGGCAGCCGGGACGCGACACGCGCTCCACCTTCGAGATGGCCGCTTCGTTGTTGGCGCCGTACTTCAGATAAATCCGGATGACCTTGTGGCCTTCTTCTTCCGTCGGCTTGAAATTCGAGATGTAGCCCTCTTCCTTCAGAATGCGGGCGATCTCCAGCTTCAACCGCGAAGCCGGAATGTCCACCTTCTGGTGCCGGGCCTGGAGTGCGTTCCGCACTCGCGTCAGCATGTCTGCGACCGGATCGGTCAACCTCATCGTTTGCTTCTCCTCTTGCCACCCGTTCGCTCCGCGTCAAGCGGAGAACCTGCGGCAGCACTAACTTCGGTCCATAGTCCTTAGCCGTTGGTCGTTAGCCATCCGGCTCGGTCGTTCGTCTTTGCCAACGACTAACGACGAGCGGCCAACGACCTGCTTCCTACCACGACGACTTCGAAACCCCTGGAATCTCCCCGCGCAGCGCGAGCTGGCGGAAGCACAAGCGGCAAATGCCGAACTTGCGCAGAAACGCGCGCGGCCGTCCGCAAAACTTGCAGCGGTTGTGCTTGCGCGTGGAAAATTTCGGCTTCTTCACGTCCTCGGGACGCTGGTGCAGCCCGACTCCGTCTTTAACCCGCTTTGCTGTCGTCGCCATGTTTAGCAAGAACTCCTGACTTCCATCTCTTCACAGTCTTTAACTTTGAAAATCCGCCTCACGCCCGGAACGGCATGCCCAGATGCTTCAACAGCGTCCGCGCCTGGTTGTCGTTCGCCGCCGTCGTCACAATCGTGACGTTCATGCCCTTCTGCTTATCGACCTTCTCGTAGGAGATCTCCGGGAAAATCAGCTGGTCATGCAGCCCGAGCGTGAAGTTGCCGCGCCCGTCGAACGACTTGGTCGAAACTCCCTTGAAATCGCGCACTCGCGGCAGAACGATATTCACCAGCCGGTCCAGAAACTCATACATGCGGTCGCCGCGTAAAGTCACCATCGCTCCGATCGACTGCCCCTGGCGCACTTTAAACGCCGCGATCGACTTCTTCGCCCGCGTCACCACCGGCTTCTGTCCGGTGATCTGTCCCAACTCGTTCACCGCCGGATCGAGCACTTTCGCGTTCTGCGTGGCTTCGCCGACGCCCATGTTCACGACGATTTTGTGCAGCCGCGGAACCGCCATCACGTTCTTCAGTTCCAGCTCTTTCAGTAGAGCCGGAGCCACTTCCTTGTCGAACTTCGAGCGCAGCCGCGGACGCTCCTTCGCGCTATGCCGCGCCTGGTCGGGAGCCTTCTGCTCTTGCGACGATTCTTTCTGCTTCTTGTCTTTTGCCATGTCCTTCAATCCTTCTCACGGTTTCGGGTTGCAGAAAGCTTTTGGCTCTTGGCTCTTGGCCTTTGGCTCTTAGCTCTTAACCTGCGTATACCGGTTCGTGAGACTTAATTTTCTATACGTACTGCCTGCACCATCGCCTTAAGCCAAAAGCCAATGGCCAAAAGCCAATAGCCTACTTATCCAGCGTCGTTCCGCACTTCTTGCACACCCGCACCTTGCGGTCGCCCCGGACTTCGTGTCCAATGCGCACCGGACCGCAGGTCGCGCACACCAGCTGCACGTTGGAGATCGCTATCCGGCTCTCCTGCTCGGCGATGCCGCCCTTGATGTTGCGCTGCGGGTTGGGCCGCACGTGCTTTTTCACCATCATCACGTGCTCGACCAGCAACTTGGCGTCGTTCGGAAACACGCGCAGCACGCGCCCTTCCTTGCCTTTGTCCCGCCCGGTGATCACCTTCACGGTGTCGTTCCGCCGCAGATCCACTCGCTTGTTTTCAGTGCTTACAGTTCGCATAATCGAAATCCGATTTAGTAATTGAGTAATTTAGTAATTGGGAAATTGAGAACAAATTCGGCCCCGATTTCCAATTACTCAATTACTAAATTCCCCAATTACTCAATTCTCCAGTCCTAGATGACTTCCGGTGCCAGCGAAACAATCTTCAAAAATTTCTTCTCGCGCAATTCGCGCGCCACTGGACCGAACACGCGCGTCCCGACCGGCTCACCGGCGTCGTTGATCAGCACCGCGGCGTTCGAATCGAATTTGATGTAGGTTCCATCGCGCCGCCGGGACTCTTTCCGCGTGCGCACAATCACAGCCTTGACCACGGTCCCTTTTTTCGTCTGGCCCTCGGGCGCCGCCTCTTTCACGGCCGCCGTGATTATGTCGCCCAGCCCGGCATTCAACCCGGTCGAGCCCCCCAGCGGCAGAATCATCTGCAGCTTGCGGGCGCCGGAATTGTCGGCCACCTCCAGCATCGATCTCATCATCACAGCCATGGCTTCAATCTCCCTATTGCTTTGTCATCCTGAGGCAGGCGCTTTTTGCCTGCCGAAGGACCTGGGCGCGCCGCGCAATCAATCTCGCGTTTTTTGCGAGATTGCGAAAACGCGCGTTTGGCGCGCTTCCTCACTAGCTCGCCACATCGACCATCGCTTCCGGCACCAATGTAGTCTTGCGCACAATATCTTTCAGCTTCCAGCGCTTCAGCTTCGACAGCGGACGCGTCTCCTCGATCCGCACCACATCGCCGACGTGCGCTTCGTTCTTCTCGTCGTGCGCATAGAACTTCTTGTTGCGCGCCACCACGCGTCCGTAAAACGGATGCGCTTTCTTGCGCGTCACCTTCACCACAATCGTCTTCTGCATGCGGTTGGCGACCACTTCTCCAACTACTTCCTTGCGGCGGCCCTGCACCTTCGCCGTGGCCCGTGTATTGGTTTCCGCCATTATCGTTTCTCCGTTATTCCTTCTGACCCGCAGCCGAGCGCTCGCGCTCGCCGAGAATCGTTTTCACGCGCGCAATATCCTTGCGCAGGCCGCGAATCTTCTTCAGGCTCTCCGTCTGTCCCATGTTCAGCTGAAATTTCAGCTTGAACAACTGGTCGGCAAGCTCGCGCTCCTGGTGGCTAAGCTCAACGTCTGTCAAATTTCTGATTTTGTCTACCTTCATAAGTTCCTCAACCGAATTCTCGGGCGCTTGCCGAAAGCTGACAGCTGACAACTGATAGCTGACAGCTTTCTTTAGTGCGCTGCGCCCTCGCGCTTCACCAGCGTGGTCCGCAGCGCCAGCTTGTGCGACGCCAGCCGCATCGCTTCCGTCGCATCCGTGATGGTCACGCCTTCCATCTCAAACAAAATCTTTCCCGGCTTCACCACCGCGACCCAATGATCCGGCGCGCCCTTGCCCTTGCCCATACGGGTCTCGGCCGGCTTCTTGGTGACTGGCTTGTCGGGAAACACGCGGATCCAGATCTTGCCGCCGCGCTTCACAAAGCGCGTCATGGCCACGCGGCTGGCTTCAATCTGCCGGTCGGTGATCCAGCCGGGCTCCAGCACCTTCAGCCCGAAATCGCCGAACGCCAGCGTCGATCCGCGCCAGGCTTTGCCCGTCATGCGCCCGCGCTGCTGCTTGCGATACTTCACTTTCTTTGGCATCAACATAGAATCAGCTCTTAGCTTCTAGCTCTTGGCTCTAGCTAAACCTTCCCTTGTCATCCCGAGCGAGACGCTTTTTGTCTCGCGAGGGACCTGGGCGCGCCGTGCGATCAATCTCGCGTTTTTTGCGAGATTGCTAACTCGCACGCTTGGCGCGCTTCCCTAAAATCCGCCCGCAACCGCGGTCGCTTCGCGCTTCTTCTGCGGCAGAATCTCGCCCTTGTACACCCAGCACTTCACCCCGATCACGCCATAGGTCGTCCGTGCTTCGGTGAAACCGTAGTCGATGTCGGCGCGCAGCGTGTGCAGCGGCAACCGCCCCTGCAGATACCACTCCGACCGCGCGATTTCATTGCCGTTCAACCGTCCGCTCACTCGCACCTTGATGCCCTTACACCCGAAGCGCAGCGCCGAATCCACCGCCTTGCGCATGGCGCGCCGGAAGCCCACGCGCTTTTCCAGCTGCAACGCGATCGATTCCGAAACCAGTTGCGCGTCGAGCTCCGGCTTGTGCACTTCCTGGATGTCGACAAAAATGTCCTTGCCCGCCGTGCGCTTCTGCAGCTCGGCCTTGAGCTTGTCGATTTCCGCGCCCTTGCGCCCGATGATGATCCCCGGCCGCGCCGTCTTGATGATGATGCGCAGCTTGTTTCCCGGCCGCTCGATCTCAATGGCGCTGATGCCCGCCGACTTCAGCTTGTCTTTCAGCTCGTTCTTCAGCTTGACGTCTTCGTGCAGCTGTTTGTCGTAATCCCGCTCGGCAAACCAGCGCGACTTCCACGGCTTGGTGAAGCCGAGGCGAAAACCATAAGGATGGACTTTTTGTCCCATTGCTTCTCCTAAATCAACCTGCTCAATCGATCCCTGCTCAATCAAACCCTGCTCAATCAAACCCAAAAAACTTTGTCATTCCGACGGTTCGCGAAGCGACCCGGAGGAACCTGCTGTTACCTCGCAGCCACTTTCTTTTTGACCGCGCCCGCCTTCACTACCGCCCCGCGCCGCTTGCCCTTGGCCGGAGCCGCCTCCGCTGTCCTGGCATCGCCGGCATGTCTCGGACCCGCGTCCCCACTCTTCCCGCGCTCCGCCAAGACCAGCGTGATGTGCGCAATGCGCCGTTGGTAGCGGTACGCGCGTCCCTGCGGCGCCGGACGGATGCGCTTCATGCGCGGCCCGTCGTTGGCGATCGCACTCTTCACGTAGAGGTTGTCGATCTCCACGTCGAGATTCTTCTCGGCGCTGAGAAAGTTCGCGTTGTCCAGCGCCGACTGCAGCAGCTTGCCCACGTGCGCCGCCACCCGCTTCTTGGTGAACGCCAGCGTGTTGCGCGCTTCTTCCACGCGCCGTCCTTTGATCAACTCCAGGACCAGCCGCGCCTTCTGCGGCGAAACCCGCAAGTACCGCATTTCCGCTCGAAATTCCATAGTCGTAATCTCGCTCTTGGCTCTTGGCCTTTAGCTCTTAGCTAAAAGCCAAGAGCCAAGAGCCAAAAGCGGTTCTATGCCTTCGGTGCCGGCGCTGACGGAGCCGCCGGAGTAATCGCTCCCGGACCGCCCGGAATGCCCGCCGGCTTGGCTGCGACTTCTGTCGCCGCCCTCATGGAGTGCCCCTTGAACGTCCGGGTGAAACTGAACTCACCCAGCTTGTGGCCCACCATGTTCTCGGTAACGTACACCGGAATGAATTTCTTGCCGTTATGCACCGCGATCGTGTGTCCCACCATCTCAGGCACCACGGTGGAACGCCGCGACCAGGTGCGCAGCACTTTCTTTTCGTTACGCGCATTCATGCCCTCTACCCTCGCCTGAAGGTAAGCATCCACGAACGCGCCTTTCTTGGTTGAACGTGCCATAGTCAGCCTCTAGCTGTTAGCTCCTAGCTCTTAGCTAAACAAAACCTTTGTCATTCCGACCCCTGAGCGAACGCGAGGGGCGGAGGAATCTGCTTTTGCCAACGACCAACGACCAATGACTAACGACCTACTTCGACCGCCGGCTCACAATAAACTTGTCCGTACGCTTGTTGTTCCGCGTCTTGTACCCGCGCGTCGGCTGGCCCCACGGCGTCACCGGATGCCGTCCGCCCGAAGTCTTGCCTTCGCCGCCGCCGTGCGGATGGTCCACCGGATTCATCGAAACCCCGCGATTGTGCGGACGCTTTCCCAGCCACCGCGAACGTCCCGCCTTGCCGATGGTCACGTTCTCGTGGTCGAGATTTCCTACCTGGCCGATCGTGGCCATGCAGTCCTGCGAAATCTTGCGGGTCTCGCCCGAAGGCAGCTTGACCAGCGCGTACTCTTCTTCCTTGGCGATCAGCTGCGCCGCTCCGCCCGCCGAGCGCACCATCTGCCCGCCCTTGCCCGGCTTCAGTTCCAGATTGTGAATCTGGGTGCCTGGCGGAATATTTCGCAGCGGCAACGCATTGCCGACAAGGATGTCAGCCTCCGGACCGCTCACCACTTTCTGACCGACCTTCAACCCTTCCGGCTGAATGATGTAACGCTTCTCCCCATCCGCGTAAGCCAGCAGCGCAATGCGCGAAGAACGGTTCGGGTCGTACTCAATCGTCGTCACGGTCGCCGGAATCCCGGTCTTGTCGCGCTTGAAATCGATGATCCGCAGCTTGCGCTTGTGCCCGCCTCCGATGAATCGCATCGTGGTATCGCCCGAGTTGCGGCGGCCGCCAGTGCGCGGCTTGGGCTCGAGCAACGGCTTGTGCGGACTCGTGCTCGTAATGTCGTCATTGACCAGCGTCGTGCGATAGCGCAACGTCTGCGTCGTCGGCCTGTAAGTCTTTATTGGCATAATCAGCTCTTAAGTTCTGTCGTTGGTCGTTAGTCGTTGGTCGTTGGTCGTTCACAATTCATTTCCTCATCGGCCAACGACTAACGACCGACGACCAACGACGGTTTTACAAATTCTGCGCGTACTCCGGCATCTTCTCGCCCGCCCGCAACCGCACATATGCCTTCTTCCAGTCCGGACGGTAGCCTGCGAACTTGCCCCGCCGCCGTTCTTTTCCCACATAGGTGGCGGTGCGCACGGAATGCACTTTCACTTTAAAAATCGTCTGCACCGCTTGCTTGATTTCCGTCTTGGTCGCCTTCGGTTCCACCTGGAAGACCAGCGTGTTCTGGTTCTCCTTGATGGCCAGGCCCTTCTCGGTGATCACGGGACGGCGAATAATCTGGTATGCGGATTTCATTTTTCTAGGCTACCTCCGCCGCTTTTTCATGCCGCGTGCGCTTGCGGCGCTCGCTGTGCGCCTTCTTCGTGCCTTCGTCCGCTTCCGGCTTGTGCTGCCGCTTCGACACCGAGGACTTCAGCGAAACCTGCAGCTTCTCGATTGCCGGCTGCGAGAAAATTGCCCGGTCATATTTCAGCAGATGAAACGGATGCACTTCGTTGCTCAACACCATCTCGAGACCATGAATGTTCCGCGCGCTCAGGGCCAGGTTGTGATTCTCGTGCTTCGCTTCCTCGATAATCAGAACCGTGGAATCCACCTTCAGCGAATCCAGCGACTTGCGGAACTCCTTGGTCTTCGGTTCTTTCATGTCGAACGAATTCACCACGATCAGCTTGCCGTCCGCCAGCTTCGCAGCCAGCGCCGAGCGCAACGCGCCCATCAGCTTCTTGCGCGGGAACGCGTAGTCGTAGGAGCGCGGTTGCGGTCCGTGCACCGTGTAGCCATGCCGCCACAGCGGAGACCGGATCGATCCGATGCGGGCCCGGCCCGTGCCCTTCTGTTTCCAGAGCTTCTTGCCCGATCCGGAAACTTCCCAGCGGCCCTTGGTTTTGTGCGTGCCAGCGCGCTGCCCGGCGCGGTAATGTTTCACCGCTTCCCAAAGCAGATCTTCGTTGACCGCGCCGAAGATTTCATCGGCGAGATCTAAAGTCCCAACCTTCTCGCCGCTCAGATTATGAATATCGATAGTTGCCATATTGCTTTTCGTCTTTTGGGTTAGCCAACGACTAACGACCAACGACTGCTCCTATGCCTTCTTCGCCGCTCTCTTCGCCGCCTTCAACGGATCCACCGTCGCCGACCCTGCGAACCCGCGCCGTTCTCGTGGCGGCTTCTTCGCCTTCATGATGATGATGTAGCCGCCCTCGGGTCCCGGCACACTGCCCTCAACCACCAGCAGATTCTCGTCCTTATCCACGCCCAGCACGCGCAGGTTGCGCTGAGTCACGCGGGCATTGCCCATGTGTCCCGACATCCGCATTCCCTTGAACACGCGCGACGGGAACGCCGAACTCCCGATCGAACCGGTAATCTGAAACATCGACCCGTGCGACTTCGGACCACCGCCAAAATGATGCCGCTTCACCACACCCTGAAACCCTTTGCCCTTGCTGATCCCGACGATGTCGACAAAGCGCTCGCCTTCGAAAATCTCGACCAGCACGCGGTCGCCGACTTTCACCGAGCCGTCGCCGTCAGGCGTGCCTTCGACTTCGAGCGGCACTTCACGCATGAACTTCACCGGAGGAAGATTGTTCTTCGCCAAGTGTCCCTGCGCCGGCTTGGTCAGCCGCGATTCCTTCACAAACTCCACCAGTCCAATCTGGGCCGCCTCGTAGCCGTCTTTCGTGGCCGACTTGTGCTGCGTCACCACGCACGGACCAGCCTGCAGCACCGTGACCGGGCGCACGTCGCCCTTGGAGTCAAACAGCTGCGTCATGCCGACCTTCTTGCCCAGAATTCCCGCGACCTTCGTTGCCATTTCCTTCTCCATGCCCAGCGTGGCCAGTTGTTGCTCAACTGCTATTGGCTGGGAAGCGTTCCGTGTTAGCTAAAAGCTAGCAGCTAGAAGCTTATTTATGTTCCTTGCCGAACGCCTTAATCTCCACATCCACGCCCGCCGGCAGATCGAGCTTCATTAGCGCGTCCACCGTCTGCTGCGTCGGCTCCAGAATATCGAGCAGCCGCTTGTGGGTGCGGATCTCAAACTGCTCCCGCGATTTCTTGTCCACGTGCGGCGAACGCAGCACGCAGTACTTGTTCTTCATCGTGGGCAGCGGAATCGGGCCGGCAATCTGCGCGCCGGTGCGCCGCGCCGTTTCCACGATCTCGCCCGTCGACTGATCCAAAATGCGATAGTCGTAAGCCTTCAACCGGATCCGAATTCTTTCTTTTCCAATCACTGTGTCATCTCTCTAACCCCTTCCGCCTGCGGAAGGAAAGAACGTGCGGCAGAATGCAAGCCGCTTTGAAATCAGCTGTCAGCTTTCAGCCGTCAGCTCTCAGTAAAACCTTTGTCATCCTGAGGCGACGCTCTTTGTCGCCGAAGGACCTATGCAACTTGCTGCCATTGCTCCGCTCTCACTGACAGCTGAGAACTGATAGCTGACAGCTTCCTTACGTCACAATCTCCGCAATCGTGCCCGCGCCGACCGTGTGCCCACCTTCACGAATCGCAAACCGCAAGCCCTTTTCCATGGCCACAGGCGTGATCAACTCAATTACCAGGCTGACGTTGTCCCCAGGCATCACCATCTCCGTACCTGCCGGAAGTTCTGCCACGCCGGTCACGTCCGTCGTGCGCAGATAAAACTGCGGACGGTATCCCTTGAAGAACGGCGTGTGCCGCCCGCCTTCTTCTTTCGTGAGGATATATACCTCGGCCTTGAATTTGGTGTGAGGAGTAATGGACCCCGTCTTAGCCAGCACCATGCCGCGCTCCACATCTTCCTTCGCAATGCCGCGCAGCAGCAACCCGGCGTTGTCGCCCGCCATGCCTTCGTCCAGCTGCTTCTTGAACATTTCGACGCCGGTCACCACCGTCTTGCGGGTCTCGCGGAAGCCGACGATTTCTACTTCTTCGCCCACCTTCACCTTGCCACGCTCGATTCTTCCGGTCACTACCGTGCCGCGTCCCTGAATCGAAAAAATATCTTCGATCGGCATCAGGAACGGCTTGTCCAGTTCGCGCGCCGGCTGCGGAATATATTTATCCACCGCCTCCATCAGCGCGTCGACCTGCGCCTCCGCCTTCGCTTCTCCGTTCAGCGCGCCCAGAGCCGAAACCCGCACCACGGGCACGTCGTCCCCAGGAAACTTATAGCTTTTCAACAACTCGCGCACTTCGAGCTCAACCAACTCCAGCAACTCCTGATCATCGACCGCATCCACCTTGTTCAGCGCGACGACGAGATACGGCACACCGACTTGCCGCGCCAGCAGCACGTGCTCGCGCGTTTGCGGCATCGGACCGTCCGTCGCCGCCACCACCAGAATGCCGCCATCCATCTGCGCCGCGCCGGTGATCATGTTCTTGATGTAATCCGCGTGGCCCGGGCAATCGACGTGCGCGTAGTGCCGGTTCGCCGTCTCATACTCGACGTGCGCCGTGGCAATCGTGATGCCGCGGGCTTTTTCTTCCGGAGCGTTATCAATGCTGTCGAAAGAACGGAACGTGTTCTTCGGATTATGCTTCGACAAAACCTTGGTGATCGCCGCCGTCAACGTGGTCTTGCCATGGTCGATGTGACCAATCGTCCCTACGTTGCAGTGCGGCTTAGTGCGATCAAATTTTTCTTTCGCCATAACTCAGCCTCTAGCTCCTAGCTCTTAGCTTCTAGCTCAAACCCTTGTCATCCTGAGCGGCGCCTTTGCCGCGAAGGATCTATGCAACTTCTCTCGGTAAAGGGATCCTTCGCGAAAAACGCTCAGGATGACCGCAGCGGGCTCCCGCTTCGCTCACGCCCGCTAAACGCGGTCATTTCGCCGTCCCCTGCACCTTGGCAATGATTTCCTCCGCAACCGATCGCGGAGCCTCCTCATAGCGCGCAAAGTGCATCGAGTATTCCGCACGCCCCTGTGTCGACGAACGCATGTGCGTCGCGTAACCAAACATTTCCGCCAGCGGAACGATGGCCTTGATCACCTGCGAACCCGCGCGGTGCTCCATGCCTTCAATCCGTCCGCGGCGCGAACTCAAATCGCCCATGATCACGCCGGCATAATCTTCCGGCGTAACCACTTCGACCGCCATCACCGGCTCCAGCAGCACCGGAGAAGCCTTGCGGGCCGCCTCTTTGAAGGCCATCGACCCGGCAATCTTGAATGCCATTTCGTTCGAGTCCACGTCGTGATAGCTGCCGTCATACAGCGTGGCCTTCACATCGACCATCGGATAACCAGCCAGCACTCCGCCTTCGAGCGCTTCCTGAATGCCCTGATCGATCGGCTTGATAAATTCCTTGGGCACCGAACCGCCCACAATGTCGTTCACAAACTCGTAGCCCGTTCCCGCCGGTTGCGGATCGAGATAAATCTTGGCGTGGCCGTACTGGCCGCGCCCGCCGGTCTGCCGGATGTACTTGCCTTCCGCCTCGGCGTGCCTGCGAATGGTCTCGCGATACGCCACTTGCGGCTTGCCGACATTGGCCTCGACCTTGTACTCGCGCATCATGCGGTCGACGATGATTTCCAGATGCAGCTCGCCCATGCCGCTGATGATGGTCTGTCCGCTGTCGGGATCGGTGTGAACTTTAAAGGTGGGATCTTCCTGGGCCAGGCGGCTGAGCGCCATGCCCATCTTTTCCTGGTCAGCCTTGGTCTTCGGTTCGACCGCAACCGAAATCACGGGAACCGCAAACGTAATATTCTCCAGCGCAATGGGATGATCTTCGTCGCAAATCGTGTCGCCAGTGCTCACGTTCTTCATTCCAACCGCGGCACAGATGTCGCCCGCCAGAATCTCGCTGATCTCTTCCCGCTTGTTGGCGTGCATCTTCAGCAGACGCCCAATGCGCTCCGTCCGGGTTGTGCGCACATTCTGCACCGAATCGCCCGTCTTCAGCTGCCCAGAATACACGCGGATAAATGTCAGCTGCCCAACGAACGGATCCGCCATGATCTTGAACGCCAGCGCGGCGAATGGCTCTTTATCGTCGGCCTTGCGGAAAATCTTTTCCCCATTGTCGGGATTCAGTCCATGCGTTTCCGGCACATCGAGCGGCGACGGCAGGTAATCAACCACCGCATCCAGCAGCGGCTGCACGCCCTTATTCTTGAACGCCGTTCCCACCACCACCGGAAACACTTTCAGCGCGATGGTCGACTTGCGCAGCGAAGCGCGCAGCGCGTCCGCGCTGATCTCTTCGCCTTCCAGAAATTTGTGCAGGATTTCGTCGTCGTTCTCGGCAATGCTCTCGACCAGCTGGGCGTGGAAGGCTTCGGCTTTCTTTTTCAGTTCGGCGGGAATTTCTTCGGTGACGTATTCCGCGCCCATCGTATCGTCGTTCCAGACGATCGACTTCATATTGATCAGGTCGATAACGCCCCTGAACTTGTCTTCCTGGCCGATGGGAAATTGAATCGCGACGGGCTTGGCACTGAGGCGCTTGCGGATGGTATCGACGGCATGCTCAAAATCGGCACCCATCTTGTCAATCTTGTTAATGAAACAAATTCGCGGCACGCCGTACTTGTCGGCCTGGCGCCAGACTTTTTCCGACTGCGGCTGCACGCCATGCACCGCGTCGAATACAGCAACAGCGCCATCTAGAACTCGCAAAGACCGTTCTACTTCCGCCGTGAAATCGACGTGTCCGGGCGTGTCAATAATGTTGATGCGAATGTCGCGCCAGGTGCAGGTCGTCGCCGCGGACGTGATCGTAATGCCGCGCTCCTGCTCCTGCTCCATCCAGTCCATGGTCGCAGTGCCTTCGTGCACCTCTCCGATGCGGTGCGTCCGTCCCGTATAAAACAGGATGCGCTCCGTCGTAGTGGTCTTGCCGGCATCGATGTGGGCCATGATGCCGATGTTTCTGCAGCGTTCTAATGGGACTGTTCTGGGCACGACGTTCTAACTCTTTCTGGGCTCCAACTTCTGGGTTGATTTCGCGATTGGGCGATTGCGTGATTTGGCGATTGAAAACCCTCAAACCGGTTTCCAATCACTCAATGACCACATCACTCAATGACTCAATACTTCTCACCACCGGTAATGTGCGAACGCCTTATTCGCTTCCGCCATCCGGTGCACATCTTCCTTCTTCTTGATGGCCGCGCCTTTTCCGGCGGCGGCGTCCAGCAACTCGTTGGTCAACTTCTCGACCATTCCTTTTTCGCCGCGGGCCCGGGCATAGGTAATCAGCCAGCGAATCCCCAGCGAAGTCCGGCGGTCGGCATTCACCTCGACCGGCACCTGATAGTTGGCGCCACCGACGCGGCGGGTCTTCACTTCGAGCAGCGGCTTCGCGTTCTCTACAGCCTTCTTGAACAGCTTCAGCGCTTCGTCGCCGCCTTTTTCCTGCACCTTCGCCAGCGCCTCATAGAAGATGCCCTCGGCGGTCGAGCGCTTGCCCTGCCACATCATCGAGTTAATAAACTTCGTCACCAGATCCGATTGATACACGGCATCGGCCGGGACGGTCCGCTTTGCGATATGTCCTTTACGAGGCATTCAGCTTCTAGCTCCTAGCTCATAAGCTTTTAGCTTCGAGCTCACTAACCACTGGCCACTAGTTCTCAGCCCTTCTTCGGCCGCTTGGCTCCGTATTTCGAACGTCCCTGCATGCGGCCGGCGACGCCCACCGCATCCAGCGTTCCGCGAATCACGTGATAACGCACACCCGGCAGATCCTTCACGCGGCCTCCGCGGATCAGCACAATCGAGTGCTCCTGCAGGTTGTGGCCGACGCCGGGAATGTACGTGGTCACTTCAATTCCATTCGTCAGACGCACGCGCGCCACCTTGCGCAACGCCGAGTTGGGCTTCTTGGGCGTCTGCGTATACACGCGGGTGCAAACCCCGCGCTTCTGGGGACATCCCTGCAAAGCAGGGCTCGCCGTCTTATAACGAGGCCGCTTGCGGCCCTGAGCCACCAACTGGTTAAACGTAGGCACGCTTTGCTACTCCTTAGCTGCGCAACATCGTTTGCGCAACATCCTGCCTTATCGGGCAGCGACACAGCTCGAATCCTGAATCTAGACGCGCATCCGTGGGCATGGCCGGCTCATGTTTCGCAAAACATGTTTAGCAAAACATGCTTGGCCAAACAAGGCCAACCATTACTTCTCACCGCGCAAGTTCGCTTCTGCAAGCTCGCGCCAGAGAGATTCTGGATTCCCTGTAGACATTCGCCGCCGACGGTGGCGCCCGGCCAAACTCCGGGGGCACTCCGTTTCGTCAGCCTTGCCCTGCATATCCTTCCACAATAGGGCGGAAGGCACCGCAGGAACGTTTCAGCGAGGAAAGTTTCCGAACCTGCCAACTCTTCATCCGGAAACGCATTTCTCTTCGTCTATAGCTCCACTGCCAGCTCTGCCCAAACCGCAGCAAAACTCACAGCACACAGCAAGCCTGGATGTACTCGCGGAACCAAACTACTATAGCAAGCCGTTGCAAACATCGTCAACCCATGTTTTTGCATCCCACTGACGGAAACTGGAACGCAAGGTGAACCATGGTTGCGTGAGCGGTTGCGTTGAGTAGAGCAGGCGCATTCCCGCGAGAGATCCGTCGCAAAGAACGCTCAGGATCTCGGCAGGAGGCTCCCGCGCGCAAGGGCGCGCGCTCACGCCTCCTAAGCGCCTCGACTTGCCGATTCCGTCTCCAGCCTCTACACTACAAGTTTTCCAATTCATTCGACGGCTGGTCCTGCGTGATTTCCGGGCGCAGGGCTGGCATACCGTTTAAAGAGGGTGCATGGGTAGGTCGCTTTCGAACGCTTTGCGCTTGGCGGTAGCAATCATTTCTCTATGGAGCCTCGGCGGGTGTGGCAAAAGTACCAAGCCGGGACCTCCGAACTTTCCCGGAAGAATCAACTTGAGCCCCGCCGTCAACACCTCCATGGTGCTGGGCGCTACCCTCAACTTCACGGCATCAGTGCAAACCGCCTCCGGCGGCAACGTCGCGACTCCCGTCACTTATACTTCCAGTGACACCTCTGTTCTGACGCTGGCACCCAATGGTGTCGCTTGTGCCGGCCACTGGGACGTCGCGTTCACCACCTGCATCCCCGGGGGCACCGGCCTGGCCCTGGTAACCGCCTCGGCTCTCGGTGCCTTCAGCGTTCCTACCTACGTCTTCGTCCATCCGCCGATCGATAACATCACGGTCACCGGAGTTCTGCTCAACGGCATCTCGGTTCAGGAACCCTGCCTCTCTCAAACTCAGACCATGACCGTGGAGGCCCACGCGTTCAGCCAGGGTACCGACATCACTTCCTCGGTCGGGCCTTTTTCCTGGTCGGCGAACAACCCCGCCGTGGTGAGTCTCGTCCCGCTGGTCAATATCGCCTATAACTTCCCGACGAATCAGGCCACGGCAAAGGCTGCGTCTCCAGGCTTCACCCAGATCTATGCCTCCGCCAGTGGGGTGACCAGTTCGTCCTTCCTGCAGCCGCAATACCAGAATTCTCAGGGAACCACGTCCCCGCCGCTCGATTTCTTCGAGACCTGCCCGATCCTGAGCATCGCGCTCGAAGTCGGCACCAACGGAACCCAGCAAACCGGCCAAACCACCTTCGTCACTTCCAAGGGAACTTCGCAGAATGCAACGGCCGTTATCACCGACGTGATAGGGAACAGTTCCTTGCCCAACACGAACGGATCGATCGTCCTCAAAGCCATTCCTTTGACCTGGAGCGCCTCCCAGCCGGGCGTATTGTCAGCGGCCCCAGGATGTACGAATTCCTGCAGCCTCTCCACTCCATTGCCCGGGTCGGGATCGGTGACCGCATCCTGCTCCCCGCCCTCCTGCAACATCGGGTTCCCGCTTGTGCCACAGTCGCTTTCTACACAAGCTCTGATAGATTCTTGCACCAATTTCTTTCAAGGGCAGACCGCCCCCACGACTTTCAGTTGTCAGCAACTCATCCCCGTCCCTGTCTACGCTTCCCCTCTGCCGCCAAATTTGATCGCTCCGAGCTGCGTGCCCGGCCCAGACACAGACTGCCCGGGCGTCGGCGCCATCTCCGGCATCATCACCGGCGCCACTGCCGGCACATCCCTGCTGGCAACTAGCACGGGATGCTCCCATGAGCCCCCCGTCACCTGCAGCGCGTCCATCTATAGCCTCTCCACCGCGAAGAATGCGACGGGCCCCGAGAATCCCCTGCCGGTTCCACCGAATTCCCTGCTCTTCGATCTCGCCGGCGATCGGGCCTTTATGGGCAGCGACTTCGGCGCCCAGATCGTAAACCCAACGAATTTCGGCAGCAGCAACAATCCCTACACCCCTCTGGGCACGGTCACCGGCAACGTTCTGGCTGCCTCGCCCAACGGAAGCACCGCCGTCTTCTCCGACACCATCCACACCCCGAATCAGGTTTACGTCGTCAATGCGGCGAGCAATTCGCTGTCGGCCAACCCGTTGAATATCTCTCAGGCCGTGACCGCAGGGTTCTCTCCCGATGGATTGAAGACTTTCATCGTTGGAAACAGTGGGAACTCGCTTTACATCTACTCCACACAGCAAGCCTTGCAGGGGCCAATCGCGCTCACCGGACCGGCCAACTCGGTTGGGTTTTCGCCCAACGGCGCGTTCGCCTTTGTCGCACAGCAAGCTCCCAGCCCGTCGGGATCCGCCAACCTTAGTGCGTTTTCCACCTGTAACAATCAACTCGCAGCGAACTTGCTCCTGCCCGCCAATCCGCTTTTCATGAGGGTGCTGCCGGGCCTGCATATCGACGGCGCGGACTCCTACGGATACCCGATCCCCGACGGGATGCATGTGCTGGTGATGGACGCGACCGGTTTCGACGTCATCACCGCCACCATCTCCGCACCCCAGCCCGGAACCCTCTGTCCTCAGGCCCTGACATTCGTCAGCAAAGATCCCCTGCATGCCGCGCAACGCATCGAATTGGGCCAGGGCAAGCTCCAGCCGGTAAACTTCTTCGTCTCCGCCGACAGCTCGTCGCTCTACATCGCCTCCACCGGCAATGCCAGCATCCTCGTCTACAATTTCAACACCGGCGCCGTCACCGGCATAGAGCTCCTGGGGAGTGTCACTCCGCTCAGTGCCGATATGTCCGCCGACGCGGGCACAATCCTGGTCGCGGGCAGCGATGGCATGCTGCACGAAATCAGCACCGCCCTCGGCGGCTTCGACCAGTTTCAACTCACGTTCCCCAGCCTGCCCAATTACCTAAATCCCTTCTGCACCTTCACCCCGACCCAAGGCGCCTGCACCTTCAACACAGTGCTGGCCAGACCGTAGAGCAGTTCTCAGTTCCCAGTCCTGAGCACTCAGTCCTTCGTGATACTTCGTCCGCTTGGCGGTTGAGTCTTTCTAGGGTGGTGAAAGTGACCGAATATCCCAAGGAAGGGAAAAAGGCGCCGGGAGAGGACCTGAGAACGGAGAACTGAGAACTGCCTACTGCACACTTCCCTTCGGCTCGAGCTCTTTCCCAACGCTGTCGAGCACGCCGTTCACGAAGTGCACCGACTCCGGACTCGAGAACTTCCGCGCAATCTCCAGCGCTTCATTGATCACCACCGCCCGTGGCGTCTCTGGATACGCCAGCAACTCGGCCACTGCCGCGCGCAGCAGATTCCGGTCCACCGCAGCCATGCGTTCCATCCGCCAGTGTTCGGCGTGTTTCTCGATCAGCCCGTCAATCTCCGCGTTGCGATCCGTCGCCACGCGAAACAGATCGTCGGCAAATCCGCGCACTTCGGCGCTCGCCGTCCCATTCTCGGCCCAGAACGTCCGCCGCACCTGCTCGGCATCCTGCTTGCCCATGTCCGACTGAAACAACATCTGCAGCGCCAGTTCCCGTGATTTTCGGCGAGTACCCATAGAAGAAGTTGCCAGTAGCCAGTTGCCAGTGTACTGGTAGAGGCCAGTTTACTGTAGGTGAGGATCATTTGCGCCGCTTGTTCGACGCCTTCTTCTTAGCCTTGTCATTCCGAGCGAAGCGAGGAACCTGCTTCTCGCCGGCAGCACTCCGGCTGACGTCCGAGGTCCGACGCCCGACGCCCACCTTCCGGAAACTGGAAGCCGAACGCCGGATGCCGCTCGTCAACGACGCCATCTCCACCGCCGCCAACGCCGCCTCAAACCCCTTGTTCCCCATCTTCAACCCAGCCCGGTCAATCGCCTGCTCCAGATTCTCGCAAGTCAACACGCCAAAAGCATGCGGCACCCCAGTCTCCTGCGCCGACTGCCCAATCCCCCGCGTAACCTCGTTCACGATCACGTCATAATGCGCCGTATCTCCGCGCAACAGACACCCGAGGCAAATAATCGCATCGTACTTCCGCGTCTCAGCCAAAGCCCGCGCCGCCGAAGGAATCTCAAACGCCCCCGGCACCCGGATCGTTTCGATATCTTCGTAAAGTCTGGCACCGCACCTGACGAGCCCGTCCAAAACCCCCGCCAGCAATCTCTCCGTAATAAAAGAGTTAAAGCGGCTGACGACCACGGCAAAGTGCTTCCCAGTGGCGTCAAGTTTGCCCTCTATCGCAATGTGATCAGTATCGAGAACGCTCTCAACCACGCGCTCGCCGACAATCATTAATCGCGTCCCGCCATGAAATTCGATGACAAAGTGCCGCCCTACGTGCGACGGGTCCGGACCAGAATGGTCCTCCATGATCTTCAGATCGCGGCGCTCCACCAACTTGTAGACGGTGTCCGGATCTTCGACGATCAAAGAAAAATCCACATCGCGCCAAGGCTTTTTCCTTTGGATTAGATCGAACTGCAGTTTTGAAGGCAAGAATGTCGCCGCTCGCGCGTTTTCGTTCTCCCCTACATGGCCCTTGCGAAGACCAAGTGCCGTCAGCAATTCGACCAAAGGTTCGAAATCGTCTGCCGAATGGACGAGAGCTCCGATGTTTACTTGCTTGATCAATTGTTCTCTCTGTGCCCCGGTGTCTTTATTATTAGAATGGTTTTGATCAGCGTAAGTCAGCGCAATCAGCGGCCGAAGATTTTACTTCCCCTTGAACACCGCCGCCCGCTTCTCCAGAAACGCCTTCGTCCCCTCGGTCTTGTCCTCAGTAGCGCAGCACACCCCAAACAAAGTCGCCTCCAGAAAAAGCCCCTCGCTCAACGTCATCTCCATGCCCTTATTGACTGCCTCCATCGCATACTGCACGGCCAGCGGAGCATTCGCAATAATCTTCGCCGCAATCGCCTCCGCCCGCGGAATCAACTCTGCCGGCGCCGTCACTTCATTCACCAGCCCAATGCGATGCGCCTCCTGCGCCGTGATCATCTCCCCCGCCAAAACCATCTGCATCGCGATCCCCTTGCCCACCAGCCGCGGCAGCCGCTGCGATCCACCATATCCCGGAATAATCCCCAGCTTCACCTCCGGCTGCCCCAGCTTCGCATTCTCGCTGGCCAGCCGCATGGTGCAAGCCATGGCAATCTCGCACCCGCCCCCGAGCGCGAATCCGTTGATGCAGCAAATCACCGGCTTGCCCAGATTCTCAATCAAATTCAGCACCGACTGCCCCCGATGCGTATACTCCTTCCCCGAAACCGCATCATGCTTGGCCAGTTCGCCGATATCGGCCCCGGCAATAAACGCCTTCTCCCCCGCCCCAGTAAAGATCACGACACGAATGCCCTTGTCACTCTTGATATCGTGAAACGCCGCCCGCAGCTCCTCCATGGTCGCCATGTTGAGCGCATTGAGCACCTTCGGCCGGTTGACGGTGACGTAAGCAATCGCGTTTTTCTTTTCGAGAAGAATATTTTCGAAGTTCATAAATTCAACTCCGCATCCAAACGACCGTTGTCATCCTGAGCGAAGCAATTGCTTTCGCGAAGCGAAAGCAATTGCGAAGTCGAAGGATCCCTTTCAGCTCGCACTCCCTCTGGCCCACAAGGGAGTTCTCTCGCGTCCGCAGTGAGCACGCCCCCAGGCGACCGCTGCAGTGCCGGCTGAAAGGAATCCTTCGACTGCGCAAGAACTTCGCTTCGCGAAATTCTTACTCCGCTCAGGATGACAACCACTTCTGTGATCCGCGTTCATCCGCGTAAATCCGTGGCAAAAGGGTTAAAGTTTTTGCGCCCGCGGCTTCTCCGGGTCTGCATAATCATAAAACCCGCGCCCCGATTTCCGCCCATACCACCCCGCCATCACCATCCGCTTCAGCAGCGGAGGCGACGCAAACCGCCGCTCCTTGAACTCGTCATACATCACATGCGTAATGTAATAAGTCGTATCCAGCCCCACAAAATCCAGCAGCGTAAACGGCCCCATCGGATACCCGCACCCCAGCTTCATCGCGTTATCGATATCCTCAATCGACCCCACGCCCTCTTCATACGCGCGAATCGCATCCAGCAAATAAGGCACCAGCAGCCGGTTTACGATGAATCCCGTCTTGTCCGAAGTCCGCACCGGAACCTTGCCCAGCTTCTTCGCAAACTGGTAAGCCGTCTCGTAAACATCGTCAGCAGTCGCAATCGTCCGCACCACTTCCACCAGCTTCATCAGGGGCACCGGATTGAAAAAGTGCAGCCCCACAAACCGCTCCGGCCGCTTCACCGCCGTCAACAACTCCGTCACCGATATCGAAGAAGTATTCGAAGCAAAAATCGCATCCTTCTTCACCACGCCATCCAGCGACGCATACATCATCTTCTTCTCGTCCACATTCTCAATGATGGCCTCAATAACAATGTCGCAATCCGCCAGATCGGACTTGGATGTCGTCCCGTGAAGCCGCGCGCGGGCCGCGTTCTTCTGCTCAGCCGTAATCCCGCCCTTCTCCACCGGCCGCTCGGCAAACTTCGCCAGCGATTTCTCAATCCCGGCAAACCCCTTGTCGAGAAACTTCTGCTCAACCTCAAGCACCGTGACGTCAAATCCAGCCATAGCGCAAACCTGCGCAATCCCGGACCCCATCAGCCCGCAACCGAGAACGCCAACCTTCTTGATTTCCATGATTACTTCCTTAGCGTTTATTTGCGAGGCCTAGGACGTGCTACTACATCCGAGACCCGGAGCAAGACGATCTGAGCGCGAGCGTCGTGCTTCCTTCCGAACCCATGCCCTTTCAACCCGCCCGCCGAGCCCGCCTCAAACCTGCCCTCGAATGTGGCTTGGACGTTCATCCCCTTTCGAAGACCATCGAAGAACGCGTTGAAGGACTCGTCTCTTACCACCTGAAGTTGTTGTGGGGGCTGTGCATCCTTCGGAAGAACAATGATTACTTTAAACCACGAGCTACACGTCGTCTCGAAATCATCAATCCATAAATCGCTTCCAGCGACGGAGCCCCGCACCGTAACGGTCTTGCCTGTATAGATTGCGGGATGCTGGTACAGTTCACAGAGGCTTGCGTTGGCCGGCCCGGCATCTTGTTGCGCCCGGCCAAATTCGAGCGCAGTGGCGAGAAGGCAAACTAGAAACAAGACGCATGCGTAAGAGGCTCTCATCGGTCACCTAGCTCATGCTCTCCACCACCATCGCAATCCCCTGCCCGCCGCCAATGCACGCCGTAGCCAGTCCATATTTCTTCTTCCGCCGCCGCAACTCGTACAGCAGCGTAATCACCAGCCGCGTCCCGGTCGCGCCCAGCGGATGCCCCAACGCAATCGCCCCCCCATTCACATTCACTTTCTCGCGATCCAGTCCCAACTCTTTCTCGACCGCCAGATACTGCGCCGCAAACGCCTCATTCACTTCAATCAAATCAATGTAGTCCAGCGACAGCCCAGCTTTCTGCAGCGCAATCTTCGTCGCCGGCACCGGACCGCGCCCCATCAACTTCGGCTCCACGCCCGCAATCCCCCACCCGCAAATCCGCCCCAGCGGCGTCAGACTGCGCTTCAGCGCGTTCTCAATCGACATCACCACCACTGCCGCGCCCCCGTCCACGATCCCGCTCGCGTTCCCCGCCGTCACCGTCCCAGGCTTTCCTGAGGATGGGCCGAACGCCGGACGCAACTTCGCCAGCCCTTCCATCGTAGTCTGCGGACGCCGGTGATCATCCTCGGTCAACGACTCCCCAGTCGGCTCGCCCTTCCCATTCCGCAAAGCCACGGGCACGAGCTCTTCCTGCAGACGTCCTTCTTTATAAGCCGCATCGGCCCTCTGCTGCGAACGCAGGGCAAACTCATCCTGCATCTCGCGCGTGATTCCCTGCTGCGATCCATAGAGCTCTGCGGTGTTAGCCATATACGACCCGCAGTAAGTATCCAGCAGCGCCACCATCAGCGAATCTTCCAGCTTTCCGCCCGGAGCCAGTGTAAATCCATCCCTCCCGCGAATCACAAACGGAGCCTGCGACATGGCTTCCATCCCGCCCGCCAGCACAATCTTCGCCTCCTCGGTCTGGATCATCTGCGCCGCCGACACAATCGACTGCATGCCCGACCCGCACAGCCGATTCACGGTCAGCGCCGGAACCTCAATCGGAATCCCCGCCCGCAACCCCACATGCCGCGCCCCGTACAGCGCATCGCCCGAAGTCTGCTGCGCGTTCCCGAACACCACGTGATCGAATTCCTTGGCATCGATCCCTGCGCGCTCGATCGCGCCCTTGGCCGCGACCGCGCCCAACTCCTGCGCAGTGAAATCCTTCAACTTGCCGCAATAACGACCAAAGGGCGTACGTGCCCCACTGACGATGGCGATGTCCCCTGGCTTCAGCATGATTTTTCTCGGCAGAACTCCGGCCAGAACAGATCAGAATCGATTAGCCAAACTCGTTAGTGTAGCAGCGGCCCACGATATTCTCCACCACCCCAGTCCTCAGGAATTGCGTTTATACTCAATCCTCGGAGTGAATCATGTCTATCAACGAATTCCTTCTACCCGAACTTGACGAAGAATCCAAAAAGACGCGCACCACTCTGGAGCGCGTTCCCGCCGACAAGAAAGACTTTGCGCCTCACCCCAAGTCCATGCCTCTGGGAAAGTTGGCGGCCCACGTTGCACAGCTCGCCGACTTCGGCCTCATCATCCTGACGACCCCCGAATTGGACTTTTCCACGGGCAGCATCAAATCGTTAGTGTTCGAGTCTCCTGGGCAACTGGTGAAGGCCGAGGGTGCGGCGAAGGTTCGAGCCGCGCTGAAAGCCGGTTCGGATGGATCTTTTAAGGAAAACTGGAAACTGAGTTTTCAGGGCAAGACAATTTTCGAGGGATCGCGATTCCTAGCCTACCGCCAAATGTTCCTGAATCACCTGGTGCATCACCGCGCCCAGCTCGGCGTGTATTTGCGCCTGAACGAAAAACCCGTGCCCGCGACCTACGGCCCCTCCGCCGACGACAAGATGGGATTCTAGCTTCTCGCGCGTGGTGTAGTTTTTGGAATGTGCGGAAGGATTACTGTAAAGAGTGGAACGGTGAGCCATCGAATCAACGAGAGATCGAGTTGTCGGATCAAAGAATCCAATCGCTCAATCACTTAACCGCTCAATCACTCAATCGCTATGCCACCGCGCCTGCGGCCAGCGCCGGCCCCAGCGCCACAACTTTCCCTGGCCCTTGCGCCATCGCCTGCGCCAGCGCATGCTCGGCGCGATTGATCACCTCAGTGACCACGTCGACAGGATCATATTCCGTGCGGATCACAGCCTCGACCAGCCCCGCGGAAAACTGTGCGATCGGTCCATGGCCGCCTTCCTCCTTGGCCGGGAACCGCACCACGGAGAGAATCTTGCGTAGTTTCTCCACCGCCAGCATGGCTTCTTTTTCCGCCGTCTCACCCAGCAAAATCGCGATCGTGGTCGTATCGTAGCGAAACGCCAGATCATTCGAGCGGATGTTCGCGGCAATCAGCTGTCCCGCTCTTTCCATCACCGCCTGCACTCCCGCCTCGCCATATTCCTTGATCAGGGGCGTGCTCTTGCCGAACTGCAGCAGCAACACCGATAGCGCCGACGCATTTTGAATCGCCCGCTTGCTCTCCGCCAGCAGCAGATCGATATACGAAGCCCGTTTTAACAGCCCCGATTTCTCGTCCGTCACCGAAAGATTCTTGACCAGCCGCCGCAGCCCTGCGTTATTCAGCGCGATCACCATCTGGTCGGCCAGAGTCTTCAGCACAACCATATCCGCATGCGCCCAGGCCCGCGGCCGGTTATGCGTCAGCACCAGCATGCCAACAATTTCTTCTCCGTCGCTCAGCGGGATCGCCAATATCGACGCCGCCCCCAGTTCGCTCACACCCTTCCGCGCGGCTTGCAATGCGACCGCCTTCGGCGCGTCCTCGATCGCCAACGGATCATGCCCGTCCACTGCTTTATGCAGGCATGCCACCAGTTCCGCAATCGCCGGATTACTCGCCTTCTTCAATCCCTCGGCACAAAACTCTTCCGTAGTTGTGGGAGGCGAACCCGCCTTGCCCATGGCCGCGATGCAGCGCGCCGCTTCCCAATGCGTTGCAATCTCCCGCACCGCCGTGTGCAGAACCGCCGGAGCCGTGCCCTGGTGATACAGCTTGCGCGAAATCTCAGCCACACGCGTAAACGCGCGAACATCGGTCGCGGGATCGGGCACCGGCGCCGCTACCGCAGCCGGAGCCGCTGCAGCCGGAGCCGGAGGCAAAGGCGCCGCCCCTGCATACGTCGGTGTCACTCCCGCCGACAAGTAGAGCCGCTGCAGGTCTTCGTTTCGTTCCTCTTCGCGCGGGAACAGTTCCTGAATTCTCTGCAGCCGCTCGACAGCCTTGTTGCGCATCCCGTATTGCACCAGGATTTCCGCCTGCAGCATCAGATCCTGCAGCGTCGAGGCTCCCAGCGTCGGCCCTTCTTCATGCACTGGTTCCTCAGGCGCCTTGGTAGTCGTGGCATTGAATCGGCCGGAGATCGCGCGGAAGCGTCCCTCCTCCACGTGCCCTTTCAGCAAATCCAGCCGCTTCAGGTGGCCCGGTTCATAAGGATCGACTTCAGCCGCGCGGTCCAGGCATTCGGCGGCCTTGGCAAAGTCGCTCGTGCTGCAATACAGATCGAACAACTTCAGCAGCGTCTGGCAATAATCATTCTCGCGATTCGACGCATTATAAAGTTCGCTGAGGAACTCCAGCATCTGCGACGAAGCCCGCCGCGACGCCGTGATGTCCTCCATGATGGCGATAAACTGCCGGCGCTCGCCGCGACGCCGCTGGAATTGTTCCAGCTTGCGCGCCAGCGCTACCGCCCCGTCCTCATTCCCGCCGTCCAGCAGATTCCCGATCAGCGCGATCACCTGCTGCACTCGCCCCGGATTCTGCTCAAACAATTGCCACACCAGCGGTTCCGCCTCTGCATGGCGGCCCGCAGCCACCAGCGCATCGGCGTAGGTCTCGCGCAACGCCGCCGTCACCTCGCCGGAATTCATTTGCGGTTCGAGAATGAAGATGGCCGCGCCCACTTGTCCCTGCGCCAGCAGACTCTTGCCATAAGCCAGAGCGATGCTCTGATCCGAAGCATCTTCCTGATAGGCGCGCTCGTACCACTGCGCCGGATCGCCGCCCTCGGCCGTCACCGCCTGCGCGATCTTCTGAAACGAGGACGCCGCGACCTTGCGATTTCCCAGTTCCGACGCCAGTTCTGCCACCCGTTGCAGGTTGGCCCGAGTCCCTTCCAGCGCCACCACACGATCCAATATCTCTGCCGCTTCCTTCTTCTTTCCCAGCTTTACCAGATCCGACAGAGCCGCTTCGTAGGTGCCCACCGCCAGCTTCTTATTGGATCCCTCCAGCAGTTGGCCAAAGCGGAATTTCTGCTGCCACGTCGGACTTCCATGCCGCGCCAGCTTCTTGTAGGTCAGGCTGGCACGAGTCGCGTCCCCGATCCCCACCTGCCGCTCAAACAGATCGCCCAGCAACTTGACCGCGTCCGCGTTGCGGTTTAGCGAAAGGCACAGATCCGCCGCAAGTTGCCGCACTACATCGTTTTCCGTGTCATCCCGCAGAACCAGCAGGTACTCTTCCAGGGCGTCCGCAGTCTTGCCTTTTTGCAAAAGCTTCTCCGCGCGCTCCACGCGCTTAGCCAGCTCGGCCCGGTCCAGTCGTTTTGTGATCTCAGGCATGTGGAATGAAACGGAGTAAACCCTGCTCCGATTCTAGGAGCGGGCTGGGACAGCAGCAATGCGGTAACGCCCAGTCGCGATTACGAAGGTCACTCCACTGAGGGTCCACCTTTTAAGTTGGGTGGGCGCGACACCTTCTTGGATCAAAGTCGCTCGAGCCCTGGCTATTTGTTTTTCGGCGCGGCAGCTTGATCCGTAAAAATTCCCCGGCCCCACTGCAGTAAAGTACCCGCAAAGGTTCTGTGCGCCTCCCGTCCGCCAGCAATCCTACGTGGCGAAGCCTTCAATCCAGCCACGCAGGAACTCATCCGCAAGCACCCAAACCGGAGTCGAGTACCTTGGTACTCTTCCCCCTTTCGTGCTTTCTTACGCACAATAGGTTGTGTTCATCGAGTCGTAGCGCACGGGAAGCTCCCTCGGCGGTACCACAGTTGTCTTTCCAGATTGCGCATCTTGGAGCCTGGGCAATGGCAAAGCTGCTTCTCAAATTTGAGGACCGAGTCATACAAGAGGTCGATCTTTCCGTCGACACGATAACCATTGGCCGTGAGCCAGACAGTGTCGTGCGCATCGACAATCCGGCCGTATCCGGACATCACGCCAAGGTCTACCCGGAAGGCGACCACTACGTGCTCGAGGACGCCGAGAGCTTTAACGGCACCTACGTAGACAATGTCCGCATCAGCAAAGTAGTACTCAAGGACAAAGATGCAGCCCTGATCGGCAAGCACACACTCGAATTTCGTGATCAGGCACGCCAAGGCGTCCCTCGTGGATCGGTCGGCGCCGGGCAGGCGCCAGGAGTGAAGGCCAAGCCGCCCCAGCTCGATCGCACGGTTTTCTTGGACACGGCCAAAGCGAAAGAGATGATTGCTCTGGCCGCCGCAGCGGCTTCCTCAGGCGGCGCTGCAGCAGTCCAGCAGAAAGGCATTGCTCAGAGCCCGGCGCCCGTTCCTGCCGTGCACGTCGCCCATCAGACCGTGGGCACCCTGACTATCGTCGAAGGTCGAACCGACCAGAAATCCTACGTTTTGACCAGTCAACTGACCGTCATCGGAAAATCGAAGATGGCCGGCATTCGGCTAAAGCGCTGGTTCGCGCCCCGCGTCGCAGCTTCGATTTACCGAGCCGAGGACGGATACTACATCGCTGCTTCCGGAGACAACGTAAAGGTCCGAGTGAATGACACCGTGGTCGAGGGCGGCAAAAAGCAACTCGAAGCCGGGGACCTAATCGAAGTTGCCGGCATCCAGGCAGTTTTTAGTTTTTGTGAAGCGTAATCGGGCTCGTCGAAGCAGCTCCCGGGCCACTCCTCAACGCTGATTTCATCAGTTACTTCATCCGCTCGCATGCTGAAATGTCTGTCTAGGAAGGGCGCTGCGGGACGGCCAATTCGGCCAGCCAGTAGCCCGACGTCGCAGCGGCTTGGGCGGCTTGCTGGCGACCCGCATCGTCCATGGTCTTCATGGCGGCTTCACGCCGCTGTTGAAACACTTTCTCCAGATGCGCGCCGTAGTACGTCCCATCCTGCCTCATGGCGTATCGTTTCACCGATTCGGGGCTGCCAATCTTCAGCGTCTCGCCCAGTTCCAAACCCGCTTCCAGGAAGAACTCGCGATCCTGCCCATCGGGCACGCCGAACACGAACGGCTCTCCCCAATCGAAAGCGTTCTTGATCATTCCCATGGGATATTTTCTCAGCACTTCGAGCCCACCCCGGTTCAGGTATTCCAGCAGCAGTGCGCTGCCCGGAGCGGATTCCGCTGCGATCGCACGCAGGGTTTCCTTCATCCCTTCTTCCGGGATGTACATGCTGACGCCCTCGCAGATGTAATAGGTCTTGCGTTCGGGCTGAAAGCCGGAACGGCGCAGCACCTCGCCCAAGCTTTCCTGCGCGAAATCGATCGACGCATAGACCACGTTGGCGGGAGCGCCGCCCAAAGCCGCTTCCACGCGCCGCTTCTTATACTCCTGGGTGGCGCCGTAATCGACCTCGAAGACGGGGGTGTCCTTCAACAGTTCCGCAAACCGGTGAGCCCGCGTATCGAATCCGGCGCCCAGAATCGCCAACTGCGTCGCGCCGCTGCGGAAGGCGTGCACCATCCGTTCGTCGATGAAGCGCGTCCGCACCAGCATCAGCCAGGCGAACCCGAACACATCGGGATCGTAAATAGCTTCCTGAAAATCCCGGTCCAGAACCTTACCGATGGGATGGTCGGCGATCAGAGCCAATTCAGCCGGCCCGATCAGCCGGTCGGCGAGCCAGTCGGGATTGCGAACGCTGGCGTCGGGCTCGCGAGACCCGAACGCACGCGCCGCGGCCGTCAGAATCGAGGTGCGGGAGGGTAATCCGTTGGCTTCCATTCGAAAGTGAGTTGAGCGTAACACGAACCCCGTGGACCGCGTCGCCTTCCCCCGCTGGCTGAAATCCACCACCTTGGCTCAAGCTGGCCACCGATTCCGCAGTCAGCCCTTCATCTCGATTCTGGTCCTCTCTGAAAACAAATGAGTTATTGCACTTCTCTCGGGCTCGTTTTGGCATGGCAGTTGCTTCGTAGTTTTTTCGTTTCCGTTCTGGGCCCAATCAGGGCGTGCAATAGCATTGATAAGCAACTAGACCTCTGAGTCCCGAGTTCCGAGGGCAATGTATGAAAGCGAAGCTCTTTCCTTCCTTGCTTTGTTTGCTTTTCGTGTCCTTTGCCCTGGCTCCTGCCCGGGCGGACGAAGCCGCCGGCCAGAGTAGTGCACCTACCCAGACCAACGCGTCGGTACCCTCGAACATTGAAGTAGAAAAGTGGGACAAGCCCCGGTCCGGTTGGCTGTATGTTCTCGACCCCAAACCCAATGCGGGCGGGCCCGCAGGGCGCGTCTGGTTAATCGATCCTGAAACCGCAAAAGTAATGGGCAGCATCCGTACCGGCGACCATCCGGATTTTGCGCTCTCACCCGATGGCAGCCGCCTCTATATTGCGTCGGTAACCGACGCGGACTCAAGCGAGCTTGCGGTGATCGACACTGCCCAGGGCGTGGTCCTCAAGAGTGGCGTCGTTGGCGGCCGCGCTGTGACCGATGGGCTCCCGCCATTTTCTACGATGGCAGTTTCCGGGGATGGTTTGGCCCTGCGAATCCTGATCGACGCGCCCAAGTCTCCCGATTCGGATGCCCTGCTGCTCGCCACCTTCGACACACAAGCTGGAGAGTTTCTACCGGGGATCGTGCACCTGGGAAACTGCGGCCCTGGCCGATTCATCTCTTATCCAGCCGCGGATCATTTCGATTTCCTCTGTCCGAGGACGAATCGTGTCAGGCTGATTCGTGTGGATGCCGACTCCCGCGAGTTGCAAAACGTGGACGTCACACTTCCGTGGGAAAGGCGAGACGGGGTTGCCCAGGCGATGGAGGTTCCCGGCGATCCAGCTATAGCGATCGTGCGCGGAGACGGCGGTGTTGTGAAGATGGACCCTGGCTCGCAAGCATTTGCCGAGACTTCGGCACATCCCGGTCTGCCCAACCGCATTCCTCCCGCTGCCTGGCCGACCTCGCCCGACGGCAGCCGGGTTTATCTCGGGTACAACAGCGATTACGACCGCCACTCCGACAACCGCTTTTACCTGGATTACGGCCGGCCCCCGAATATTCGACCGGATAACGCCGTGGTGTACCAATTTCGCGTGATCGACACCCGCACCTGGCAGAAGATCGGCACCATCCGGACCAAGATGCCCGTCTGGAGCGCCGTGACCGGAAACGACGGCAAGATGCTGTATGCCATGTCTCCGCAGAAGCACAGTATTTTGGTGATCGACACTGCGAAGAAGCGCCAGATTCGCACCCTCAAAGTCGGCGGAACGCCTACGTTAGCTCTAGTCGCACCCTGAGTCCGTCGGAGCCTGGCCATTGGCCCTCAGCCTTTTACATAGGCGAGCTTCGCGGCCACTTTTCCGTCTCTCACGGTGAAGACGTCAACCCCGCGCAGGTGCCAGGGCTGGCCGTTGCGCATCTTGTGATAGACCCATAGCACGGTCGCTCGATTTCCGCCGACGATCACTTCCTCGGCCTCGAACCGTGCGTCCGCATTGCGGGCAAACCATCCCCGCCAGAATTCCACCACAGCGGCCTTGCCTTCGACCCGCCGGCCGTCCGGAGCGGGTGACGTGTCCTCGAACACCGTATCGTCGGTCAGGAACGCCGCCAACCCGTCGGCATCGTGCCGGTTGAACGCCTCGTTGAACTTGTCAATCGCGGTGCGCGTCGCCTGCTCCTCGGACTGCGCACTCTGCTCAACCTTCATGCGAACCTCCCTCGGAGAGCACACACTCCCCAGCAGAAACACACAGCAAGTTACCACCAAGAGGTGGCGATGTGCGGAGAGATGTGCAGAAAGATGTGCAGAGCGCATATGCATTCGACCCTCCCAAACGTGCCGGCTGCTACGCCGTCGAAGAATTCTGCCAGGCGCAATGATACGACGGCACCCGCTCTCGCGGAACATCGTCAGGCGCATTGACCTGTGTCACGCGATTTTCAATGAGAGTAAAGGATGGTTACGTCAATCAAGAAACCTCGGCCCCAGTTGGTCGTTCAGTGTCACGGTACCTGTCTGTAGGTGACTGCCGTAACCCGGGCCGAGTGGGTAGCTATTCATAATCGCAAAAAGAACGGTTACAAATAATGCAACCATGGCCCCCGTGAACATCGATGGGTCACCGATCCGCGTTCTCGTGGTCGATGATTACGAACCAGTCCGCCGATTTGTATGCTCGACGCTTGGAAAGAGACCAGCCTTCCAGATCGTGGGCGAGGCTTCAGACGGAGTAGCAGCGGTTCGACAAGCGGAAGAACTCAAACCGGACCTGGTCCTGCTCGACATCGGACTTCCCAGGCTGAACGGATTACAGGCCGCGCGAGAAATTCGCAAACTCTCCCCGCACTCCAAAATAATCTTCGTGAGCCAGGAGTCCTCTCCTGACGTGGTTCAAGAAGCGCTCAGCTTGGGGGAACTGGGCTACGTTGCGAAAGCAAGGGCTGGAAGCGATCTACTAGCTGCTGTGGAAGCGGTTCTCGAGGGCAGGCGGTTTGTCAGCAATGGTTTGGCCACCAGCGGCCCTCACTAGGCAGCATCCGTGTAGTTCCCGATGGGGGTTTGTCTGCGGCCCGCGAGAACCCTCCTTAGCAGGCACAACTCACGTTCTGTAAGCGTGGCCTGCGTGAACCCGCAATCCAGGCAAACCGCGAGCTTTGGGAATACAAAGAAACCTGGCTCGTCCAGACTCATTGGCCCGGGAAAGTGGAGATTGACTTCGGAACCGAGCTTCGTCTCGTTAGCTGACCCGCACGCTTTACAAGCCATGGCTGCCTTCCATAGAAAACGGAGAATATCACGGTGTTCTGTGTTTTCATCCCCTTCCTGTCGTCCTGTTCGGTTTTCGTAACGAGGGTCCTTCGCTTAAATACCTGTACACGCGGGAGAAAATAGTCAAAACGTGTAAAGGCCTTCCTGATAACAACAGTTGAACATGCTTCTTGCGATGGGAATCTCATCGACGGCGAAAACATAAACTGAAGCCTAAAGGAACTTACTCCAACGGTTCGAAATGTGGAGCTTGCACGCCGAGCGCTGCGTAGGCCTCATCCATCGTGCGCACCACCTGCAGCAGCGGCCGGTTGTGCTCTCCTTCGAGCTGATACATACGAAACAGACCGAAGGCGTGGGTCTGTGGGGCAACGATCACGCGCGGCCGTCCGATCGCCGTCGGAGCCGGCTTCTGGCGTGCCAGTTGCCGGATCACCTCGCTGGAGACGGCAAACTCGATGGTGGATGAGAAATCTACGATCCCCAAGATGGCATCGGTCGCAGCCGCATACTTCCGCAACGCCTCGTAAAACGCCGCCGCCGATTGATCCGTCAGCCGCCCTTCAAATCGAGACAGCAGGATCTTGTTCTCGGCGTCGAACTCAAATCTGAACTCCATCGGCATCACTGGCGCTTCTGTTCTTCCCGCGGACTCACTTTACCTTATACGTCAAGATGCGCCGCCGGGTTCGCCGTTGCAAATCTTCCATAGCATTTCATGGGCGAGCACTTCATGGACGAAGATTGTCCGCACCGTCTTCTCGTTGGCAAGGAAAGCATCTATCGATGAATCCAACGCACCGCCAATATTGGCGATCCCTCCTCTTTTTGATATGGTGCTGCATGCCGTCGTCGCCTCCAATTCACCCGGTTCAAACTAACCCGGTTCAAACTAACCCGGTGCAAACCAACCCGGTTCAGACTAACCCGCCTCAACCTAACGAAGACGGCCTCCGCCACCAACTCTCCGCCGGACAAATGGCCATGGTCGCCGTCGGAGGCTCTATCGGCACCGGCCTGCTCCTCGGCTCCGGCGCAGCCATGGAAGTCGCCGGCCCCGCCGCCATTCTCAGTTTCATCGCCGCCGCCTTCATCAACTGGACCGTCGCCATGGCCCTCGGCGAACTCGCCTGCGCTCATCCCGCCGCCGGCAGCTTCGGCGTCTACGGCGATCTCTATCTCAACTCCTTCGCCGGATACATCGCCCGCGCCGGCTACTGGATCGGACTCGCCCTGGCCATCGGCGCCGAGATGGTCGCCGCCGCCACTTACATGTCGAACTGGTTTCCCGGCGTGCGTTCCTACCTGTGGATCGTTGTCTTCGCCGCAATCCTGCTCGTCATCAACCTGCGCAGCGTCGGCTCCTACGGCCGGGTCGAGTTCTGGCTCTCCATGATCAAGCTCGCCACCATCATCGCGTTCATCGTGATCGGCGCCGCATTGCTCACCACCGGCCGCGTCGCTCCGCAATACAACGCCCAAGGCGGATTCTTTCCCAAAGGCCTCTGGTCGCCGCTCATCGCCCTGACCTACGCCGTTTACAGCTTCGGCGGAGTCGAAATGGTCGCCGTCACCACCGGCGAATCCCGCTCCTCCAAAGAAACTCCTCGCGCCGTGTGGCTGACCTTTCTCACTCTCACCTTCGTCTATGTCGGCGCCATCATCATCCTGCTCGGCGTCATGCCCTGGAATCACGCCGGCGTTACCGAAAGTCCCTTCGTCACCACCTTCCGCACCGTAAAAATTCCGCACGCGTCCGGCATCATGAACTTCGTCGTCCTCACCGCCGCACTCTCCGGAGCCAACGCCACCATCTACGTCGCCTCCCGCATGATCTTTTCGCTGGCCCGCACCGGATGGGCTCCCGCGCGCCTCGGCCACCTCAATCACGAAGGCTCGCCTCAGCACGCCGTCCTGATTTCTTCGTTCGGAATTCTCTTCGCTCTCGCGCTCGTTCTCTGGGCCCCGGAAAACGCCTTCCGCTACATGATCGGAGCCGCCTTCACCGGCATGATTCTTTCCTGGCTGGTCTCGCTGGCCGCGCACATCAGTTTTCGCTCGCGCCGCACACCCACAGAACTAGCCGCACTTCCTCTCCGCTCGCCGCTGGGAAAATGGGGATCCATCCTCGGCTTCACCATGGTCACCGTCGCCCTCGTCCAAACCTGGCTCAACCCGATCATGAATCTCTGGAGCGGCCTCGCCTGTTTCGGATTGCTGATCGTCTCCTACGCCCTAGCCAAGCCTCACCACAAAGAAACGCAACCGCAGCCTGGACTCATGTAGGGACAGCCGCCCTCGGCTGTCCGGCCTGGCTACGCCCGGCGGCGCGTCCCTCCATGACCGTGACCTGTCGATCCCCGTCATTACCATGACCTGTTAATCCCTGTCATGACCGTGACCTGTTCACTACCGCCAGGTTCATCATCGTCATTACCGTGACCTCTTCATCCCCGTGGAAGAGCGGCCCTTCAAGGGCCGCGTGAGCTACTTGAAAGCACTCGGGCTTTAGCCCCCGAGGGAACGTTCCCTCACCTCGCCAAAAACTCACCCTGACGCAACCACAATCACGCCTTACGCGGCGCCGTTAGACCCAAACTTGAGTCATCCCTCCCTCGCGCCGCCGTAACCAGACAGCCTCTCAATTGCGTATACATCGTACACACAACACTGTATAAATATTTATAGTAATTGGGCCCCTATACCATGCCAGACAACCCCGTCCCTATCCTCCTGGTCGAGGACTTCCAACCCTTTCGAAAATTGATTCGCACACTGCTGGATGGCAAGCCCGGCCTGCAGATCATCGCCGAAGTTGCCGACGGCCAGGAAGCCGTTCACCGGGCCGCGGAACTCAAGCCCGGCCTTATTCTCCTCGACATCGGACTCCCCTCCCTCAATGGACTCGACGCCGCCCGCCAAATCCGCGAACTCTCCCCGGACTCCAAAATCCTCTTTGTCAGCCAGGAGTTTTCCCCCGAGATCGTGCAGGAAGCGATGAACCTGGGGGCCTCCGGCTACGTTCTAAAGCGCCGGCTGGCCAGCGACCTGTTGCCCGCCGTCGACGCAGTTCTACGGGGAGAAACTTTCATCAGCACCACCGCGCCATAAATTCTGATCCCAGCGAACCAACGCGCGACACAAGATATAGGGGACTAAGGTGGCAGGAAAGGCGTTCTATCGCGCCAAGTGGGAGGGCGCCCGCGAATCTTAGAAGTGAGTAAATGCAGGAAGGTGTGGCGGATGGGAGCTCAACTTAACCGGGCATCCTTCGCCCGCACTTCTGTTCTAGGATGCCGATAACCGGTCGCACACTCGACTAACCGTCGGCAACAACTCCCGCGCGGCTTCGTCCTTCGAGACCACCGCATCCACCAGCCGCCGCGTCTCCTCTGGAATCTCGCTGCCCGAAACCATGACTACCGGCGTTTCCGGTCGCAGACGCCTGATTTCACACGCGAGAGCGTGCCCGTTCATCTCAGGCATGTGGTAATCCAGCAGCACCGCATCAAAACTGAATGAGGTCGCCAGTCTCAACCCTCGCCGCGCGGACAGCGCTGTCACCACGAAGTATCCCGATCGTTCCAATATCCGTTTCTCGTAGTCCAAGATCGCCTGGCTATCGTCGATGCAAAGAAGTATCTTCTCGATTCCCCGATATGATCGGCTCATTGGAACCTCCCGATAAGTGGGTAGTCCTGCCTTGGGGGAGGGCGGTTCACATCAAAGCAGGCAGGACCACCCTTCTTTCACGGACAAGACATCCCCAACCACATGAGCCCACACTCTCCAAGTATTCTCAATGTCTTGGCACAACTTGTCTGTTCAAAAGTGAACATGCATCTCGAACTCCGAGATCTACTTGGTGTCCCGGTCTATACTGTCCTGGGTTTATAGTGTGCAATCATCGGCAGGTAATGCTTCTCCCCAAGTACTAAGTGGAAGTGCACCAGCTTGCCGTGGCAAAATAGACGGAAGCAAGGCCATCGGAGGTTCCGGAGTCTACTATGTCATCGCGTCGGAAGTCGCCCGCGCATCGCCGCGCCCAAAAACCGGGCAGGAATTTTGATCCGCAAGCCTTCTTGACCAGTGTGGGCATCGGCAGGACCGTCCAAAACTACAAACCAAGACAAGCCATCTTCTCCCAAGGTGAGCGTGCCGACACCGTGTTCTACATTCAACAGGGAACGGTCCGCCTCAGCGTCCTCTCCAAGCAAGGGAAGGAAGCCACGCTGGCACTGCTGGGACCCGGGGATTTCCTCGGCGAAGGATGCCTGGCCTCCGATCAACCAATCTGGTTGTCAACGGCTACTGCCATTACCGCTTCCTCCATCCTGCGCATCGAAAAGAAACGGATGCTGAACACGCTCCACGAAGAGCACAAGTTGTCCGACCTGTTTGTGGCCTACATCGTCGAGCGACACAACCGCACCCAGGCCGACTTGGTCGATCAGTTGTTCAACTCAAGCGAGAAGCGGCTGGCACGCGCCCTGCTGATTCTGGCCCGCTTCGGAAAAGAAGATGCGCCCGAGACCGTCGTCCCCACCGTGAGTCAAGAGACGTTGGCGGAGATGGTGGGCACCACCCGCTCCCGTGTGAATTTCTTCATGAACAAATTCAGAAAGCTCGGATTCATCCACTACAACGGTGGATTGCAGGTCCATAGCTCGCTGCTGAGCGTGGTCCTGCACGAGTAGCTCAGCGTCTCGTGTGCCCCACTTGTCATGCTGAGCGAAGAACGAGCGGCGCGGAACGCGATGCTCGTTCGCAGTCGAAGCATCCCTAACCTCACCGCGCCCGCCTCCGCAATAAAAAAGGGCGCCGGAAAATTCCGGCGCCATCGAGTGAGATACGACTCGCGAGATGCGGTCAAGCGAGAAGAAAAAACTTGTTTTGTTTAGCTAGCAGCTAGAAGCTAGCAGCTCACTTGCTCTCCGCCACCGACGGACTCGCCCCAAAGTCCCCGCGGCGGTTGTTTACAGCCGTGCGTGCCGCCCGCGCGGCGGGCTGGCTCGCGACTGCGGCCCCGTAACGCTCCAGCAGCACTGGCGCCATACTGTTCTCGGCTTCCTTCACGAAGATCATCTTGTTTTCCGAAGCCATGTCGACGCGCACAAAATCTCCCAGCTTCACCTGCCCCGTCGCCACCAGATTAGCCAGCGGGAAAACTAAGTTGCGCTCAATCGCGCGCTTCAGGTGTCGCGCCCCATACCGCGGGTCCGTACCTTCCTTCAGCAAATACTCTTTCACGGCCGACGTGCAGTTGAATACGAACTGGTTCGTGCCCGCAGCCATCAGCACGCGCTGCTGCACCATCCCCAGTTCGATGTCCAGAATCTGCGCCAGATGTCCGTCACGCAGCGTCTTGAACACCACCGTCTTGTCGATCCGGTTCATGAACTCGGGCGTAAACTTGCGCCGCGCCGCTTCCACCGCCGTCCGCTGAATCTTGTCGTCGAACGACTCATCCACTTCAACCGCTTTCGGCGCGAATCCGAATCCGCCATCCACCAGGCTCGTCATCTCCGACGCGCCCAGGTTCGAAGTCATAATGATGATGCACTGCGACAGATCCACGCGCCGGTTATCGCCCAAAGTCAGCGTCGCCTTGTCCAGAATTCCCAGCAGCAGTTGCCACAGCGAGTCCGACGCCTTCTCGATTTCGTCAAACAGCAGAATCGAGAGCTTCAGCTTCTCCGTGAACCACTGGTTCAACGCTTCCTGCGTGAGCAGCGGATGCGTCTCCCGATGCCCCAAATATCCCGGAGGCGAGCCAATCAGCTTGGCAATCTCGTGCGAATGCTGGAACTCCGCGCAATCAATCTTGATGCAGGCCCGCGCGTCCCCAAACAACGCCTCGGCCATGGCTTCCACGACGCGCGTCTTGCCCGATCCCGTGGGCCCCAGAAACAGCAGGTTCCCCACCGGACGCCCTGGCGCATTCAGCCCGGCCAGAAACATTTGATAAATCTCAACGACCTTTTCGACGGCCGCGTCCTGTCCCACAATGCGGCGGCGCAGGGCGGCATCAAATTCTCCAGCATCGTTGCTGCGACGGTTCGGATCCAGCACTGTTGCCAGGTTTGTTCTCATAGGATCGTTCTCATAAAGTCGTTGCCCGGGGCTCCTCTTCCGGTTGCCTTAGGATTAAGCAAGCCTCAGGCCACGCCATCTCCCAATACGGCACAACCAGCAACCCCTGCATCTTCTGAGGTTTAGCGCCAACCCACCCCCAGCCGCCGACACCCAACCACGAACCGCACAGCCCCAAAGAGAAATACTTTGCACCATCAAGGAAGGAACCTGTACCACCAACCTCAACTCATGTGGCGACGGCCGCCTCGGCCGTCCCGCGAGAGCCTGCCCTGAGCGAAGTCGACGGGGCGAAGCCGAGCGGACCATCCACCCACGAAAAGCATCTAAAATGTTCTGGCCGCAGACCAACCGTGTTACACCACACGTAACTAGCGACCCTTAGACCGCGCGGCTAGTATCGCAACTGGGTAGGTTTTTCGCGGAGGAACTTTGCGCGTTTCGTCGGTTCGCATCATCACTGGAGTTTCCTGTCTGATCTTCGCCGGAGCCGCATGGCACGTCGGCTCTCGCTCTTCCTCCAACTTCACCGTCGCAGCCCAGACGGCAAAGCCCGCCGCCTCGTCGCCAGCCAAGGCGTCGCAACTGCGCGCCGTCAAAGCGACAGTTCCTGACACCACTAAGGCCATCCCAGAACCCAAGCCCATCGCCGCTCCCGGCACCGAAATATATACCGCGAAGCGGGGAGAGGCCATCCCCACCATCGCCCGCCACTACCTCGGCAGGACCAGCTACCTCACGTCCTCCGAGTTGGCGGCCGCTATCCGCGCCGTGAACCACAAGTCCGACGCCAGCAACTTCCTCAAAGCCAACGAAAACATCATCATCCCCGGAATCCTGGCCGCGCCCGTCACCGAAAAGACTATCGTCGTTCCCAAAGAGTTCGAAGTCCGCGCCATCTACCTGACCGGAATCATGGCCGGCAGCGATCACGGAATCCGCATCATCAAGCATTGGCGGGAAGTCGGCGGCAACGCCGTGGTCTTCGATATCAAGGACTCCGACGGCAGCGTCACCATTCCCTTCGAGCACCCGCTGCTCGGCGAGCACCAGGTCTACCTCCACGACGTCCCGAAATTCGTCCACTTCCTGCACCAGCAGAACATGCACGCCATCGCGAGAATCGCCATCTTCCGCGACGAGCGCCTGGTCGTGGCTCATCCCGAACTAGCCGTCCAGTCTCGCCAGAATAAGCAGGCGTGGCGCGAAAACGGCAAGCTGGTCTGGACCGATCCCAGCCAGCCCAAAGTGCAGGACTATAACATCGCCTTGGCCAAACACGTAGCCCAGCTCGGCGCCGACGAAATCCAGTTCGACTACGTAAGATTCCCCGCCGAAGGCGACCAAAAAGACGCCGCCTTCGTCTACCAATCCGCGACTCCAGAACCGGCGCAAGCCGAAGCCCAAGCTTCGCCAGCGGCCGTGAGCAACGATTCCACATGCGCAATTGCGGCCCCGAAGCACCACAAGACCAAAGGCAGCGTAACCGAAACCAGCCAAGCGCCGCAGGTCCAGAAGGGGCCGTGTCCAGTCGCGGTCAAGGCCGCGCCGCGCGGCCCGCAGCGCACCGACGTCATCACCGCCTTCCTCAAGAAGGCCTATGCCGAGCTCCATCCCACGGGCGTCCTGCTGAGCCTCGACGTCTTCGGCGTCATGGCCTGGCAGCGTCAGGTCGACCTCGCCCACACCGGACAGGACATCGTCGGCATGGCCCACTACTGCGACGTCCTCAGCCCCATGATTTATCCCAGCCACTTCTTCGGCATGGACAACATCCCGCACCCCGGCGACGAGCCCGCCCACTTCATCGGCGAGTCCATGGACCGGTTCGAGCTCATCACCAAAGGCAGCGGCGTCGTAATCCGTCCCTGGCTGCAAGCCTTCCACTGGCGCACCAAGACCTACTCGCCCGAATACATCAAGATCCAGGTGGAGACCGCCAAAGAAAAAGGCGGCATCGGATTCTTATTCTGGAACGCCGCCAACGACTACAGCAAACCCTACACAGCCATGCCCGAAATGAAGTCCGCCAATTTCAAAGAAGGCTCAAAAGACAACCCCAAATACTTCCGCGGCGACGAACTCCCCGCAGCCACCACGCAAGCCGCGTTAGCTCCGGCCAACTAACGTCGCACGCGGTGCGGATTGATTGTGTGGATTGGATATGTGGAGCGGACACTCATGTCCGCTGCCGTTGACTTTCGGTTTGCAGTCTCGAAGAAATCGTTCCGGCAAATTCAAAAACAAAGGCAAGGTCAAAGGCGACGGACAGGAGTGTCCGTCCCACACATGAATTTTCTGTTTTGAGACGCGGCAGGTCTGAGGGGTACCCCCCCTCCCCCCGGTCTATTGGAATCATCACCTTAGCGGGAAAATGCGAAAAAATCCAAGGCCCACAACAACTTAGGGGCAAAATCCTCAAAACGAAGGACTTAGCCGCCTTTATAAGGATCTGACGAACGATAATTCTGAGGATAGGTCTGGGCGGGTGCGAGGTCAAGCCAAAAATCGTCTTTGTCATTCCGACGACTGACACTGAGCCCGGTCGAAGTGGAAGGAGGAGGAACCTGCTTTTCGTTATTCCTCTCCGGCCCCTCCCGCTCCGTGCCCCCACCCCGCCACGAAAGTGGCTGGCATTCTCTCCCCAACAGGTGTACAAAGAACCCCGACTATGAGGGGGTCATGGCGAAGCGAAGCCATGGCCCTTTTTTCTTTAGTCTTAGCGGAATCGGCTCAAGTGAATCGGCGGAGTTAGAGTTTCGGGAATCGCGTAAGGAGTTTTCGGCATGCCGCGCTTGGATGAGGTCTTCAAGAAATCAGGTGTTCCCACTCACACCTTTGTTGCGCCCAAGCGAGTTCGACCACGTCGTAGTCGCGCTGAAGACTCCAGGGCGTGGACTAATAATCGAGGGGCCCTCCGGGATCGGAAAGACCTCGTGCGTGAAGAAAGCGTTGGAAGCTGCGAGGATGGGTGAATCCTCGATGTTCCTATCGGCCCGCAAATCCTCAGACCAGGATCTCATCGGGGCGCTGCCGTCGATGCATAAAATCGGAGTAGTAGTGATCGACGATTTTCACCGGCTGCGGGACGACGCGAAGAAGCAACTCACGGACTACATCAAAGCGCTCGCTGATGAGGAAGATGTCGATAGCAAAGTAATCCTCATCGGGATAAATCGTGCCGGCCAATCATTGGTTGAGTATGCGCCGGACCTGCTTCATAGGGCCGAGACCGTTAAGGTCGGGCGGACCAATGTCGAGCGTCTGCGCGAGTTGATCGACCTTGGCGAAAGAGCACTGAACTGCAAGATAAACGTCCGCGAGGAACTCACGACCGAGGCGGAAGGTAGCTTCGCCATGGCCCAGGTGCTGTGCCATGAGGCCTGCATTCAGGGCAGGGTCTTCGAAGCCCAACCAAAAGCGAACACGACTACGATCGAAGCGAGCCTCCCGAGCATACGGGAAGCAGTTCTGCAGGAACTGTCTCCGCGGTTCTTCCCGCCTGCCCGCGAATTTGCAACGGGTAACCGGTTGAGACGCGAGGGCCGGGCGCCCTACTTGCATCTGCTCCGGTGGCTTGCGGAAACTCCGGAGGGAACGCTCGACACGAAGGAGGCCATGGCGGCGCACCCGGAATTGAAGGGCAGCGTCGCGCAAGTCATTGAGAAAGGGCACCTCGGGACGTTGATCCTACAGAATGAGCCGGTCCGAGAACTAATCCACTACGATGGAAAGAGCGGCCTACTGACAACGGAGGACCCGAAATTCTCTTATTTCATACGACACATAATCTGGTCGAAGTTCGCAAAGCAGGTTGGCTACTTCAGCATCGAATTCAAGAGCCAGTACGACTATGCGCTTTCTTTCGCCGGGGAAGAACGCCAAGTCGCCGAGATGCTCTTCAGAGCGCTGCAAGACCGCGAAATGAGCGTCTTTTACGACAAGAACGAGCAGCATCGGATTTTGGCGAACGACGTGGAGCAGTACCTCGCGCCAATCTATCGCAGCGAGGCGAGATTCGTTCTCCCACTCCTGAGCAAGAACTACCCCAAGAAGATCTGGACCAAGTTCGAGTCAGATAACTTCAAAGAGCGGTTTGGAGAGAACTCCGTGGTCCCTATCTGGTTCGCGGACTGTCCACCAGGCATGTTCGATGAATCCAAGAGAGTCGGTGGACAGGTCGTCGATCCGACAAAGGAGTGGCACGGCCAGATTTCCAGTGTCGTCGATGTTCTGGCGCGTCAGCTCCAAGAAGTCCGGCAGACCGAAAATGAGCTCCTGAAGCAGGAGAGCGTGACAGATCAGGACTAGAGAGGGGACAAACTGGGAAGGGATAGAGCGGGAACTGTACGGGACGTCCCCTGATGAAGATGGGGATTGGGCAGTCTTACACCTGGCATTGAGAGCTGGCATATATTGAACGAGCCAATCCCGCACTCGATCGAAGTCAAAAGCCCCACCCTAATCTCGCCAAAAAGCGGCGAGATTAGGATGGGCCACCCGCGGGCTGTCCCCGAAGAAAAATGCTGCGGTCGATCCCACTCGGCCCAAACCACCGGTGTCCGATAAAAGTGCACAGATCCTTCAGTCGCGCAAACACCGCGCGCCTTCAGGATGACAAATCAAAATCCCCACCCGCGCTTCCTAGCTGGAGTCGCGTAACCCTGGCCCCCGAACATGCCGAAGCGCGCCTCATCCGTTGCGAAGAAGTACAGCCAAACTACCTCATGCAGTTGTCATCCTGAGGCAGCGGAGTCGTTCGCGAAGCGGGCGACTCCCAACGAAGGATCCATGCAATCCGCGCGGCACAGGCGCTGCACACCGGTCCATAGATCCTTCGGCCCGCAAACGGCGCGGGCCTCAGGATGACAGAGCGGGGGTTACCCATCCCCGAAGAAAAATGCTGCCCTCGATCCCACTCGACCCAAGCCACCGGTGTCCGACAAAGGTGCACAGATCCCTTCGCCTCCGCTCAGGACAAGCCTTCAGTCGCGCAAACACCGCGCGGTTTCAGGATGACAATTCAAAATCCCCACCCTAATCTCGCCAAAAAGCGGCGAGATTAGGATGGGCCACCCGCGAGCTGTCCCCGAAGAAAAATGCTGCCCCCGATCCCACTCGAACCAGCCACCGCTGTCCGACAAAAGTGCACAGATCCTTCAGTCGCGCAAAAGACCGCGCGCCTTCAGGATGACAAGGATCACGACGACAACGAGGTGACAAACGTCCGGGAGACAAACGTCCGATGAGGGCTCGGATATAATTGTCAGGTAACGCAGCACCCTCCAAGGAGTTCGCATGGCGATTCAGAAGACCGACAAGATCTGGCACAATGGCAAGCTCATTAACTGGGACGACGCGACCATTCATGTGATGTCGCACGTTGTCCACTACGGGTCTTCGGTCTTTGAAGGCATCCGCTGCTACGAACTGCCCAGCGGGCCCGCGATTTTCCGGGCCAACGAGCACATGCAGCGCCTGCTCGATTCCGCCAAGGTCTATCGCATTGACGTGGACTTCACCCGCGAGCAGCTGGTCAAGGGCATGCTCGACACCGTCGGGCACAACGGCGCGTGGCCGTGCTACGTGCGGCCGATCGTTCTTCGCGGATATGGCGAGGCGGGCGTGAATCCGTTCAACTCGCCGACCGAGGTCTACATCATTAACTATCCTTGGGGAAAGTATCTGAGCGGCGAGGGCGAAGGCTGCGACGTTTGCGTCTCGTCGTGGACGCGGCTGGCGCCGAATACGCTGCCCGCCATGGCCAAGGCCGGCGCCAATTACATGAATTCGCAGCTCATCAAGATGGAAGCCATTGTCAACGGCTACGCGGAAGGCATTGCGCTCGATGCCGCCGGCTTCGTCAGCGAGGGCTCGGGCGAGAACCTGTTCCTGGTGCATCACGACAAGCTGATCACGGCGCCGCTGGGCAACTCCGTGCTGCCTGGGATCACGCGCGACTCGGTGCTGCAGATCGCCCGCGACCTGGGTATCGCAATCGTCGAGCAGATGATCCCGCGCGAGATGCTCTATATCGCCGACGAAGTCTTCTTCACCGGCACGGCTGCCGAGGTCACCGCCATCCGCTCGGTCGACAAGATTAAGGTGGGCAAGGGCGGAATCGGGCCCATGACCAAGGCGCTGCAGAAGGAGTTCTATGCCATCGTGCGCGGCGAGAAGTCGGACCGCCACGGCTGGCTGACGCCGGTCCCGGTCGGAAGCAAAGTCGGCGCGAAGCAGCCGGTCGGCGTATAATTCGCTGGTTCGAATTCAAGCTCGTTCAGTGTGAGGGGCGCGACCAGCGCCCCTTTCCACCGTTTAGACCGGAAGAAACAAAACAGCTTATAACTGGAGGAGAAAATTATGTCCCAAGGCCTGACTCCTGAATTTGTCCTCGGCTACCGCGCGATGATGCTGGATGGCATCGCTCGTGAAGCGGAGATCACCAAGAAAGTGATTGGCGCCGTTCCCGACGCGAAGGCAGAGCACCGTCCCGATCCGCACGCCCGAACGGCGAAGGAACTGATGTGGCACCTGGCGAACAGCGACGTGCAATTCCTGGATGGAATTGCTGACCTGAAGTTCAACATGGAAACGCCCGAGCACAAGCCCCAGACCGCGGCCGAAGTGGTCGCGTGGTACGACAAGAACATGCAGCGCGGCGTGGCCCGGGTGGCGGCGATGTCGGCGGAGCAACTGCTCACGCCGGTGGAGTTCTTCGGGGTGTTCAACCTGCCGGCGGTGCTGTATCTGGGATTCCTGAACAACCACAGCATCCATCACCGCGGCGAACTGGCGACGTATCTGCGTCCCATGGGATCGAAGGTGCCCTCGATCTATGGCGGCAGCTACGATGAACCGTTCCAGCCACCGGTATCGGAAGAGACGGCAGCATAGTTGTTCGCTCGATAGGAGTTGAGGAGCCGCCCGCGGGAGGGCGGCTTTTCTCTTGGGGGACTACTTAGACTAGGGAGTCTGGGCGCGGCCAGGGTCCGTCCGATCAGCTTCCGGGATGTAATAGAGCAGGATGGTTTTTCCTACGTGCGCCACGGGTTGATAGGCCTGCAACCAGGCGAAGGCTCCGGGGGGATACATGGTGTGGAATGAATTTCCGAAGCGTAAGGCGCGCAGGCTGATGGCGAACCATCCGGTCACGGGATGGTTGGATTGAGGCACGTCAAACTGCGGCAACTGCATTTGAGTTGGATCGGCGCTGGTCCATATTGCGAGGGTGGCGTGCGAGATGTGCCGGGCCTGAAGTTCGTGCGACAAGCGAAACATATCCTGGCCGCAGTCCAGATCGCATCCCGCCACCATGACTTTGCTGGGATCACTGCCCGCCAGTTCGTTGAAATAGGCCAGGAAGTCGCTACTGGCTCGCACCGTTGAAACGCCTTGCCAGCACAGGAGCGCTATCAATGCCACGCGCGCCGGGATGCGCCACCGCGGCTGCAGGTGCCAGAGATACGAGCATCCGCGGCCGGCTACGATCGCGAGCAACGGGAACACCACCATCACATGGCGAACGCCGGCGTTGTATTTGACTGGCATGGTGACCAGGAAGACCGCCAGCGCGGCTAACGCTGGAGCCATGGCGCGCCAGCGTCGCTGAGCATCAAACTTCTTCAGCGACGCTACGCCCACGGCGGCGAGAATTAGAAACGGCAGCGGCGACTTCACGGCAACGCCTACCAGGAAGAAGTACCACCAACCGCCGTCCTTGATGTGACCCAGAAGGTAGGCCGCGGGCTTTTCCTTGTTTAGCACCCAGGCGTCGGCGACTCCTTTGATTAAGGCGGGAGCAGGGATCAGCGGATCGCTCGCGACCAGCCAGCGTCCGGCTCGCGCCAGCGGCGCGGGAAAGTAGCGGAATGCCGGCATGGTCGGCGGCAGGTTCATCCCTTCTCGCACATGCTGCACGGCGAAGCCGTAGGTTGCCCAGACGGTGACGAGGGCGAGAGCTGACGCGATCATGATCTGACGGAGCGTCTGGCTGACGGTCTTGCGGGGCGCGGCGTTCTCCCCGACGATGGTGCGGGTGCTGGCCCACTTCGCCAGAACGATGGCGAGGGCCGCGGCGGGGAAGAAAATCACGGTCGTCGCTTTTGAGGCCAGCGCCAGTCCCGCCGCGAAACCCAGGCAGAGGGTGGAACGTTTTGTGGGCGTGTCGAGCCAGGTGACGAACGCGAAGAGCATCGCGACCTGGGTAGAGCCCGCCACCATATCGGTGTACGCAACGCTGGAAAACGCGAGGACGTTGGGCAGGGTCGTGAACAGCACGGCGGACATGACGCCGGCGAAGTCGCCATATTCGCGGCGCGCCCATAGAAATACGATCGCCGTGCCTAGCAGGAAAAATGGCAGCACGCCCAAGCGCGCCAGCTTCAGATTGCGCAGGTAGTGTCCCGAGTCGTAGAGAATCGCGTCGCCGATGTCGTTGTAGGTGATGTCGTGATCTGTGGGAGAGAGCTTAGGATAGCGCGCTCCCGCGAGGTAGAGTGGCAAGCCGATGGCGATCCGAGACAGCGGCGGATGGACGGGATCGAGCGTGTAGGTGTGCCGGTCGAGCAGTTCGATGGCCGCGGCGACGTGACACGGTTCATCGAAGGCTTGCGCGGTCTGAGAGTAGGTGGAGATGATGCGAACGACAGCGATCAGGGCCAGCAGCGCGGTTAGAACGATAGGCCAGCGTGAGTTGAGGGTCTCACCAGGAGATGGCATTGCTGATTTAGCTTCGGTCCGAGCTTGTTTGAAGCAAATTCTTAAATTCGCAAGTGAGTATACAACACGATTGGGCGGCATCTGGGCTCACGCGGGGTGGTTTGGCGGTGCGAAGCGCGTCGTCCACGAGGATCGCAAAGTGTCCATGCATTCTCCGGGCTGGTGCTTCGCGTATGAGGCGATCGGAGTGGATGTGGTGCCCCGTCAAAGAGTGCTATGGCCTGGTCACAACAGTCGGCCTCTTAGCGCATAATGCGGGCATGGATCGGGATGTCAGCTGGCAGCGCATCGCGTTCGCCGTGTTGATCGGCGGGGTAGTATTTGCGTGTACGAAGTTCGCGTATGGTTTCCAGATTTCTCTCCAGGACATAATCGGGTTTGTCGTTGGCTTGACTGTGCTGTTCGGGTTGGCCGCCCTAATACTCATTTTCCGTGACAAGCTCAGACTGAGGCCGAATATGTCAGCGGAAGAGCGCGAAGCGGCAATCAGTAAACGGCCCAATCGCCTTCAGCGGGGGTGGGCAATCGCTTTTGTCATCATGGCGTCCGTCGCTTTGCCCATTCATGTGTTCGGATTTGAACACGAACCGCTATGGCAACGCCTACTCTATTCAGGTTTGGCGGCATTGATTGTCGTTAATTTTCTGCGGAGCTGGCACCGTTCCCGCAATCGGGAGGGATCAGAAAAGGACCAATCGGGAAGCAAAGCGAGCGACGACGGGGAATGAAAGATGGTTGATGTAACATCCCCGTAGCACTCAGAATGGCCCGAACCAGGATTCTGAGTGGGACGGCCTGATAGCGACAATTGACTTCCGGTTAGCTCGTCAACCGGGAATAATCATCCAACATGGGTCGTTAAAGTCACCCAGGAGAACCTCCATGACAAATTCGTGGTGTCGTACAGCGATTCGTCTTCTGCCAGTTTTTGGGTTATTGATCCTTGCTGCAACTTCCGGGGCGCAGACCCGCCCGCCAATTCTCGAACAGATCGCCAAAACATATGGTCTCGACTCGTGGGGGCAAGTCGAAGCGATCCGCTTTACCTTTAATCTACAGTTCCCAGGAGTGAATATCTCCCAACCGTGGGAGTGGGAGCCGAAGACCGGCAAGATCTCTTTGTGGACTCCATTCTATGGATTCCAAAAGGGCATTTATGTGCGCTCTGAGCTCAGCAGCCAGCCCGACGACGTGAAAAAGAAAATCGACCCGGAATTCACCAACGGTAATTATTGGCTTCTGTTTCCCCTCCATGCTTTCTGGGACACCAGCGCTACTGTGACCGATCAGGGTACGCATAAACTGCCCGTGGGCCAGGGATCGGCCGAGTTGGTCTCAGTGAAGTATCCCGCCGAAGGCGGCGGTTATACGCCCGGCGACACGTGGAACCTCTATGTCGGCAAAGACAACCGCGTTGAGTACCTTCTCTTCCACCACGGCGGAAACTTGAAGCCGGCGGTCGTCAGCGCAACTTGGACAGGCTACAAAAAAGCAGGTCCCCTCCTGTTCTCAACCGAGCACCGCGGGACCATCGATGGCAAGCCCCTACACCTCTTCTTTACGGATGTGTCAGTCAAGCTGAGAGGGTCGGATACGTGGGTGAAAGCGGAATAGACAACAGACGGGCCTATTCGAACGGCTGACTGGCCTCAATTTGGCACTGACGATTCACAAAGCAGCCCTCCGGTGATCAGCCTTCGGGTTTCTTGCCCCCGCCAACCCAAGTTATCCAAAAACGGGCTTCGGGGAAGTCACTGGGTGGTTGGTCGGCAACCCGGAAACTAATCCCTCAGTTGGTGAAACATCCCCATATCGCTCATTGGAGCCTTTTGGGGGATCGCAGTCACTGCGAAGCCTGGCACCATTCAAAGTCGTCCAGCTTTTCGTCCGCTCGAAAACCCAGCGTTCACCGAACCACCGAGATACTTCCCGGCTCCCCGCCGAACTTAAGGTTCTGTCCTGGCGCCGGTGAGAGGCCATTACCAAGGTCATCTTGGGGAAGGTGACGATTCGGGCGATCATGTTAGGGAGCGTCAGGGCAAGACGTCCCCAGGGGAAAAGTCCGCATGAATATTGATGACCTGCTTCGGATCGCGACGGAACGGCGAGCCAGCGACTTGCATTTGAAGGTGGGAAACTATCCTCACCTGCGCATTGACGGCGAACTGGTGCCGTTGACCGACCAGCCGCGCATCAGCGCCGAGGACATGCTGAACATGGCGTTCAGTATGATGTCGGCGCGGCAGAAACAGAAATTCAAAGAGACTACGGAAATCGATATGGCATACGGCGTGGCGGGCCTGGGCCGCTTCCGTGTGAACATTTTCCAGCAGCGCGGGAACGTAGGACTGGTGCTGCGCGTCATTCCCACCAAGATTCGCGCGCTGGACGAACTGTTTCTGCCCAAGGTGGTGGAGCAGATTTGCGACATGCCGCGCGGGCTGATCCTGGTGACCGGCGTTACGGGTTCCGGTAAATCGACGACGCTGGCGGCGATGGTGGATCGCGTGAACTCGTCACGCGCGGAACACATTGTCACGATTGAGGACCCAATCGAATTTCTGCACCGCGACAAGAAGGGGTACGTCAACCAGCGCGAGATTGGGGTGGACACGCCGTCGTTCGGAGCGGCGCTGCGCGCTTCTTTGCGTCAGGATCCGGACGTGATTCTGGTGGGCGAAATGCGCGACCTGGAAACGATCTCGACCGCGCTGCACGCGGCCGAAACCGGCCACATGGTGTTCTCGACGTTGCACACGCTGGACGCGGTCGAAACCATTAACCGCGTGATTTCTATTTTCCCGCCACCGGAGCAGAAACAGATTCGTATGCAGCTAGCGGCGGTCATGCGGGCGATTGTGAGCCAGCGACTGGTGCGGCGCTGCGACTCCGAGGGCCGAGTGCCGGCGGTGGAAGTGATGATCAATACCGCCTATATCCGCGAGTGCATTCTGGTGCCGGAAAAGACACGGTCGATTCGGGACGCGATCTCGGCGGGCACGTCGCAGTATGGCATGCAGACGTTTGACCAGTCGCTGTGGGATCTGTTCCAGGCGGGACTGGTAAATTACGAAACCGCGCTGGAGAACGCTTCCAACGCCGATGACTTCAAGCTGCGCATGCAAGGCATTGCGTCGACGGCGGATATTTCGCGGCAGTCGATGCAGTCGGCGGGGTTTGGGGGACGGTAGGAGACTCCGGCTTTCGGCTTCCGGCTTTCGAGTTTTGCTTTCTTCTTTGGGTTGCCTGCTTGGGCGCGTGCGTAACGCGCCCTTTTTCTTTGCGGGCGCGAAAATTTCATTTTCTGCGCGTCCTCTGGGTCCTGTGTGTTTTCATTTGCTTTGTGGTTTTTCGCGATTGCGGTATGGTTGGGCATGACGTTCTCGCGTCCTAAGAGAAGGACCTATTCCGAGGATGATCTGTATGAATACGCCGTGGGGGCGCTGGCGCGGCGGATGCGGACGGTCGCGGAGCTGAAGCGCCTGATGCGGGCGCGCATCGAGGAAGCCGATTCGGAATATGGGCAGACGCTGGTGGAGTTGGTGATCCGGCGGCTGAAAGATCAGGGATATCTGAACGACTCGCAGTACGCGGCGTATTACTCTTCGCTGCGGCGCGACAACCAGAAACTGGGGCGGATGCGCGTGGTCACGGAGTTGAAGACGCGCGGGGTGCATGGGTCGGTGATCGAGAAGGCGGTCGAAACAGCGTACGAGGGCTTGAGCGACGAGAAGCAGGCGCGCGAATTTTTGCGCAAGAAACGGTTGCAAAAACCGAAAGATCAGAAGCAGACGGCGCGCATCTTTCGGCAGCTGGCGCGGGCGGGGTTTGGGATGAAGACTATTTTCACCATCCTGAAGAAGTGGGATGTGGATGAAGAGACGCTGAGCGCGCTGGAAAGCGAGACCGCAGGATAAGAGCAAAAAAGGTTGCCCATGAGGGGAAGATTTATGTGGTGTCGATTTGGAGCAGGAGAGAATTGTGCCGTTGGAATTTTGCATCCCAAAAATGGGCACGAGCCTTTGCAGTGAGCCGCCAAAACCAGGCGGATGACGCGCCGTCGCAGATGAGGAGGAAAAACATGATCATCAGGAAGACGAAACTCGCAGCGATTCTGGTAACCGCCGTAGTGAGCGCGGGGGCTATGGTCTATGGCCAGGACGCGGGGAGCACAGAGAAATCCACCGGCGCCGGCACCGAGGTGAAGAAGGCCGCAAAGACCACGGCGAAGGATACGAAGGATGCGGCGAAAACGACCGGACACGCCACCAAGACGGCGGCCAAGGAAACAGCGAAGGACACGAAGGTTGGCGCGAAAGAGACGGCAAAAGGCGCCAAGAGCGCGACCAAGGACACCGAGGTCGCGGCGAAGACGACCGGAAAAGACAGCAAGTCGCTAGCCAAAGACACCGCCAAGGACACGAAGACGGTGGCCAAGGACACAAAGGAAGTCGCCAAGACTGCCGCGAAAGACACTAAAGAAGTCGCCAAGAGAACGGGCAGCGCAATCAAGCAGGGCGTGAAAGACATTGGGCACAAAATAAGGGGCGGCGACGAGAAGCCGGCCGCAGCAAAGCCCTCCGACAACGCGAAGTAGTTCCGCCAAATCAAATCAGATTAACGGGTGTGGGGCGGTCTCTAACTTTGGGCTCGCTTTCCTGACCCTGGGCTCGCTGTGGTTTTGACATTCCGCGGGCGCTGTGGGTCCTTCATTTTCTGGCCCTTCATTTCCTGGTCCTTCATGTCCTTGCACAACGGCTTCACGTTGTTGCATACTCGCAGACTAGTTTCGGGTCACACATCTCGGGTCAGACATCTCGGGTCACACATCTGGGTCACATATCAAGGAGGGCAACAATGAAATCGATTCTGAAAGCATTGCTGGCTGCATTGGTACTGAGTGCGCTGCCGATCGCGATGGCGCAGGACGTGGCGACGGATACAACTAAGGCTGCGAAGGATACTGCCAAGGCCACCGACAAAGCGGCCAAGGCAACGGGAAGTGCCACCAAAACCGCGGCGAAAGACACCGCCAAGGGAACGGCAAAGGTTGCCGACAAGACCGCCGACGCTACCAAAGTAGCGGCCAAGGATACGGCGAAGGGCACAGAGAAGGCGGCCACCACGACGGGCCATGCGACGAAGACGGTTGCGAAAGATACGGCCAAAGGCACGGAGAAGGTTGCCGACAAGACTGGCCACGCCACCAAGACCGTGGCCAAAGACACCGCGAAGGGTGCCAAGGATGTTGGACACGGCGTGAAGAAGGGCACCGAGAAAACCGTCGACGCCATCAAGTAAGAGAAAAACCTAATTCAATCACAGAGGACACAGGGGACACGGAGGAATTTGAATTTCCTCGATGCTCCCTGTGTCCTCGATGCTTGACGGGTCGCTTCCCGCGCCTTTGGCGGTCCGCGGCGCGGTTCATTTAGAATTAATCTTCCATGCTGACCGGTTCTGAGATCCGCCGCAAATTCCTGGATTTCTTTGTGCAGAAGGGGCACAAGGAAGTGCACTCGTCGTCGCTCGTCCCGGCGAATGATCCGACGCTGCTGTTCACTAATGCGGGGATGAACCAGTTCAAAGACGTGTTTCTGGGGCTGGAGAAGCGCGATTATTCGCGGGCGACGACGTCGCAGAAGTGCGTACGTGCCGGGGGAAAGCACAACGATCTGGAGAATGTGGGGTTCACCAACCGGCATCACACGTTTTTTGAGATGCTGGGGAATTTTTCGTTTGGGGATTATTTCAAGAAAGATGCGATTGCTTACGCGTGGGAACTGATTACTTCGCCGGAGTGGTTTGGGATCCCCCAAGAAAAGTTATTCGTGACGATCTTCAAGGGTACTGATACAGCGTCGGAAGAGTTGGAAGCAGGCTTCGCCGTTCCGCGCGATGACGAGGCCGAACGCTTATGGATTGAAGCGGGCGTTCCAAAGGATCGCATCTTCGCCTTCGGCATGAAGGATAACTTCTGGCAGATGGGCGATACCGGGCCGTGCGGACCGTGCAGCGAGATCCACTATGACATGGGACCGGCCGCGTCCGATCAGGGGCATACGGATTGTGCGTTCGCATGCGATTGCGGGCGGTATGTGGAGATCTGGAACCTCGTATTCATGCAGTATGATCGGCAGCCTGGAGTCACAAGGCTGTTACCCAAGCCATCGATTGACACGGGGATGGGGCTGGAGCGGGTGGCGTCGGTGCTGCAGGGAGTCATTTCAAATTACGAAACGGATTTATTTACGCCGCTGATTAAGCGAGCGGCTGAGTTGACAGGAACGTCATTGACGAAGGAACTGAGCAAGGAAGCGCACACGAAATCGGCGGCGTCTTTGCGCGTGATCGCGGATCACTCGCGGGCGGCAACGTTCTTGATTTCTGATGGAGTGCTTCCGGCGAATGACGGGCGCGGGTATGTGCTTCGGAAGATCATTCGGCGGGCCATCACACATGGACGGCTGCTGGGACAAACTAAGCCGTTCTTGCATCAGATGGTGTTTGCAGTTCGCGATCTGATGCGTGATGCGTATCCGGAATTGAACGAGACTGCAGACCGGGTTTCCAAAGCAGTACAGGTGGAGGAAACTCGGTTCGCCCACACGATGGACGTGGGCCTCGAAAAGCTGGAAGAGCAGCTTTCGGAGCAATTAGGAAGCTTCCAGCAGCTGACCAACGAAAAATATGAAGCGCAGATAGAATCGGCACTGATCAGACTGCATGAGGCGGAGGAGGCGATTGATGACCTTGAGACCGCACCTCTCGATGTTAAGAAGGAGTTGGAAGGTTGGATCGAGGATATTCGGGCTAAGGCTGAGGCGTCTCTCGACCAAGCCTATGCGGATCATGCGGAGCTCAATCATCGGGCGTATAGCCTTGCGGAAGAAATTGGCTCGGGCATCGCCGAACTCAAGAAGATCGCGTCTCAGGCAGGCATCGATTCCCCTGGCGCCAAGTTCGCCACATATTTGGAGGATGTAGAGCGGGACCTGAAAATGGCGTCGCGTGCTTATCCCGGCGAGAAGGCATTCCGCCTTTACGACACGTTTGGTATGCCGCTCGATTTCATGCAGGACGCTGCGCGAGATAGGGGAATTGAGTTCGATCAAGCCGGCTTCGATCGAGCGATGCAGGAGCAGAAATCCCGTGCCCGTGCCTCGTGGAAGGGTGCGGCGAAGCAGACCGCCAATCCGGCTTACCAGCAATTGCCAAAATCGGAGTTCGAAGGCTACCGGCAGACTCGGTCGGATGGGTGTGAGGTGCTGGCCATCATTCGCAATGGGCAGGGAGTGCGGGAGCTCAAGGGCGGCGAGGAGGGCGAGGTCATTCTCGATCACACGCCGTTTTATGCCGAGGCCGGCGGGCAGGTGGGGGATCGGGGATGGTTTTATTCCGACGATCACAACACCGTGGTCGCCGATGTGAAGGGATGCTATTACCCAATTCAGGGCGTTAGGGCGCATCAGGTGGTGGTGAAAGGTGCGAGTTCAAAAACCCCACCCTCTTTCGCACAGAACGCGAAAGAAGGGTGGGGCACCCTTCGCGTGGGGGATCGGGTGGATGCGGTGGTGGATGCGGAGCGGCGGATTGCGACCATGCGGAATCATACGGCTACGCATTTGCTGCATGCGGGGCTGCGGGAAATTTTGGGGAAGCATGTGAAGCAGGCGGGGTCGCTGGTGGCGCCGAATCATTTGCGGTTTGATTTTTCGCATTTCACGGGCGTGGAAGACGAGGAGTTGCAGGATATTGAAGACCTCATCAACAAGGAATTGCTGCGCAATACTAAAGTTGAGACTTTGACGGACGTGCCCATCGACGAGGCGATTAACAAGTATCACGCCATGGCTTTGTTCGGCGAGAAGTATGGCGACAAGGTGCGCGTGGTGAAGATCGGCGATTTTTCTACCGAGCTTTGCGGGGGGACGCATACTGCCGCGACCGGAGAGATTGGACTGATCAAGATTTTGAAGGAAGGGAGTGTTTCGTCGGGGGTGCGACGCGTGGAGGCTGTGACTGGCACCGGATCGCTGGCGCATTTCCGCGCCGATCATGAACTGGAGAAAGTGGTGTCCGGGTTCGCCGCGCCCACCCTTTCGCAAAAAGCGCGAAAGGATGGGCCACCCGGATCTGAGGATACTTCCTCTGAAACCTTCTCTCCGGCTGACGCGTTGAAGGCTGAGTTGGAAAAGAAAGACGCGGAGATCAAGCGGCTTACGCGGGAGCTTGATCAGGTGCGGATGAAGTCAGCATCTGCGTCGATCGGGACGGCGAACATTTCCGATAAGGTTAGGGAAGTGAAGGGTGTGAAAGTCTTGGCGCATCGCGTGGACAATCTGGAGCGGGCGCAGTTGCGGACGCTGGTCGATCAGTTGCGCGACAAGATTGGGTCGGGTGTGGTGATTTTGGGCTCAGCGTCGAATGGGAACGTGGCGCTGATTGTGGGAGTCACGAAGGATTTGACTTCGCGGGTGCAGGCTGGCAAGGTGATTGGACCAGTGGCGCAGAAGGTTGGCGGCAGGGGCGGAGGGCGTCCGGACCTGGCCGAGGCCGGAGGCAAGGATGCTTCCGCGCTGGATGCGGCTCTGGACAGGGCTTACGGCGTGGTGGAGGAGATCTTAGGTTGAATACCGACGATACATCCAGCGGACTGCTCGACGAGCGGCTGCGCTTTGTGAAGCACAAGGGGCAGGCCATCCTGTTCATTGACTTCAGCCACTGCACCCCGAAAGAGATGCTGTTGCTGCTCGACATGGTTCGGACAACGATCGCCCGGCATGCACCCGGGTCCGTGCTCACGTTGTCCGATTTTTCCGGCGCTCAAATCGACAAGCAAGTGGCCACGCGGGCGAAAGAAGTTCTCGTGCTGGATCGTCCTTATGTGAAACGAGCCGCGTTTCTCGGTGCGGAGAACCTGCCGAAGGTTTTCTACGAGCATTTCAAGAGTTTCTCGCAGCGCGAATTGCCTATCTTCAAGACGCGGGAAGAGGCGATGGACTGGCTGGTGGGGGAATAGCTTCTAGCTTCTAGCTTCTAGCTTCTAGCTTCTAGCTTCTAGCTTCTAGCTTCTAGCTTCTAGCTTCTAGCTTCTAGCTTCTAGCTTCTAGCTTCTAGCTTCTAGCTTCACTTTTTACTTCTGATTCGATTAGCCTGGATTCCACGTTCAACATTCTTTGCCGCTCCGCGGCTTGGCGGACAGGAGTGTCCGCCCCACATGGGCTTTCTTAACTCCTCCATTTCAAGGTGACTGGGCCTGGCATTGGGTGCTTCATTTCTGTGCCGGTGCGTTTGGCTTCCAGGTGGGCTGCTTTTAGTTGGAAGTACCATTTCGCGGGGCGGTCGGCGTCGTCGATCAGCATCAGGTGGGGATTGTGCTGCAGGCCCTCGGCTTGCAGTTCCATGGTGCGGCGGTCTTGCTCGACGAATTTCGCGAAAACGAATTTCAGAACATCGGGGACGAACGGCACCCAGCGGAATAGATTCCAGGCAGCCACCACATCGATGCGGCAATGACTGCGGGTGATGGGCGTGACCGTGGTGAGGCTGGAGAACCAGTATTTTCCGGCGCGAATGGTTTCGGTGCGGAGATTGGGCAGAACGAAATCGATGGTGGTAGTGATGGAGTGGGCGTCGGCGTAGAGGCGCAAGAGTTTGTAGGGCGCGGAGTTCGAGCTCGGCGTGTGGGCGCTCATGCGAAAGCCGTTGGGGATGGGCTCGAAGTTTTTCTTCTTCTCGTGAATGCTGTGCTGGCTGCGCCACCACCACGCCTGGTGGACGAAGGGACCGTGTGCGGGATCCATGAGGCCGATGATGCCGTGATCGATACTGACGGGCATTTCGGCTTGCAGGTAGGCGAGGTTGTATTTGTTAGTGAATTTTTCGATTTGCGGGGCTTCGTCGGGAGGCTCGGCGGGCGGGGCGAAGCCTGCGCCGGGCGGCGGTGGATCGGGAATGTAGACCCAGATGAAACTGTCCTGCTCTTCGCAGGGATAGCTGCCGGCGTAGATGCGATCCACTTTTAAATTCTGATCGGCGGTGAGCGATGGGATTAACTGGCACTGGCCGTCGTGGACGTCGAACTGCCAGCCGTGGTATCCGCATTCGAGGTTTTCTCCATCGAAGTGGCCACAGTGAAGGGGCATGCCGCGATGCGGGCAGGCATCGCGCAGGGCGAAGGGCTGGCCGAGGCGGTCGCGGCCGATGACCAGGGGAATCTCGAGCAGCGTGGCTTTATATAAATGGTGGCGGTGAACGCGATCGGCGGGCAGAGCGCGGTACCAGAAGCCGGTGAGCATAAGCGCGTCGGTCGCCTGGCGTTGCGGGAGGTCTAGGTCGGGCATGGGGAGAATTGATTTTTCATTGTTGATTGAAACCCATATGCTAGCATCCGCTGGACTTTGCGGCGGGGAGAAAAACTTAACCACAGAGGGGCACAGAGGAACCGCAGGCGGTCAGACGCGCGCCATGGAATTCATTGGGCATTTTCGGAGACTGACACCGGTCCAGCGGAATACGTTCATTGCTTGCTTTCTGGGATGGTCGTTGGACGCGTTTGATTTTTTCATTCTGACTTTCTGCATCAGCGCGCTGGCCACGCAATTTCAGGCCAAGGTTTCCGCGGTGACAGAGGCGGTTTTCATCACGCTCGCTTTTCGTCCAGTGGGAGCATTTCTGTTTGGGCTGATGGCGGACCGGTTCGGGCGGCGTCCTGCGCTGATGGTCGACATCATCGCGTACTCGGTGTTTGAACTGGCGTCGGCATTCGCGCCGTCATTGAAGGTGTTCATGGTGACGCGCGCATTGTTCGGAATTGCCATGGGCGGCGAGTGGGGTGTGGGCGCGGCGTTGGCGTTTGAAACGCTGCCCGCCGAGGGACGCGGATTCTTCTCTGGATTATTGCAGGAAGGGTACGCCGTGGGATACCTGATGGCGGCTCTGGTTTACGGGACGGCATTCTCATACGTGGGGTGGCGCGGCATGTTCGTGATCGGAGCGCTGCCCGCGTTTCTGGTGATCTACATTCGCACGAAAGTGGATGAGTCCCCAGCGTGGACGCAAGGACGCGTATCGAGAAAGGAAGAGACCAGGGTGGGCAAGGGCATCGTGACGTATCTGGGCACGTTTGCTTTCCTGGTTGTGCTGATGTTCGCGTTCAATTCGTTCAGCCATGGGAGCCAGGACCTATATCCAACATTCCTGCAGAAGGACCACAAATTTGCGCCGCAAACCGTGGGGTTGATTGCCATCGTTGCCAACATTGGCGCGCTGCTGGGAGGCGTTGTCTTCGGAACATGGTCGGAAAAGGTCGGCCGTCGAAAGGCGATCGTGATCGCCGCGCTGCTTTCGATTCCCCTGATACCGCTGTGGGCCTATTCGCGAACTGTGCCCATGCTGGCGCTGGGCGGCTTTCTGATGCAGTTCATGGTGCAGGGCGCGTGGGGAGTGATTCCGGCGCACCTGAATGAGCTGTCGCCGCCGGCAGTGCGGGGAACGTTTCCGGGTTTCGCCTACCAACTGGGAAACTTCCTCTCTTCGTGGAACGGAGTGAAACAAGCAAGATTCGCCGAACAGCGCTATGGCGGAGTATTCGCCCCGGTGCTGGCATGGACGGTGCTTCTGGTGGCCGGTCTGGTAGCGCTGGTCACGTGGAGTGGCAAGGAGCAGCGCGGGGCGGACCTGTCGAGCACGCGTTAGTCGAGCGGAGCGAATCGATATTCTACGGGGTGTGCAAGTTTTGGCACACTGGCGGGCGTGGCACGAAGGAAGCATTGTCACGAGAAGTTTCCTGTGTTACGGTAGGTAAAATTTCACGCCTTCGTTTCATTCTCAGGGTCCGTGCGTGTGGTGGTTTACGCGAATGCGTGTATCCGAGGTAGCGCCACAATGAAAGAAACCATGGATGCCCTACCGGCCGAAATCTCCGAGAAGGAAAACTTCGCCAACCGTAAGCTGATTCGGCCGACGCTGCCGCGCGCGGAGAATTACAATAACCACAGTTCGGCTCCGATGCCGCAGGAACGACGCGAACGGCCGGAGCGGCATGACCGCGGAGAACGCATGGACCGAGGAGAGCGCGGAGAGCGGGCGATGGGTGGGGGCGGCGGGGGCAAGAAGTCCGCGCCTCCGGAGCAGACCAACGCCGAGAATTTTTATTATCAAAAGCAGATGCAGTCGCGCACATCGATGGTGATCGTTCTGCGCGATGGCGAGGAAGTGCGCGGCATCATCGAATGGTACGACCGGAATTGCATCAAGGTGAACCGGGAGAACGGCGAGCCGAATCTGATGATCTACAAGCCGGCGATTAAGTACATGTTCAAAGAAGGGGAGAACCAGCGGTAAATCCTCCTGGTCGCACTTCCCCACTTCTCGCGCAAAGAGCGCGAGAAATGGGGCACCCGAATCGGTTTCTCTCCAGAAGAATCATCCCGAGGCAGAAAATGTCTCCCTCGCACTCAGTCTCCCGCAGAAAATTCCTGCAGTCGGCCGCGCTGGCGTCGGCCGCTGGCGTGGTTCCTCGGTTACGCGGTTCTTCACTCAGCCGTTTGTTTGGATCTGATTCCGTCCCTTCTGGTCCGCTTGCCGAGTTCGGGTACGGGGATGTCACGCTGCATAGCGCGCTGCACGAGCAACAACTGCAGCAGACGCATGCCTTGCTGATGGAGTTGAACGAAGACAGTCTGCTCAAACCGTTTCGGCAGATGGTTGGGCAGCCGGCGCCGGGCGCGGACTTGGGCGGGTGGTATCAGTACGACGCGCACAACGAGGATCATCTTTTTGAAACCGGCTTTGCCCCGGGATGCACGTTCGGTCAGTGGGTCTCAGCGCTGGCGCGGTCTTATGCTATCGACCGATCGCCGGAGACGCGGGAGAAGGTGCTGCGGCTGAACCGGTTGTACGCCAAGACGATTGGCGGCGACTTTTACGAGAACACCCGCTTCCCCGCTTATACCTACGACAAGCTGGTTTGCGGATTGATCGACTCGCATCAGTACGTGGGTGATCCCGACGCGTTCGCGATTCTGGCGGAGACGACCAAGACGGCGTTGCCGCACTTGCCGCCGAAGGCCGTGGAGCACAACCAACGCTGGCGCTCGAATCCAGATGTTTCGTATACCTGGGACGAGTCGTACACGATTTCTGAGAATCTGTTTTTGGCTTACCAGCGGGGCGCGGGAGAGCAGTATCGCGCTCTCGGTGCTCAGTATCTTGACGACGCGTACTACGATCCGCTGGCGGAGGGGCGCAGTAATCTGGAAGGACGGCACGCTTACAGCCACGTGAATTCGTTGTCGTCGGCGATGCAGGCGTACTTGACGCTGGGCAGCGAGAGGCATCTGCGGGCGGCGAAGAACGGATTTGACTTCGTGGCGGCGCAAAGTTTCGCCACCGGCGGATGGGGAGCAGATGAGACGCTGCGCGCCCCCGGCAGTCCGGAAGTTTATAAGAGTCTGACCGGAAGCCACGCCAGTTTTGAGACTCCGTGCGGTTCGTACGCGCACTTCAAGCTGACCCGCTACCTACTGCGGGTGACCCGCGATTCGCGCTATGGAGACAGCATGGAGCGGGTGATGTACAACACGGTGTTGGGATCGTTGCCGCTCGAGGCGGATGGGCGAACTTATTACTATTCGGACTACAACTTCAAAGGGCGGAAGGTTTATCACAAGGAACGGTGGGCGTGCTGCTCGGGAACGCTGCCGCAGGTGGCTGCGGATTATCGGATCAATACTTATTTCCGGGATGCGCGCGGGGTGTATGTGAATCTGTACATCCCTTCGACGCTTAAGTGGGCGCAGGGCGGGGCGCAGATTGAGCTGACGCAGAAGAGCGAGTATCCGTATGATTCGCAGGTGCAGTTTGAGGTAAAGGCGTCGCGGGCGGCAGAGTTTGCGGTGAATTTGCGGATTCCGTCGTGGGCCGAGGGAGCGTCGGTTTCGGTGAATGGGAAACTTCGGGCGGTTCAGGCTGGGACGTTCGTGACTGTGTGGCGGGAATGGAAAGATGGAGACAGGATTGAGGTGGAGCTCCCGTTGAAGGCGCGGCTGGAGGCGGTGGATGCGCAGCATGCGGATACGGTCGCGCTGCTGGTGGGGCCGGTGGTGCTGTTTGGGGTTGCAGATTCACAGCCAGCCGTGATGCGGGAAAAATTATTAGCGGCGAAGAGAACCGGGGCGCAGAGTTGGCAGGTTGAGACGGCGGGCGGGATGATGACGATGCTGCCTTTTACGGGGATTGCGGAGGAGCAGTATTCCACATACTTGCGGGTGACGTAGGTGGCCCGCTGCCTATGAATGCAGCTTCCACGGGGGGATCAGCGAGTCGTAACGGAGCAAACTGCTCAACATGATGTGGAGGACGATGTAGACGGCCCAGATCGTCGGGTAAGCCAAAAGCATCTTGCGCGGTTCGCGCAAAACGTACCGGAGCAGCAGAATATCGACCGGGATTGGGGCGGCGACTACCGCCCAGGCCGGTGCACCCACACTCGCCACGCTATACCCGAGCAGGCAAACGAAGCATCCGATCGCCAGCGAGGAGAAGACGTGCGCCTTGCGGTCGACGATATAGAAACCAATGCCTCACGACAACGCGGTAAAGAAGATTGCGATGTCGAGCAGGATTGGCGGGGGCAGGCTATTGAACACTTCTTCCTCTTTTAGAGATGCTTCGGCGTGAGGACAATAACTTTGATCGGGCTCGGCCCAGCGGCTAAAGCCTAGTTATTTTCCGAATGTCTAATCGCGGCGCTGAAGGGCCGCTCTTCCACGAAAAGCATTCAAAGAACGGATTGATCATGTCGTGTTCTTTGGACATCTTGCGGATCCAGCGGTCACTCTTCAGCATGAAACTCCTTGGGGAAATTGAGTAATTGGGTAATTCGGTAATTGAGTAATTGAAGGGAGCGTCGGGTACGCTGCTGGCGGTTTGCAGGCAAATTACCCAATTACCCGATTTCCCAATTACCGAATTGTTTCGGCCTGCCAGTTTACGGGATAGATGCTCCCGTTGACAATCTCACTTATCTCCCTTAGCATCAATCACTTGAAGCACTATTTTGACCCTGCACACGGGAGCGCCTTGTGATTAAGCTGGACATCATCAACGAAGTGGTCGCCAAGACCGGCATTACGAAGACCAAGGCCGAGTTGGCCGTGGAAACCGTCTTCGAGAGCATGAAGAAGGCGCTGGCCGGCGGCAATCGCATTGAGCTGCGGGGATTTGGAGTGTTCAACGTGCGTCCGCGCAAGACGGGAATCGGGCGCAACCCGCGCACCGGGGCTGAAGTATCCATTCCGCCAGGAAGGGCCGTGCGGTTTAAGCCGGGAAAGGAATTGCAGTCGATTGATTGAAAAGGGCAGCTCTTGGCTCTTGGCTCTTGGCTTTTAGCTTCTAGCGCCCCGCCAGGCGTTTCCTCCCGGTGTAGTAGCATCAAGACAGGCACTGCCTTGAGTTGCCTGGTCTGAATCGCATGTCGGAACCTAATTCCCCGATTCCTAGTTCCACGCTCGAGTATTACCACGCTTTGCCAGAGCCGGTGGGACGGCCTCCGCGGGAACGCTATTGGCTGCACGCGTTGCTGCTGGTGGCGACGTGCTTCACTACGTTGGTGGTGGGCGCGCGGATGGAGTTTAATTTTCTGAATAATTTGCCGCCGTTTGCCGCGGGCGACGAATGGCTCCCGTTCTTTCCTCTGGGATGGGTGTTCGCGCAACCGTCACGACTGGTGCTTGGTGTTCCGTTTTCCGCGACCTTGCTCGTGATCTTGTTCTCGCACGAGATGGGTCATTATCTGTTCTGCCGTTACTACGGGGTGCGCGCGACGCTTCCATTCTTTATTCCGGCGCCGACGTTGATCGGAACCTTGGGAGCGGTCATTCGGATTAAGGCGCCGATGCGGTCACGAGCAGCCTTGTTCGACATCGGAATTGCCGGGCCAATCGCGGGATTCATCGTCGCGATCGTAACCCTGGCGGTTGCGATGATGCTGTCGAAACCACTCACGCCTGGAATTGGTCCGTCGGACTTGCAATTGGGGTTTCCCGCGATTTTCGACGTCATGCATAGTGTGCTGCGGAGCGTTGCTCCGAATCACGCGATTGTGGGACTGCCCCTGAGGCGGATCTACCTGCATCCCACGGCGGTGGCGGCGTGGGTGGGAATGTTTGCGACCGCATTGAATCTGCTGCCCAGCAGCCAGTTGGATGGCGGACACATTGTTTATGCGCTGTGGCCGCGAGCGCACCGGGTGATTTCGTGGATGACCGTGATCACCCTGATCTACCTGGGCCACAGGTATGCAGGATGGCGCGTCTGGGCGGGGCTGCTCATCATAATGAACGTGATGACGTTTCGCGTGGAGCAAGCGCCGGAATATCCTATGCTTCCGCCAAACCGCTGGCCTCTGGCGGTGCTGGCGGCAATCATGCTGGCGCTTACGTTTACGATCTCGCCTTTCCAGATGACCTGGCGATAAGTCAGGAGTGGGAGCGCAGCCGGCTGTGGCTTCGGCCGTAGGCGAAGTAGATCACCATGCCCACAATCAGCCAGACGATTAACCGGAGCCATGTGCTCCAGGGCAGGCTGGCCATCAGGCCCAGAGAAATTACGATGCCAAGGATTGGGGTTAAGGGAACGAGCGGCGCTTTGAACGGGCGTGGGAGATCGGGACGCTTTATCCGCAACACCCAGACGCCTGCGGATACGATCACAAAGGCCAGCAGCGTGCCGATGGAGGTGAGTTGGCCGAGTATGTTGATAGGAAGCACGCCGGCAAGGATGGCGACGAAGAATCCCACGATGATCGAGGAAATCCACGGCGTGCGGAAGCGGGGATGAACCCGGCCCGCCCACTCGGGCAACAATCCATCCCGCGACATCGAAAAGAACACGCGCGACTGTCCCAGGAGCATGACCAGCATGGTGGTGGTGAGCCCAGCAAACGTACCGAACAGCACGACGATGCTGCCCCAGCGCACGCCGGTGGCCTGAATTCCGACCGCCACGGGGGCGGCGGTGTTGAGGCTGGTGTAGTGGACGACCCCGGTGAGAGTCAGGCCGAGAGCTACATAGAGGACGGTGCAGACCGCAAGCGAGCCCAGGATTCCGATGGGCATGTCACGCTGTGGATTCCGGGCCTCCTGTGCGGCGGTCGATACGGCATCGAAACCGATATAGGCGAAAAAGATGACGCCCGCACCGCGCGCAATGCCGGACCATCCAAAGGCTCCGAATGATCCCCGATTGGGGGGAATGAAGGGATGCCAGTTCGCGGCCGCGACCTGCGGATGGCGCAACAGATAGAGGGTGGCGATGACGACGAATGTAAGGACCGTGCCCACCTTGATGAACACGATGAGCGAATTGAAGTTGGCGGACTCCCGTACTCCGATGACCAGGATCGTGGTCATGAGTGCGATCACGAGATAAGCAGGAAGGTCGAGAATGCCGTGCGCGGTGGGCAGTTTTGTGGCGTCAACCCCTGCACTGGCGAGGGTCGGCCCGATCGTGACCAGGCGCGCCCATTGTCCGTTGTACAGAACCAGCAGGGTGCCCGGAGGAGCCGTGATTTGGGGCGGCAACTGAATGCCGAAGCTCTGAAACAGCGCGACCAGGTTGCCGCTCCATCCGACCGCTACCGATGCGGCGCCGACCGCGTACTCGATAATCAGATCCCATCCGATGATCCAGGCAAATATCTCGCCGAGAGTGGCGTAGCCGTAGGTGTAGGCGGAACCGGCGATCGGAATGAGCGAAGCGAACTCGGCATAGCAGAGTCCGGCAAAGATGCAGCCCGAGCCTGCCAGAATAAACGAGAGCACGATGCCCGGGCCGGTGAAATTTGCGGCGACGGTTCCGGTCAGAACAAAGATTCCTGCGCCGATGATGGCGCCGATGCCGAGCGTGACCAGGTTGACTGGTCCGAGGACGCGGCGCAGGCCGGTGCCGCTTTCGTCGCGAGCTTCGGTGAGCAGAAGATCGAGCGGCTTGGTCGCCAACAGATCAGACAAGGAGTGTCTCCTCGGCCGCGGTCAGTCCCGGTCAACCCTGGTCAGTCCCGGTCAACCCCGGCCGGATCGGGGCGGTTGGCATTGTATCTCGCGGCGCATCGGATCGTAATACGACTCACACAGACGGCTCACACATACGACTCACACATACGACTCAGACAATGTATCTGATTTTCACGGACTTTTAACACTCGATTAACTTTCGGGCGGTCGCCTGGCGCTAGGCTTGAATGCCATCTACCGAACTACGCTCTCAGGAGGAAATACCATGAAATTGCAGGCATGCGCGCGATTGCTTGTCTACGCCATATTGCTGACGGCTCTGTCCGCGGCTGGGCAGGTCACGGCATCCGTTCCTTACACGGTCTCAACATTTGCCACCGGTGTTGCCGGCACCAATTTTGCGCCCGACTCGATTGCCGTGGTCAACGGTCATGTCTTCATCGGCTACGGAGATGGAGCAGCGCCCGACGGTTCCGACGGCAAGAGCAGCACGATTGTCGAATACCAAATGAACGGAGACGTAGTGAAGACTTACACTGTGGTTGGCCACAACGATGGGCTGCGCGTGAATCCGCAGACCAAGCAGTTGTGGGCAATGCAGAACGAGGACGGCAGCCCCAACCTGGTGATCATTGATCCAATCATGGGAACGCAGACGGTCTACACCTTTGGGCCTACCCCGCACGGCGGTGGGTATGACGACATCGCATTCCGGGGCAACGACGTATTTTTGAGCGCATCCAATCCCGCCAACAATCCGAATTTTGGCCCGGCCGTGGTCAAGGCAACGATCAGCGGGAGTGTCGTGAATGTGACCGAGGCGCTGAATGCGAGCGCGATCGCCACCAACGTCCACAGCAACAGCCGGGTCACTCTGAATCTGCAGGACCCGGATTCCATGATTTTCGATCAGTTCGGAGACCTGGTGTTGGACAGTCAAGCCGACGGCGAGCTGATTATCGTGCACAATGTGGGATTCCCCACGCAGAGCGTTTACCGTCTAGGTCTGGCTCTGAAAGGGGCTCCGACGCAGGTGGACGATACCATTTTCGCCACCTCGACTCACGGCACCATTCTGGTGTCAGATCGCGATGCGGGGGCGGCCGGAATCGTGTATGCCATTTCCAAGAACATTTTCTCTCCGGGAGCGGCGTATACGGCCACACCCAACTCCGTGGGGAGTCTGGATTTTGATACTGGAGTGATCACCAACGTGGTTAGCGGAATGGTCAGCCCGCACGGGATGGCGTTTATTCCCGGACAGTAAGAGCGAAAGCAGAAGGGGCGGCCGTTGCCGCCCTTTTTTTTTGGCCGCATGGCATTTCACTCGATTCAGTTGCGGGGTGGGCGAGCGAGGGCTGGCATTTTTCGCTGACGCTTGGAATGCTCAATCAATCCAGCCAGCCGCTTCAGTCTGGTTTCTTCTTTCTTCGCGCTGATGACCCACCAACTGCAGATTCTTTGGTATCCGGGCGCCTGGGCCTGGAAGAACTTCCAAGCATCCGGGTGACTGCGAAATTTCTTCTCGTAGGCAAGGGAAAGCTTGGCCTTTTTTCTCTGCTCGTAGGAATAGATCTCTGAACGATCCCCATCGCGCTTCGCAAAGGCGGCCAGGCCTGCGGGATGCATCAGGCCCTGGGTGGACAATTCGGTCGCGCGCCGCAGGTTGATGGCGCTCCAGATGCTTCGCGGTTTGCGCGGCGTGAACCGGATCTTGTAGCTGAACTCGTCAACGCGTTTGCGGAGGCCATCGATCCAGCCAAAGCAGAGCGCGCCATCGACTGCCTCAGGCCAGGTGATGCTTGGCCGTCCGGAATCGCGCTTGTAAAGGCCGACCCACAACTCTTCCGTCTCGGTATGATTCTTCTCAAGCCAGGCGCGCCACGCGGATGGCGATGGGAAAAAGAGCGGCTTCGACGGCATATTGGCAGGATTATCTATGAACAAAATCACATTAGCCAGAGTGCATCGACGTCGACAATCACCTGAGTGCGCGGAATCTTTCTTTGTGCGGCGTGTGCCAGCATGGCGCGCAGGGTGGTGTTGAGTTTTTCGCGGCTGGGGGACTTGAGAACGAAGTGGTAGCGATAGTCGCGCTTCAATCGCATGATGGGAGCGGGCGCCGGGCCAAGCACACGCACTCCCTCGTGGCGCGTCGAGTCGAACCACTTTCCTAGCGTTCCCGACCATTGCAGGGCGTCATCTAGCTTGTCGCTGCGCACCAGCACGTTGGCCAGCGCGGAGTAAGGTGGGTAGTGCATCCAGCTGCGGAATTGCAATTCTTTCTCGTAGAAGCCGATGAAGTCGTGGCGGGCGGCGTATTGCACGGCGTAGTGGTCCTGAAAATACGTCTGCAGCACAACCTTGCCGGGAGTTTGGCCGCGTCCGGCGCGTCCGGCAACTTGCGTGAGTAACTGAAAGGTGCGCTCGGCGGCGCGGAAGTCTGGGAGGCCGAGTGCGACGTCGGCTCCGACCACTCCTACCAGCGTGACGCCGTGAATGTCGTGGCCCTTGGCGATCATCTGGGTGCCGACGAGTAAGTCGAGTTCTCCCTCGTTCAGGGCGTTGAGCGCGCGCTCGAAATCTTCATGGCTGCGCACGGTGTCGCGGTCGAGGCGGGCGATGCGCGCCTGCGGGAACATGCCGTGCAACAACTCTTCGAGTTTTTCTGATCCAGTCCCGAGAAAATAAACGTATTCGCTGCCGCAGTGTCCGCACACCTTGGGCACGGGGGCGGTGTAGCCGCAATAGTGGCAGACCATTTTGTGTTCGCGTTTGTGGTGGGTGAGGGCGATGGCGCAGTTCTGGCATTCGAGTTTCTTGCCGCAGGTGCGGCAGAGGACGACGGGCGAATATCCACGGCGGTTGAGCAGGACCATGACCTGCTCTTTGATTGGCGAGCGGCGGTCGAGGCGCTCTTTGATTTCGGCGGCGAGCTTGCGGGAGATGACCTGCTCGTGGCCGGTTTCCTGGAACTCCTGGCGCATGTCGATGATTTCGACTTCGGGCAGCGGCCGCTGCTCCACGCGATCGGGCAACTCGACGAGAGCATATTTGTTCTTCTTCGCGTTGAAGTAGGATTCGAGCGACGGAGTTGCGGAGCCCAGCACGACGACGGCATTCGCCATCTTGGCGCGCATTACGGCGATATCGCGGGCGTGGTAGCGCGGCGTTTCCTCCTGCTTGTAGGAGGAGTCGTGCTCTTCGTCGACGATGATCAGCGCGAGATCGGCCACCGGGGCAAAAACCGCGGACCGAGTGCCGACGACCATGCGCGCTTCGCCGCGCTTGATGCGGTGCCACTGCTCGGCGCGTTCCTTGTCAGAGAGCGCGGAGTGAAGGATGGCGACTTCGTCGCCGAAGATCTGGTGCAGGTCGGCCGCGACCGCCGGTGTGAGACCAATTTCCGGAACGAGCAGGATGGCAGAGCGTCCGGCTTCGAGAACTCCACGCATGGCCGCGAGATAGGCCGCAGTCTTCCCTGATCCGGTGACGCCATGCAGCAGCATGCCGGAGAATTTGCGCGCGGCAACGCCCTCTCGCACTCGCGCGAGTGCGGATTGCTGCGCGGGATTCAGATCGAAATCGAACAGAGAAGGCCGGGGTTTGGAACGCGAGACCGTGAACTGCGCAGGCTCCTCTGCGATTTCGACCAGGCCGCGCCGCACCAGCGTGGCTAATGTGGTTGGTGGGACCTTTAGCGCTTGCAGTGTGGTCACTGGGACCTTGGCCCCGGAAGCAACCAGGGTGTCGACCAGCAGTCGTTGGTTGTCGTTCAGCTTGCCCTCGGCGGACTTCAGCAGCGCGACCTTTATTGTGCGTGTGGCATCGCGAGCGGCGGAGACGTCCTCGCGCGCCAGCCATTTCTTGCGGACCATTCCAGCAAGGACGGCGCGGGAGACGCGGGTGGCGGAACGGAGCGCTTCTTCACGGACGAGGGCGGTTCCCTCAGGAGCTAAAGCCCAGTCCGCAGCGGGCTCTAACGGCACGGCTGAAGCCGTGCCCTTGCCAAGCCGGTGGCTTCCAACTTCGCTCTCCGGTGCGCCATCGTTTTCAGGAATATATACCGCCAGATAATCAAGGACACGGATCTCGGCGGCTTGCTCTTCTGGACTGCGCCGCGAGCGGGCGGACGATCCAGACATGCCCGCCAGGTGGAGCGCCATCTGTCCTTCCTCCGTCAGGCGATAGCCGATCGAGCGCTTGAATTCGGCGCTCAGCGGCAGCATGGTACGGAAGACTTCGCCGATCGGGGCGAGATAGTAGTCGGCAATCCAGCGGCCGAGTTGCAGCAGTTGCTCGTCGAGGACGGGGGTGGCGTCGAGCACCGTGAGAATACTTTTGGCGGCGACGGAAGGCTTGCGGTCGTGGAGTTCGACGACGATGCCCGTCATGCGCTGCTGGCGAAATGGAACCAGCACGCGCCCGCCGACGACGGGCGCGGCGCCCGCGGGGACACGGTATGTGAAGACCATGTCGAGCGGCACGGGCACGGCGACGTCGCAGAATTCGGGCATTGTTTGGAAGGATAAACCAGAGTGATGTTGAAAGGGTCGAATCCGAGTGCGAGAAAGGCATCGCTCCGCGGGTAGGGATGCTTCGACTCCGCGATCACTCGCTTCGCGAATGATCGACTCCGCTCAGCATGACAGTACCTGCGCGTTTACTCACTTTTCTTCGGAGGTTCGAGGCCGAGAAACTTCATGACCATTTGCAGGTCTTTCCAGGCTTCGCCTTTCTGGCGCGGATCGCGGAGGAGAAATGCGGGGTGGTAGGTCACGGCGAGTTTCGTTCCCTGCCAGGATGGATCGCTGCTGCGCGCCCCGGCGGGCATGAAATCGTAAAAGCGGCCGCGAAGTTCTGACATCGATGCATTCATGGCAAGCAGATTTTTTGCGGCTACCGCGCCCAGCGCGACCACGACTTTGGGCTTGATGACCGCGATCTGCCGCATGAGAAATGGGGAGCAGGTTTCGGTCTCGTCGCGCTCAGGCGTGCGATTGCCGGGCGGGCGGCATTTCACTACGTTCGCGATGTAGACATCTTCGCGGCGAATGCCCATGGCCTTGATCATGTTGTTGAGCAACTGTCCGGCCCGGCCTACGAAGGGCTCGCCTTGAGTGTCTTCGTCGGCGCCGGGGCCTTCGCCTACGAACATTAAGTCGGCGCGCGGATTGCCTACGCCGAAGACGATTTGCTTGCGGCCCTGCTTGTGCAGTTTGCAGCGGGTGCAATCGCCCAGGTCTTCACGAATGAGTTTGAGCGCAGCTACAGGGTCGGCAACGCCGTGCTCGGGTTTCGGGGTTAGTGTTTCGAAAATACCTTCTTCGGCGATCCTTGCGACCACGGCGGGTTTTCTTGCGGCCATTTCCTCTCGCAGTTCCTGGGATGTGGAAGACACGACGTCAACTTCAGCGGCGACTGTGGCGGATTCGGAGACTCGCGGTCCACGCCGGTAAAAGTCGTAGATGCCCATCTCGTGGCAGTAGCGAACTCGCTCGGCGAGCGCGCGGCGCAGATTAGGGTCGAGGGTGTGGGGCATCGGCTTCGATTGTAATGCAAGCGAGTGGTGGATATGCTCATTTGTGCTGACAAGGGGCAGCAGATTCCTCGTCGCTTCGCTCCTCGGAATGACAAAGAGTTCGGTGATCAGGCTTTTACGGGCGACTTGCGGTGCTGGCGCAGGCGCACGATCTGGTCGAGGACGCGCTGGGCCACTTCCCACTTCGTGGTTTCGGGAACGTCGACGATTTCATCGCGGCTGATGATGGTGACTGCGTTGCGGTCGGAGTCGAAGCCGACGCCCTCGCGCGAAACATCGTTGACCACGATGGCATCGAGATTCTTCGAGACCAGTTTTTGGCGGGCATTCTCCAGGACGTTTTCAGTTTCGGCGGCGAAGCCTACGACGATCTGTGATCCCTTGTTGACGGAAAGTTCCTTCAGAATGTCGGGAGTGGCTTCGAGTTCCAGGGTCATCGGGCCTTTGCGTTTGATTTTCTGGCCGGCGGTGGCTTTGGGGCGATAGTCGGAGACGGCGGCGGTCTTGATCACGATGGTCGCCTGCGGCAAAAGTCTGAGCACGGCGTCGCGCATTTCTTCGGTGGACTCGACGCGGGTCACTTCGGCAGCTCCGGGCGGAGTGAGCGAAGCCGGCCCGCTGACAAGAAGCACGCGGGCGCCGCGACGCAAGGCGGCCTCGGCGAGAGCATATCCCATGCGGCCGCTGGAACGATTGGTGAGGTACCGCACGGGATCGATCTTCTCGCGGGTGGGGCCGGCGGTGATCAGCACGGTTTCGCCACTCAGATCCTGCGATGCTCCGAGGGCTTCCATGACAGCGGCGACGATGGTTTCGTTTTCCGCAAGCCGGCCCGCGCCGGTCATTCCGCAAGCCAGGTAGCCGGCGCCCGGCTCAACAATTTTCACGCCGCGCTGGCGGAGAACCTGCAGATTCGCCTGGGTAGCTGGATGATTCCACATGTTGACGTTCATGGCGGGCGCGACGACGACCGGCGCGGTGGTGGCGAGATAAAGGGTGGTTAGAAAATCGCTGGCGATGCCTTGCGCGAAGTGAGCCAGAACGTCGGCGGTCGCAGGCACGACCACAAGCGCGTCGATGGATTGCGCGACCGCGATGTGCTCGATCGCGGAATCGATGTTGGGTGTGCCCTCCTCGCCAGTGGCCGACGATTCGGTGGCGAACATGCCGGTGATGACTTTTTCTCCGGAGAGAGCGGCGAAGGTGAGGGGACGGACGAACTCCTGGGCGGCGCGAGTCATGACAACTTGCACGCGGATGCCACGATCTTTCTCCTGCAGCAGGCGGACAATTTCCGCCGCTTTGTAGGCCGCGATTCCTCCGGTGACACCCAGGGCAATCTTCATAAGAGTTTTGATTGCTGATTTTTGATTGCTGATTCAAAACAAACCGGGCGTTTCGAATCGACAATCAACAATCACGAAATCAACAATTCTCCTAGTCCTGGCCCAGCGCCTTGTCGAGAGCCTCTCCCGCTTGCTCGGCGGCGCTGCGGGTTTCCGGAATCTCCCACTTCACTTTGCCGGCGCGGATTTCATCCTGCGCGATGCGGCAGGGCTTGCGGGAGTTGGTGTCAACGACCGGCGGCGCACCGGACTGAAGCTGGCGGGCACGGCGGGCTGCCACCAAAATGTATCGGTAATTGCTGTCAAAGCCTTCGATCAACTTCATTGGGACTCTCCCTCGAAAAACAAGTTTGAAAGTCTATCAGTGCCGAACGTCGATTGGTGCCTTGCTCAGAACACGGACTACTCTCAGGTTCATCCCGCGTGATTCTGCTCGCGGCTTACGACGCCCTGTTTCCGGCGTCCCTAAAATGATACCGCGAAATCTAGAGATGTGCCGAAGGCGGGAGGTTACCGAAGGACTCCAGGATCGGGGGGACGCGCTGCCGGATGTTGGCCAGCCGATGACGGTCCGCCAGTTCCACGACTTTCTTGTCTTCCGCGGAGATAGGAGCCCCTGACCGCTGCAAGCGTTCCGACAGGACGATCGCCTGCAAGCTGTCGCTCGATTCCTCCAGCTTGTCGTTGATCAAAATGTAGTCATACTTGTCGTAGTTCTCAATCTCACGGCGGGCCGCGTCCAGCCGGCGATGGATGGTTTCATCCGAATCCTCACCGCGCTTGCGCAGGCGCCACTCCAGAGTCTTGCGGTCGGGCGGCAACACAAAAATGCTGATCGCCTGGGGCAGTTTCTGCTTGATCTGCGCGGCGCCCTGCACATCGATGTCGAGCAGCAGATCGTTGCCTTTTTGCTCTGCCTCGCGCAGGAACCGGCGAGCCGTGCCATAGTAGTTTGTTCCGTAGACACTGGCATGTTCCAGGAACTCGTCGTCGCGGATCATCTGCTCAAATTCTTCACGCGAAACGAAGTGATATTGCTTGCCGTTCTGCTCGCTGCCTCGGGGAAGTCGCGTGGTGTAGGAGATGGAGAAATCGAGGCCCGGAACCAGTCGCAGCAACTCGTTGACGAGCGTCGATTTCCCGGAGCCGGAGGGAGCCGAGATAATGTAAACGATGGACTTGCGGGTTGGGCTCATTCCAGGTTTTGTACCTGCTCGCGTGACTTTTCAATTTCTGCTTTCATGGCCAGGCCCGCCTCCGTAATCTTTAGCGCTTCGCCTGCAAGGCCAGAAGTTTTTGAAAGCAGAGTGTTGGCCTCGCGATTCATTTCCTGCAGCAGGAAATCCAGCTTCTTGCCGATTTCGCCGCCGGCTTCGAGTAACCCCAGAAAATGTTGCACATGATTCTCGAGGCGGACAATCTCTTCCTGAATATCGCTGCGATCGACCAGCAGCGCGGCTTCCTGCAGTACGCGTTCTTTGTCGACGGTTGCGCCTAGCAGCTCTTGCAGGCGGGATTGCAGCCTCTCGCTGTAGTTCTGGAGCACGGCGCGGCGATGCTGCTGTACGCTGTTGCCCGCCTCGACGAGGTGAGCCATCCGGTCACGCAGCTCTCGGGCAATGCCGCGGCCTTCTTCTTCGCGCATCTGATTCAGGCGGTCGAGAACCTCACCCACCTTCGCCATCACGGCCGCTTCAATCTCACCGTCGGCACTGTCGTTGGCGGAGTCGAGCGCGCCGGGAATGCGCAGCACGGCGTTGAGGTCGGGCTCGCTGGCGAGAGAAAACTCGGCGGCGGCGGCGCGGAACGCGGCGATGTAACCGCCGACAATGTCGCGATTGAGCGAGAACGTTTCATTGGTAGTGCGTTCCAGGCTGAGCGAGACTTCGACGTGGCCGCGGCCCATCTTCTCTTTCAACAGGCGCCGCAGTTGCATCTCGAGGGAATCGGTGCCGGAGGGAAGCCGGAAATGCAGATCGAGAAAACGATGGTTGACCGCCTTCAGCGACAGTGCAAAGGCGAGCCGGCCATTGGACTGAGCTGAGACGGCAGTGCTTCCGCCTTCTGGTCGCTGAATTTCACCTCTTACCTGCGCAAAACCTGTCATCGAGCGTATGGGCATAGGGGCCTGTTCTCAAGTTTCCGTTACTACTTTAGGCGAATCTGCGTTGGCGAATTGCAATTCGTAAAGACGCCGGTACGTGCCTAGCTTCGTCATCAACTCTTCGTGGCAGCCGATGTCGGCAATCGTGCCATTCTCGATCACCACGATACGATCGGCACGGCGCACGGTCGAAAGCCGGTGTGCGATCACGAACACGGTGCGGCCGCTCATCAGATTATGCAGCGCGGATTGCACCAGGGCCTCGGACTCGCTGTCGAGGGCCGAGGTAGCCTCATCCAGAATCAGGACGGGCGCGTTTTTCAGCAGCGCCCTCGCAATCGCGAGGCGCTGGCGCTCGCCCCCGGAAAGCCGCACGCCGCGTTCTCCGATCACGGTATCGTACCCTGCGGGCAGAGCCATAATGAAATCGTGGGCCAGCGCGGCCCGGGCCGCGGCTTCGACGTCCTTTTGCGGAACCTGGGGCTGGCCGTAGGCGATGTTGTTGCGCACGGTGTCGTTGAAAAGGACTGTTTCCTGCGTGACGATGCCGATCTGCGCCCGCAAGGAAGAGAGTGTTACATCGCGCACGTCGTGGCCGTCGATCAGGATGCGTCCGCCGGTCACGTCGAAGAAGCGCGGGATCAGGTGGACGAGGGTGCTCTTGCCCGCACCGCTAGAGCCCACCACCGCGAGAATCTCGCCGCGCTTTACTTCCAAGTCAATGGCTCGCAGGATCTCGCGAGAGTCGTCGCCATCCGCCTGGTAGGAAAAACTAACACCTACGAATTGAATGCTTTTCGCAAACCGGGGAAGTGCCTTTGCGCCAGGCTTTTCGAGGACGACATCCGTGGCGTCCATGAACTTGAACAGTTGTGATGACGCACCCAGGGCCTGCTGGAAGCTGTTATTGAACATCGCAAACTTGCGCGCAGGATTGTACATACTAAGGACGAGACCGACAAAAGTCACAAAATCGCTTGGGGTAAGATCATGGTGCACAATGCGATCCCGGCCGAGGAGCAGCAGCAGAGCAATCGCGATCGCCCCGAAAATATCCATGAGGGGAGAGCTAATGGCGGCTGCAGCCACTGAGCGGAGGTTGGCGTGAAAAAGGCGCTGTGCGGCCTTGCGGAATCGCGTCACTTCCCACGATTCCATGCCGAAGGCCTTGACGATACGATTGCCGGTAATGGTTTCGTGCAGAATGTTCTGCACATCTGCCAATTGGTCCTGCCCGCGCCGCGTGGTGGAACGCACTCGGCGCCCGATGCGGACCGCCGAGTAAATAATGAACGGAACAAACAGCAGCAGCACCCAGGCAAGCTGTCGCCCTAGCATCACCACCGCGATCGCGATAAAGATGAACGTGAATACCTGCTGCAAGAACTCGGCCAGGATGCTCGACATGGCGAACTGCACCCGCTCGATGTCGTTGATGATGGTTGAAATCAGAGTTCCGGTTGTGTGCTCGGTAAAAAACGCGGCCGAACGGCGTAGCACCGAGTTATAGAGGTCATTGCGCAAGTTCGTGATCATGCCGAACCCAGCGTGGTTCACCAGATACGTACCGGCGTAGTCGAAGATGCCCTTCAGCACAGTCGATGCTACGAGCGCGAACGCGACTACTCTCCAGGCATCGTCGAAGTGCGCGGGAACGAACGATTGCAGGTAGATTGGCTTGCCAATCTTGGGAATGATAAAAAGGACGATATTTTCCGAACCTGACGAGGGATCGAGCACGCGGTCCAGTACCGGTTTCAGCAGCATCAACCGGAATGCCTCGAGGAATCCGACCGCTGCAAGCAGAAAGACGCCCGGCAACAGTTGCAGGAGGAACGGGAGCAAGTAACGCACGAGGCGTGTCAGTTGCCGCATGGGACTCCCGCGCGGGGCAGGCCGCAAGCGCTTGCTGCCAGTCGAATGGGCATGAGGTGCAAGGCCCTATTCTACTTGAGTCGTGCGCCGGAGGAATGCTGTTTCAGCTTCCTGGATTTCTACGCGCCGCCGTTTGGTGTCAGGTTTCCCCAGGGCCATTTTCTTCGGACCGTAACTCGATGGGGTTGCCCATGGTTCCCGCCCGTCCATTTCTTTACTTGCGCCCGCGGCCAAGATGCGAGGTTTTCAAAGCTACTTCGGGCTGTCGCGGTGCACGACTTTCACGCGATATCCGGCGCGGCGCAGGTGTTTGCTCACTTCCTCGGCGATCATGACGGAACGGTGCTGTCCGCCGGTGCATCCGAACGCGATCGTCAAATAGCTCTTGCCTTCGTGGATATAGTGAGGCAGCAGGAAGAGCAGATCGGAAACGGTGCGCGAAATAAACTCCCGGGTCTGGGGAAACGAGCGAATGTACCTGGCGACGCGCGGATCGCGCCCGGTCAACGGCCGGAACTCCGGGATGAAGTGGGGATTGGGGAGGAAGCGCACGTCGGAAACCACGTCAGCGTCCTCGGGAAGACCCTGCCTGAATCCGAAGCTCACGCAGGAGACCAGGAGGCTTTTTTCCGAGGACTGCTTCTTGAAACGTTCGGTGATGTGAGCGCGAAGCTCGTGCACGTTGAATTTCGAAGTGTCGATGACGAGATCGGCGACTGCCCGAATGGCGCCCAGGTGGCGGCGTTCCGCTTTGAGCGCGGACTTCACCGGCGCGTCTGTGCCCAGGGGATGCGGCCTGCGAGTCTCGCTGAAGCGGCGCATGAGAACGGAGTCGGAAGCTTCGAGGAAGACGACCTTGGTCGGGATCATGCGCGCAACCGACTTCAATATCTTGGGAAGTTCGTCGAGCTTCGAGCCTTCGCGCACGTCCACAACCAGCGCGGTGCGGCGAATCTCGCTCGACTGGACCGCCAGGTCGGCGAACTGCGGGATGAGTTGCACCGGCAGGTTATCGACGCAGTAGTAGCCCAGGTCCTCGAAGGCCTTCAAGACCGAGGCTTTCCCCGAACCGCTCATGCCGGTAATGATCACCAGTTCCGGCGAGTGCGGCGCGGCGCGGGCGGGATTCTTCCCTGCACCCTTCGACTTTTTCCGTTTCCGGCCAGAGGGCTGACGGGACTTCATGAACAGGATAGTAGCATCCGGGCGAAGACCGTGCTTTAGGCTCGGATTGCCGACCGAGATGCCGGAGGGCACAAGCTTTAGTGAGCCGGCCGGGCCGGTCGGGCGGCATGCTGAAAATCGGAAATCCAGATTGTGTCCAGACCCGCGTGGCCTGTAAGCTATGGCGTCATGAAAAAGTTCGAGGAACTCACCGAGCGCGAAGTGCTTGCCCTGGCGATCACCCTGGAAGAAGAAGACGAGCGGGTGTACTCCGATTTTGCCGAAGGTCTGAGGCCGGACTATCCCGCCACGGCCTCGATGTTCGACGGCATGCGGGAAGAAGAGTCGGGACACCGGCGCCGATTGCTCGAACTTTTTCAGAAAAAGTTCGGTGAGCATATTCCGCTGATTCGACGGCAGGACGTGCGGGGATTTGTGGAGCGTCCCGCGTTGTGGCTGGTGCGCCCCTTGCGGATTGAGGCGGTGCGCAAAGAAGCGTCGACCATGGAGGTGGAGACGCGGCGTTTCTATGAGAAGGCGGCGGCGCGCACACAGGACGCGAGCATCCGGCAGCTGCTGGACGATCTGGCCACGGAAGAGCGCGAGCACGAAGAGCGCGCTCAGGAACTCGACAAGCAGAAGCTGCCGGCCAACGTGAAGGCCGACGAGGAGGTCGCCCAACGGCGCCTGTTCGTGCTGCAAATTGTGCAGCCGGGACTTGCGGGACTGATGGATGGATCAGTGTCGACGCTGGCGCCGGTTTTCGCCGCCGCTTTTGCTACGAAGAATAGTCACGAGGCATTTCTGGTAGGCCTGGCAGCTTCGGCAGGTGCGGGCATCAGTATGGGATTCGCCGAGGCGCTTTCGGACGACGGCAGTTTGACCGGACGCGGGCATCCGTGGGTGCGAGGATTAATCTGCGGGGCGATGACGGCGCTGGGAGGCATTGGGCACACGCTGCCGTTTCTGCTGCGCGACTTCCGCATGGCGCTGTGGGCGGCCGGAATTGTAGTGCTGGCTGAACTCGGCGTGATCACGTGGGTACGCAAGCGCTACATGGATACGCCTTGGGTGACGGCGGCGCTACAGGTTGGGCTCGGCGGCGTGCTGGTGTTTATTACGGGCGTGCTGATCGGGAGCTCGTAAAAGCGCCGGCATCGCACTTCTGTCTGAGCGGCGGGCGGGAACGCCCGCCGGACAGCCGCCGGGACGGCGGCGCTACAATTTTACGGCTGCGTATCTAGCGGGTGCGTGCTCTTTTCGTAGAATTCGTTTTGCAGCTTGAGGCTGACGTCGTCGGCTTTCACTGAGCGGATCGCCTTCACTACCGAATCAATCCACCAATTCATTTGGAATTCACCAAGCTCTTTGGTCGCTACCGAGCCGTCGCCGGAATAATGGTTGGGGAAGCGCGTGTACCACCAGATTCCGGTATACACGTCTGCGGGGATTTTCTGACGAGCCTGGTCTGCGCCGGACTCGTTCGCCGCGCGGTCGAGATGCACTGTATCGGGGCGGGAGATCATCATCTTGGACGTTTCGCTTTCGCCGGCGTGCATGTCGATGGTGGTCTTCTTTGTTGGACCACCGTGCTGGGGCGTGCGTTCGTCGAAGACGTAGACGACGTAGTCGTGGGGCTTGTCGAGTTGGGTTTGCGCGAAGAACGGGAGCAGGCTGTCGTTGCCGCCGTGGCCGTTGACGATCAGGACTTTCTTGCAGCCGTTGCGGGCCATCTCGTCGGTGGTTTCTTGAAGAAGGGCCAGTTGCAGGTTGCGGCTGTAGGCCATGGTTCCGGGCTCGTGCTTGGCTTCGGCGATTTGGCCGAAATAGTATTCGGGGAAAACGACCGCGTACTCCTGCTCGGCGGCGTGCAGCGCGGCGTAGCGGACGTCGAGGAGATCGGTGCCGAGGGGCAGGTGCGGGCCGTGTTTTTCTAAGATTCCGAACGGGAGCAGGCACGTTCCCTGCGAACGATGGATGCCTTCGCGAAAATCGGAGGCGGTGAGTTCCTCCCAGTGGACGGAGAGCTTGGCTGCGGGCGAAGTGCTTTGCGCGTGGACGAACGGGGGCGTGCCTAAAGCGACGGACAGCGCCAGCAACCTAACGACGAAAGAAGTTTGGAGGAAGCGAGTCATCATAGCGGAGTCTCCCCGGCGGCGAAATTCTAGCACGGGAATGCCGCTATTAAAACGTATCAATATCAATCGGACGATCGCTACTTCATTAATAGGACGATCGCTACTTCGTGCCAAACGCGGTGCCGCGCACGCTGGTGTAGACGGCATCGAACACGCTCAGGCTCTTGATATTCACTACGCCTCCCACCGTGATCGGGTCGGCGAGATACAGGACCTTGCCATCCGCGTTGGTGAATGCCGGCCAAGTCGGAAGCCCTGTGCCGTTCGGATTGCCGGTTCTCGCGAAGTTGACCCAGTAGCTGGATATTTCCGCGGCCACTTTTCGATCTGCTGCGGTCCAGTGCCAGGGCGACTGGTCAAGATGATCGAAGACATACCACAGTTCGGCATAGTGGCTGGCGCCCCAACCGTCGTAGACGGAGCCGGCTGGGAAGGGCGGTCGCTGCCGGAACGAGTAGTAATAGACCGCACTCTTTCCGGTTTCGGATTGCAATCTCGCCCAGGCCCACATGTCCCAGCCAAAGCGGAGATCGCGCTCCAGATCGAGGCGCGCCTGGCGCGCGTCTTCGTCGGTCGCATGGGGATAAGCTGCGACAAGGGGCGCTGGCAGCGGTCCCCAACTGTGTTCAAGATCGCTGTCGAACGTGGAGGCCTGGATGTGGCTGACATCTACCAATGAACGCGCCTCTTCGGCATTCGAGCCGATGAGCAGCGGAACATCGCTCTGCTGGCCTGAGGCGAACGCTTCATACGGCGCGGCGGGAAGCACGTAGGGTTCGATCACCGGATGGCTCACATCGCCGGCGCTGCCACCGAACAGGGCTGCTGCCGGAAGCTTTCGTAGGTCCTTCAACGATGGCGCGCCGAGCGAGGCGGCATACTTTTCACCGTCGTGTTCCGCGTTGGCCAGCAGATACTTTGGCGCGAGCTGGAGTGGTTCAAACAGACCGCCGCTCTCGCCGATAGCTCGTTGAAACAGGCCTTTTGCCTGCGGAGACGCCATCAGCATGCTGACCGACATGGCTCCGGCGGATTGACCCGCAATCGTCACGTTTTTCGGGTCGCCGCCAAAATTTGTAATGTTTCTCTGAATCCATTCGAGTGCGGCAATCTGGTCCATCAGGCCGTAGTTGCCCGACGATTTGTGTGCGGACTCGCGCGTCAGGTCCGGGTGCGCAAGAAAGCCCAGTGGACCAAGCCGATATGCGATGGTGACGACGATCACGCCTTTGCGCGCGAGCTGGTCGCCCCAATACAGAGGCATCGAAGCCGACCCATTGTTGTAACCGCCTCCGTATATCCAAACGATCACCGGCAGGTGGTCTTGAGCGGGCTTTGCGTTTGCCGGGGTCCAGATGTTGAGGTAGAGACAATCCTCATTGATTGCCGGAGGAGTCTCGCCGGGCATGGAAACACCGACTTGCGTGCACGCCGGGGCAAAGGCGTCCGCCTTACGCGTGCCAGTCCAAGATGCGACGCGCACCGGAGGCCGCCAACGTAACTCGCCAACCGGGGGCGCAGCGAAAGGGACGCCTTTGTAGACGCTGGTTCCACTCTCATGCACGCCGGAGATCGCGCCCGATTCCGTCAGAACTTGCTGCGCGACGGTAACACTGGCCAGTTGAACCGCTGCCACCACTACCCAGGCGAATCGCCATCTCTCGCGCATGAGAACTCCTTCTGGTTGCACGTTCGGAGGAAACTAAGAGGAGAAAACTCCAGATGGGCTGACTTAGTTCAGAGGACCTGAAGGAGTAACGAGACGTTGCTTGCTCGATTACGATGCTAGGCCTGTGCGCTTGGCATTGTCAAAGCGGTCGGGCCGGGAGATCGACCGAAATCGAGCGTGGCATTGGAACTCCCGAGCCGCCGGTGTTTGCAAATGTGAGGCCTTCAACTGCGCGGCTGATTCTCTTCGAGAATCAGCCGCTTCGCTGAGGATGACAGAACTACGGTGTTTGCACGAAACAAGTTCTATGGGGCTTCGATCAACTCCATTTTGCCGTCGCGCGTGCGGTGCAGGATCATCACTTTACCTTTGGGGTCGCGGAAGACGAAGACATCGCGGTCGCGGAAGTGGGCTTCTTTGATGGCCTCTTCCAGCGTCATGGGGCGCATGGCGACGGCTTCATCGGAGCGGACCAGGTGGACTTCGGTGGTTCTGGCCACGGCGGGATACTTGTGGACCATGACCGGGACCGCGGTTTTCTCCGAGGTACCGACTACAGTCTGCAGATCGCCCTGTGAAACATTCTCATCGACGCGCGGCGAGTGGCCATTCCACTTTTTATCTTCTTCGGTCTTGCGCGCCGAGCGCTTCTTCGACATCCAGCGCGTTTTGTATTTGACCGCTTGTTTCTCGAGGTGGTCGAGAGCTTCGTTGACGGCGATGGTCATGTCCTTGGCCTGAGCCAGGCCGACCAGCGGGCCATTGCGCGGGCTGATAGTGATTTCGGCTTTGTGACGGTGCTTTTCGACGGCGAGGATGACCTTGGAATCAAAGCGGTCGCCGAGAATCTTGCGGATTTTTGTGAGGCCGCTTTCAACTTCTTTGCGGATAGTGGAAGTGACTACGTAGTGTCTGCCAGTGTATTCCACGTTCATGAGCGCCCCCTCATAGTCTTAATGATCGGATAAATCGGGCACCGCATTAGTCGTTGGTCGCTAGTCGTTGGTCGTTGGCTCAACGCGCCGTCAGTTGCTGGTTTTGCCAACGACCAACCACCAACGACGAACGGCCAACGACGCTATTTCTTTACCCTTCTCTGGTGCGTGCTGGGGATGCGCATGTCTTCGCGGTATTTGGCCACCGTGCGGCGGGTCACCTGGATGCCCTGCGATTGCAGGATGCGAGTGATCTGCTCGTCGGTCAACGGGCGGCTGGGGTCCTCTTCTTCGATGAGCTTTTTGACGCGGCGTTTGAGGATCAGCAGCGAAGTGCCGCCGCCCTCGGGGCCCTGCACGCTCTCGCTGAAGAAGTATCGCAGCTCGAATACGCCCTGGGGAGTGTGGGCGTATTTGTTGGCCACGGCACGGCTTACCGTGGAAGGATGCACGCCGATTTCTTCGGCCACCTCCTTGATCATCATGGGTTTCAGTTGATCGATGCCTCGTTCGAGGAAATCCTGCTGGCGGGCGACGATGCAATAGCAGACTTTGGTGATGGTCTGCTTGCGCTGCTCGATGTTCTTGATGAGCTGGATGGCGCTCTTATAGCGCTCTTTGACGTAGTCGCGGGTGCTCTTTTCGTTGGTGCCGTCGCGCGTGACCAGTTTCTTGTATGCGGGATTCAGGCGGAGCTGCGGCAGGTCTTCGTCGTTCATGATGACCAGCCACTCGTCTCCGTGTTTGACAAAAGCGACGTCAGGCTCGATGAGGCGCGCCTGGACTTTGTTGTAGCGCAGGCCGGGGCGGGGATCGAGGGTGCGGATGTAATCGAGAGCAGCTTGCACGGCCTCGATGGGGCGGCCGATGGCCTTGGCAATCTCTTTGTGCTGCTTGTTCTGCAGGCCGCGCAGATGCTGGTCAACGACTGCGGTTGCATCTTGCAAAAGCTGGGCCGTGCCGTTGCCGTTCTTGTGCAGGGCTAGCTGCGCCTGGTGATAGAGGAGCTGGCACATCAGGCAAGAGCGCAGATCGCGGCAGGCAACGCCGGGGGGGTCCAGCTGACGCACGATTTCCAAGGCTTCTTGTAGATCTGCGGCGGTGAAGTTTGGCTTATAGGTCGAGGCAGCGTGGGCTACTGGTTCCGGCGCGGGCGCTACCGCGGCGGCTGATTCTCCCGAACGCGAAACGAAAGACGCCTCCGCGCGCGGTTCAGCTGTTGGTTCAAGCTCAGGACTTTCGGCGTAGGCCGGTTCCGTGTTCTCCGGGACATCGGCACTCATCTCAACGTTGGCGGAATCGTCCGCAATCCCTTCGATAGAGGAGGGTTCGACGTCGTCTGGGCCGTGCTCAGCGGCGACTTCCGCCAGGCCCAGGGCTTGCGCCTCGTTTACGATTTTCTTGGCGGTCTCCGCGTCGACTTCAGGTGCTGCTGGCGGCGCCACGCCGAGCAATTCGTCATCGCTGGCAATCAGGTATCCGTCTTCGTTCAAATTGCCGATAATCAGGTCGGCGGCTTCGCGCACTTCGCGGCGCAGGCTGAGCGCGCCCAACTGCCAGGCGAGGTGGTCGGTGAGATTGGTCGGCTTGGAGAGGAAGTTTTCGAACGACGGGCGCTCGATATCCTCCATCTCGCTGTGGGTGCGGTAGCCAGGGTCGAGATAGTCCTGGAAAAACGAACCGAAATCGATCTCTTCGAACGGATCTTTCTTTTCGGTGGCGGTGATGGGATTTTCTTCGTTGGTAGCGGCAGCGGCGCGCTCGCGGTCTTCTTCTTTCTTGCCGACTTCGTCGAGCAGCGGAACAGACTCTTCCAGTTCTTCGAGAACGGGATTCTCGACCATCTCAGCGTTGATCATGTCCTTGAGTTCAAGCTTGTTGAGCGCGAGGACGGAGACCATCTGCACCAGGCCCGGGGTGAGGATCTGGCGCTGGGAGAGCTTTACGCTGAGTTTGTGTTGAAGCAGAACCATGTCGTTAGTCGTTGGTCGTTAGTCGGTGGTCGTTAGTCGTTGGTCATCGGTCGTCAATTACTCCAGCTTGTCGAGGCGATCATCGCTGTCAAGGCGGTGCTCGTGCATCTCGACAATCCGCAACAGTCTGGCCGTGCCTTCAGCAACTTCGGTGACCAGCTTTGCCGCCCGGTCAAGCTGCCGATCATGTTTTTCGCTTTCTAGCGACAACAGCTCTCGATTGCGAGTCAAGGCTTCCAGGCGTTCGTCAATCGTCATCGCTGCATCCCTCGTATTTCTCTTTAGCAATCCTTGTCATTCCGACCCCCGAGCGAACGCGAGGGGCGGAGGAATCTCTAGTGCTGGCAAACAGCAGGTTCCTCACCCGCGCTTTGCGCGTGTTCGGAATGACAAAACTTAAAACGCTCACACCAAAGAAAAGCTTTCTCCTAAATACACCCTTCTCACTTCCGGATCGCTGGCTAGCTGTCCGGGCTGGCCCTGACGGAAGATTCTGCCGTCATCGATGATGTAGGCCCGGTCGGTGACCGAAAGCGTTTCGCGGACGTTGTGATCGGTGATCAGGACTCCGATGCCGCTGGCTCGCAAACTGCTGATAATTTTCTGCAAGTCGAGAACGGCAATGGGATCGATCCCGGAAAACGGTTCGTCCAGCAAAATGAACGTGGGATTGATGCACAGGCAGCGGGCAATTTCCACGCGCCGGCGCTCCCCACCGGACAGTGCGTATCCGCGATTCTGGCGGATGTGCTCGAGTCCCAGTTCGTCGATAAACTTTTCCATCTTTTCGCGGCGCTCGTGCCAGGACATCGGCTGCGCCTCTAACACCGCGAGGATGTTCTCTTCTACCGTCAGTTTGCGAAACACTGAAGCTTCTTGCGGGAGATAGCTGATGCCATACTGACGGGCCCGGATATACATGGGAACGTCGGTGATGTCCTGACCGTCGTACAACACGCGGCCAGTATCGGGAGGGATCAGGCCAACGATAGCGTAAAAGGTGGTGGTCTTGCCTGCGCCGTTAGGGCCTAATAATCCAACAACTTCGCCCTGCTCGACCGTCAGGCTGACACCATTCACAACGCGGCGGCCACGATACGATTTGCCGATTTCTTCCGTGGCTAGGGTACGCATTTATCGAGCCATGCAAACAGGCAATTATCGTGCCACTCGCGTTTGTGTTACCACAGGAGTACTTCCTTCGCCTTCTACGAGCACCCTATCATCGCCTCTAAAGAAAGTCAACGAAACCCCGGTAATCTTGCCTTGTTCGGCATCAAAAATGCTAGGCGGTCCGCCAGTAAGGACGAACTTGTCGTCGGCGGCGGTGTAAAGCAGGTTTTGGCCTTCGGCTCGGCGGTTGGGTTGCTGGATCAGGACATCCCCTTGGGCGACCATGTGGTCGAGCTGGCCGGGGCCGGCAAACGATTGATTACTGGACGCTTGACTGTGGGGTAGCAGGTAAGCGTCAACGGTTCTGGCGGACGCTGTAAAATCTGCTCCCTTAGCCACGACGCCGCCTTCGTAGTGGGCTTTGCGCTCGGAATCGGCATAGGTGAGTTTCGCGGCGGTGATGGAGACAGGACTCGATCCCAATGGGGCAGCTTTGCCAGCCTTCTTCCCACCGGTTTTGTCTGATTGAGAGCTATTTTCAGTTTTGTTTTTCTCTTTCTGAACCAGAATCGTCTGGACGGGTTGGGCCGGAGTACCTTGGGCCGTGACAAATCGGCGGTCGCGATCGAACTGGATGGTGGGCGCCTCGATCACGTTCGCGTCCTGCCAGAGGCGGGCGTTTCCCGAGTAGAGGGCAGTCCCTGGAGCGCTGTGGGCAGTCATGCTGTGGGCGGTGACGTGGATGGGCGAGGAGGACGCGAGCAGCGCGCCGTCCGGCTGCTCCTTCAGTTCGCTGTACGTGCTCTTGACGTTGCCTTCGGCGAGCGCGTCGCCCGTGGATCGGTTCATGCGGATGGTTTTCGCCGTCGTCGCCATGCCGCCGTTGGTGACGCGCGGACTGCCGGTTAGAACGAGCATCTGGTCGGCGGGAGTATAGCGCGCGGAGTTAGCCCAGGCTTGCATGCGCTTGTCGGGCTGCAGCCCGTCGGTGTAGACGACGTTGCCTTGTTGAGTAACGGAGTCAATGCCGCCCTGCGGCAGGAAGGCGGCGTCCACCGAGTCGCTGGTGCTGACGCGGTCGGGCTCGCCGGGAGCCGAGTTTGAGTTAACGATGCGCGCGTTGGGCGCCCCGTGGATGCTGGTCAGATGGTTTCGACCATCGGTTGCAGAGAATTGTGCGTGGAACTTGGCCGCGGTCACAACCGTGCGCTGCGAAGGAGGAGGTTGTGCGGGGGAAGGTCGCGATGGGATTGGAGCTTCCTGTGCTTGCGCGATCGTGATCTGCGCTGCGCCCGAGGTTTCGGCGTTCTGAAGGACGTGGCCTTGCGCCACGTTGAAATCGATGGCGGGCGCGCTGAGCTCGAAATCTTGCGGGCCGTTTGCCAGGCCCTGAGCTTTTGGCTGGGTCCCGCTCTCCGCCTTCTGGGTCAGGCGGACGCCGTCGACGGCATGCACTTTCTGAAGCTGGTTCCGGCCGGCAAAGTCCATGATCACGCGTCCTGCATCGCCGACCATCGGCTGCGGCCCGGTTTCCTCGAAATGCACGTTGCCCGTCATGATTGCGGTGTGCAGCAGGTCTTGTGTTCCCGAGAGAAGGAATTCCGCCTGGTCGGCGCGGCTGCGCATTTCCGAGGGTTGCGGTTGCGCGGCGGAATCCCGGGCGGCAGAACTAAGTGCGGGAATTGAACGCTTCGCACTCTTCATCCGCGTCTCCGTCGTGACGTTGCCCGTGGCCAGAACCCGCTCCACGTGATTCTCGCGTCCAAGATAAAACAGCGCGCGATCGGACTCGAGGGTCCCGTCTTCGCGGATGAGGTGCGGATGGTCGAGCACAATCTGGCGCGGTTCGTTGGTGATGATGCCACGGTCGGCCTCGATGACGGCAGCCTCTGGGCCCGTGAGCACCAGGTGAATCTGCGAGGACAACGTGAGAGTGTTGCTCTTGCCCGCATACTTTACTCCGACGGCCCAACCGCTGGCTTGCGGCGTGCGAAATTCAACACGGGCATCGGTGGTGGCGTTTCCAGTGTTCTTGTTAAAAACCAGGTCGCGGGTCTTCAGATGGATTGGATTTTTGAGTTCCTTCGGCGTGGCCTGGTCGGGACTGGCGAGGCCCGCGGGGTTGGCCACAAGATCGATCTGCACGTCGCCTTTGGCAGTGACGTCCCCGGTCTTCTGGTTGAACGCAAAATCGTCGCCGTAGATCTGGTCGAAACGTGACGAGTCGCGGCCATAGAGCAGGATGCTGACGTTGTGCAACTCGGCGTTGCCGTTGAGCTTGAACTCCTTGACGTCGCTTGCCTGGACGCTGAACAGCGTGCGCTTTCCGTCGGACTTGGAGATCTGAAAACCGTTCGCGGTCTGCTTGATGTCGTATCCGATCTTGCCCGGGATTCTCCGTAACACATCCGTCGCCTTCGAACGCGCGTAGAAATACATTCCTGCCACGACCAGCGTGAGCAACACGGCGGTCAGGGCCAACAGACGGCGCAGACGGTATATCTTGAGCGGCATCTGGGTTCAGTGTAATGCAGGCTGGTCGTTGGTCGTTAGTCGTTGGTTGTTAGTCGTTGGCGACCGCAACAGCCCATTTACACCTGTCGTCCTGAGCGTCGCGACTGACCCACAGAGCGGGCCAGTCGCGGACGACAACTGCGCTCAGGACGACACGAGTCGAGGCAGAATTCATCTACACTTAGATGCAAGTATTCCGATGAATGCAACTACCCAAAAGCCGCCTTTGCTGGACTTTCATAACCTGAGAGTGATGCGGGGGCAGAAGGTTGCGCTCGATGACTTTAGCCTGCGCATTGGCGCCGATGAACACGTTGCGGTTCTGGGGCCGAACGGCTGCGGAAAGTCGACGCTGATCAAGACCATTACCCGCGAGTGCTATCCCGTGGCGCGGCCGGACTCGTCGATGTCAATCCTGGGAGAAGATACGTGGGATGTGTTCGCGCTGCGCGCCCGGCTCGGTATCGTGTCGAATGATCTGATGCTGTCGTGTACCGGAGACGCCAGCGGCCGGGACGTAGTGCTGTCGGGCTTTTTCAGCAGCATCGGCGTTTTTTCGAATCATGTCGTCGATCCCCGGCACCGCGAGTTGGCTGACGCTGCGCTGGCCGAGCTGAAAATCTCGCATCTGGCCGACCGTCCAGTTTGTGAAATGTCGTCGGGAGAGGCCCGGCGTGTGCTAATCGCGCGCGCGCTGGTACACAGGCCGGGCGCGTTGCTGTTCGATGAGCCCTGCAATTCTCTCGATCTCTCGGCGCAGCAAAGTTTGCATCGGACCATGCGCGAACTGGCCAACTCTGGGACGGCAATCATCCTGGTGACCCATGAACTCGCGGACATCGTCCCGGAAATCGGCCGCGTGGTTCTGATGGATAGCGGACGGGTAGTCGCCGACGGTCCCAAAGAAGAAATCCTGCGGGTCGAGCGGTTGGCGGCGCTGTTCGGAGTGAATGTGGAAATGGCGCGGCGGGATGGGCATTACCATCTGTGGTGAACTAGCGCTGTCAATCACCGAGAGGGTACTTCGAAATCCCGCAAAGAAAGTTCCAGGCCGCCGTATTCGGGATGATCGTTATTCCCGATGGTGAAGGCGACATCGAGGGCATTGCCGGCAAGGAGCGGTGTCTGCTGTAGGCGCTCGGCCATGTGCCAGCCCAGGGCGTCGAAAGTGATTTTCGTCCTCAGTTGTTCGCCGTAGCGATAGCCTTCAGCAACGGCCGCGGCCCGTTCCTCACGCCGGATTTCGGCACCGTCGGGATGGCAGCGTGGCGTTGCAAGAATGGCAGCCGCGGAGAGTTCTCTCGATTCAATGCCCGCCCGGAGTTTCAATTTGACGTGCTTGTCTTTCAGAATTCGCGGAGGCGCGGCTAACTCTACTGCGCGTGCGGCGAATACAGGTTCGGGATTTCCCATGCCGTAGGGTTCCAGCATCTGCAGCGCTTGAAACAGATTGGGCGTGATTTCGGTCAGATCCAATTCTGCATCCAGATCGAGGGCCGGATCGAAATCCGCGGGCGAGAGGCGGGTTCGGGCAAAGGCATCGAGCTGGGCGCGCAGGTCAGCGACGTTCGCGGAAGGCATGGCGAATCCGCAGGCGTGGGAGTGGCCGCCGTAGCGGGAAAAAAGATTGCTGCACGACTCAATCGCCTCCAGCAAGTGGAACGCGCGAATCGAGCGGCCGGAGCCGAAGGCCTCTGCCCCGTCGCGCGAAATCACCACGGCTGGCCGGTTGTAACGCTCTACGACTCGTGTTGCGGTGATGCCGATGACGCCGCGGTGCCAACCTTCTCCGTCCACGACGATGCAGTAGGCATCGCACAGGGCGGGATCGTTAGTGAAGCGCTCCTCCACCGCGCGCAGGATTCTCCGCTCCTCTTCCTGACGTTCGGAGTTGAGATGGTCAAGTTTGGCGGCGAGTTCGCCGGCGCGGGCCGGGTCTTTCACGCTGAACAACTCGATCACATCGCGGGCCACGTCCATTCGCCCGGCGGCGTTGATGCGGGGTGCGATGCGGAAACCAACTTCGCCGGAGGTCGGAGGACGCTTGGCGGAAATCTGGGCGACCTCGAGCAGTGCCTTCAGTCCAGGATTCACAGCTTTACGCAGCGCGTCGAGTCCCAGCGACGCGAAGACGCGATTCTCGCCAGTGAGCGGCACGGCGTCGGCGATGGTCGCGATCGCGACGACTTTCATGAACGACATCAGAAGTTTGTTTTGCAGGTTCGCGTCCAGGCGGCGCTGCATCAATCCCTGGGCAACCTTGAACGCGACCCCCGCGCCGCAGAGTTGTTTGTAGGGATATTCGCAACCCTTCTGATTCGGATTGACGACCGCCAGAGCATTGGGCACGCCGTCGGGGCCGGGCAGGTGATGGTCGGTGACGATCAGGTCGACGCCGAGGCGCTGCGCCGTCTCCGCGGGTGCGAATGCGCGAATGCCCATGTCGACGCTGATGATGAGACGAATGCCGGCTGCCGCCGCGCCCGCGATCACATCGTCCCGCATGTCATAGCCTTCGCGAATGCGGTGCGGCACGTGGAAATCGGCTGCGCCACCGCAAAGCTCAATCGCGGTCTTCAGGATGATGACCGCCATGGTGCCGTCCACGTCATAGTCGCCGTAGATGAGGATGGGCTCCTTGCGTTCGATGGCGGCGTCGATGCGGTCGACGGCCGCACGCAGACCCGTCATGCGCTCCGGGGCGTGGAGGTCCGAGAGCGAAGGCAATAGAAATGTGGCGGCAGATTCTGCGTTGGTGATGCCGCGGCGCACTAGCAGCGGGGCGAGGACATGCGCAGCGCCGGCGACGCGGTGAAGTGTGGGATGGGAGCGCAGGGCGGCGATCAGGGGCTCGACGAGCTCGTGATCAGTTGGCTTTTGAATCCAGCGCATAGAGAGGCGCTGTCATCCTGAGCGCGTTTTCTGCGCGAGGGATCTCTGCACCTCGCCGCAAGATTGCACAGATCCTTCGCTTCGCTCAGGATGACAATATGAAGGAGTTTACTACGAGCGCGAAGCTAGTTCTCTTCGTCCTGGTCGGGCTCATCCATGGTGAGGCCGCCGAATTCGTCGGACACTTCGAGCAGATGCTGGTAGCGGTCGTACCATTCGGTGCTGACTTCGCAGAGAAACATCGATCCCTGGTAGGCCCAGCCGAGCTGCAGAAATCCCACTTTGCCGTCATGGGCGCGGAGCCAGCGGGCATCTTCGACGTCATCGGCGTCCGTGAACTCGGAGTTGGTCAAGCGCTGCACCATTTCATCGAGCTCGGTGCGCTCGAGCGTCCAGGAGTGCATGGTGAGGAAAGGAGCGCCCGCCGCCTTGGCCAGTTCCACGAAATCCTTCCAGCCGTCAGGATTGCCGCCCATTTCCCACATCACGCATTGCACCTCGTCATAATCTACATAGCCGTGGAAGCGGCGCATGCCGTGGCCTTCGATGAAGGCGACCATGTCGTCTTTTACTGTAGTGAGATCGTCTGGAATGGGAGACATATTGGGGAAAGCTCGCAAACTTTATTGTATGCTGTTCGACCCTTGGGTGCCAGCGCGAGGCTTTCGATCAGTGGTAGGGCGCCGAGGCTGGCGTTGGCGCGGGCGTTATTGCGGACATCAACGCTGCGAACATGCGGTAGAACTTTTCTACGTCGAGGTCGAACTGAATTTCGACGGGCTGCGCGGCCGGCCTCAAAGTCCCTTTGGTTGACCAAGTGAGGGTGTTGCCGTAGCCGGCGCCGCGGTCCAGGTCCACGGCCATGAAGCGAGTCTCGCTCTTCGTGATGATCGTCGGATCGATCCATGCCGCCGCGGCGAGTTCGTCCCACATAATGTCGGCGCCGGGCGTGAGCATGGCGAAACGGGCGATGTAGCGGGCCAGTGGAGTTCCGCTGGCTTCGATTTGCTTTACGAGCGCGGCGGTCATGTGGGTCTTGATGGAAATGTCGGTGGGCGTGCAGACGATTTTTTTCCAGGGCGCGCGCAGAACGATCTCCGCCGCATCGGGATCGAACCAGAAATTGAACTCGTGTCGCGGATTGTTCAGGAATTCGGGATTGTCGGTTTGCGGACTCAGGCTTCCACCCATGAAGACGAGTTCCTGCGCCAGTTCCGGGAACTGCGGGTCGAGAGAAATGGCGAGCGCGAGGTTGGTCATCGGTCCACCCTCGTAGATGGTCACTTCATGCGGATATTTGTGGACCATGCGAATCAGGAAATGGGCTGCATCCTCAGCGGCAGGTTTCGTTGTAGGCTGGCCTTCGGGAAGTGGAGGCACGACCGCTGCTTCATGCCACCAGCGGTCATCCCACGCACCGGCGTACGCGACCTTGCCGTATCGCTGCTGCCACATTTGCGATTCGTCGCGGGTGCGGATCAGCGGGAATGCCGCGCCGGGCACGACAGGAATGTCGGTGCGGCCGATAATTTCCAGCAGGCGCAGAGCGTGAGCCACCTCCTCGTCGCGCCACTGATCTCCACTCACGACGGTGATGCCGAGGACTTCGACCTGCGGAGACTGAATCATGACGGCGAGCGTCTGCATGTTGCTGCCGCCGGGGCCGGAGCAGTCCTCGTTGATGATGACCTTGCGGCGGGGCTGGGCGAGAGCAAGGGAGCTACACAGCACCACCAACAACACCGCCAGACCGATCCTGAGACTTCCCATCAACTCTCCAAGTTTGAGTTTGCACTGCAACTCGGCCTGAAAAAAGCTGGGGCAGGCTGTTTGTTTCAGCCTGCCCGAAAGACGCATTTCAACCCGCCTAGAATCTGAGCTTCAGTGCGAATTGAATCAAGCGCGGGTTGTTCACCGTGCCGGTGACAACGCCGAAAGTAGCGGTCGAATTAATGTCCTGCTCTCCGGTGCCGGAGCCACCTTGCAAATAGAGCTGGGGGTGGTTGAACAGATTGAAGAACTCCGCCCGGAATTGCAGATTCATGCCCTCACGGAAGGACAACGGGAAGTCCTTGATAATCGAGAAATCGGTGTTCACGAAGCGAGGACCGTAAAGCGGTGCGCGCGAGGCAGTCCCGAGTTGACCGAGAGTAGCCGACTGAAAGGCGCAGGGATTGAACCAGTTGTTGAGTGTATGGATCTGCGTCGGGCAATTGGTACCGCCGGGTTCGGGGCCGGGCTTGTTGGGATCACCGACCTGGTTGGGGCGAGAGTAGGTATTGCCGTTATACGAGAAAAATGTCCCTGACGGGTTCCTGCTATCCACGACGAACAACGGGAAGCCGGACGTGATTCTCTGGATTAAATCCAACTGCCAATTTCCAAATACCGCGTTGGCAGCGCCTCCCCAATCGCTGCCGAAGTGTTTGCCCTTGCCGAATGGCAGGTCGTAGAGAACGCTGGCGGTGAAGCTGTCGTTCAGATTCAACTGCGACAAACCCCAGTCCAGCTTCGCGGTCCCAGGCAGCGGATAATAAATAGCGCCGGGATTTGTGCCCAAGCCATCCGGCATCCCCGAGTCGAAGGTGCGGGACCACGTGTAGCCCAACAGAGCATAGAGGCCGTGGCGGGAACTCTTGGTCTCAGCTTTTATCAGGAGGCCGTCGTAACGGGCAGTGCCGACGCTGTTATTGCTGTCAACACTCTGAAACGCCGCTGCGTAAGGGAAATTTCCAAAACCGCAGCCCAGCGTGTAGTTGCTGCCATTAACGTGATTTGGTTCGCCCGGGCATGCGCTTGGCTCATTGAGGTTTTCGTTCGCCTGGCTCACCAGGATGTGCGTGCTCTTCGAACCAGCATAGCCTGCTGTGAGGACTACGTTTCCAGGCAGTTGGTGCTCAATGTTTAGAGTGTATTGCTGGATCATACCCTGCTTGAAGTTGCGATTCTGCGACTGAATCGTTCCCGTGTACAAGGAAGGATTCACCGGCGAGCTATAAACGGCACCGAAGCCGCCGTCGACGGTCGTGGTGGAAGGCGTGCCGGGAGCCAGAAGGAAGCCACCCCCCAGTGCACCTGCGGGGCTACCATAGCCAAACAGGAACGTTGGCGGATCGACTTCTGCATAGTACGGCGGGTTCTGCCACAACCCTTGTCCGCCCTGATTCCAGGCGGAGTCGTGAAAGATGGCGTACCCGGCGCGGATGGCAGTCTTGTCGCTGCCCGTCGGCTTCCAGGAGAGTCCAATGCGCGGCTCCAGGGCATTCTTCTGGAACTGAATGCCCACGCGTCCGTCCGTCGTGACGCAGGTGGTACAGCCCGTGAGGCCGGGGCTGCCGTTCGGGACGTACCACTTGAGAGTAGGAATATCGAAATTCGATTGCCGATTTCCGATCTCAGTTTCAGGCGTTACCAGAGCCCAAGCCAATCCAAGATTCACCGTTAGATTGTTGGTTACGCGCCAGTCATCCTGGACAAACGGGCGAATCAGCTTCCAACGGCGGCCGACTGTAGCGCCCAGGAACGTCTGGTCGTGGGCCGCGAAAACCCCAAAGCTGCCCAGGAGCACATCGGCGACGCCGTCACCGGTTTGCGTCCCGGCCTCCACCGCAAACCCGTCCTGAAATGCGTTGTTTCGCACGTTCATCTGGTTGGCGCGGAATGTAGCGCCAAAGCGGATATTGTGCTTGCCGCGAATCACATCGAGCGTATCGGAAACCGAGTAGACATTCGTGCCGCCCTGGTAGGGTGCATAGCCGCGATCACCCAGCGACAAGTAACTGGACATCAGGAACGAAGTCATGCCGCAGCTGACGCAGTCCTTGCTGGATTGGTTCAGGCTGGCGGGGTAGCCGGTGATGGAGTCGCAGGCCGCTCCCAGATTAGCGCCGAGAATGCCGATGTTCGCCGCCTCGCAGGAACCAGGGCGGAAGGAGAGGATGTGGTTGAAAATCCGGCTGAATCCGGCGGTGAACTGGTTGATCATGTTCCCGGAAAAAACATGCGTTTCCGAAACGGCTACGTTCCGGCCGTGATTGTCGATGAACTGGTTGCTCCCGAAGGCGTTGGTTTCCGCCCATCCCGGGGAGCCACCTGGGACATAGTTCGTCGCCTGATCGTAGCTGAAACGCCCAAATACTGAATCCTTGCTGGAAAAGTTGTGATCGAGACGGATGTCGAACGTGCCTTCGTTCAGTTTCCGCACCGGCTCGTTGACGTAGTTGTAGCCGGTAGCGGTCGCATTGGGCGTGGGGTAAAGCTGAATCACCTTAGCGCCCAGCGGATTCACGAGGGCTGCCGGGATGATGTTGCAATTCTGAGTCGCGCCCAGTACGAACGGTTGGCCTCCATTCACCGGCGTCTCAGGCGTACTGGTCCCGATGTTGCACTGAAATGGGACAGGAGAAGGGACAGTGTTGCCAGGAAGAATTTGATGAGGAGTAAAGGGATTGATCAGTTGCAGGCCACCGACGTTGCCGCTGTAGTCATAATCGCCACTTGCATCAGGCGTCGTCATCGCAGTGGTTGGAACGAAACCGTTGAACGGGATCCCGTGGCGCTGCATCTTGGCCTGATAATCCGCAAAGAAGAACGTCTTGTTCTTCTGGATGGGGCCTCCCAGCGAACCGCCAAACTGATTCAGATTGAACTTTTCAACCGACGTTGCGAAACGGCTGGCGGCATCCAGTTTCGTGTTGCGGAAGAACTCGAATAGCGAACCATGCCACTGATTCGATCCTGACTTCGTCGTAACGAGTACTGTGGGACCAGCGCGTTCCCCGTATTCCGCAGAGTAGTTGTACTCGAGAACCTTAAATTCCTGGATGTCGTCGATCGAAGAGAAGATTGCGATCCCGCCTTCATCCAGTTGATTGTTGTCATTGCCGTCGAGCAGCCAGTCGGTACTCTGAGCGCGCGAGCCACCTACCGAAAGCGAAAAGGAGCCGCGAGTGGAAGCTTCGCTGCTGGCGGCGCCATTGAAGAAGCTGGTGGGGCTGGTCTCTGCGGTCGTGCCCGGCGTCAGCGTTGCCAGTTGCACGAAATTTCGTCCATTCAAGGGGAGTTCCGCAACTTCCTCGGCGGTGATGACTTGACCGAGGGTTGGGGTTGTCGTCTCGACTGCGACCTCCGTTGCATTTACCTCAACGTTCGTACTCACGGATGCTGGAACAAGTTTGAAGTCGAGTTCGCGGTGTTCATCGATCTGCAAGCGGACGTTCTTCGCTTCTGAAGCCTTGAATCCTGTGGCTTCGACTCTAATTGTGTAATCGCCGACGCCGAGCAAGGGAACCAGGAAGTGCCCAGTATCGTCGGCCTTCGACTCGCGAGAACTGTTTGTGGCCTGGGCGATCACTGTTACTTTGGCGCCGGCCACCACCGCTCCGGAATTGTCCGTGACCGTGCCCGAGAAACTCCCGGTGGCCTGACCGTACAGGAGAGGGGTGAACAGACATGCCAACGAGCCGAGAATCAACGCGACGCGCACCTTCTGACTGAACATTGCTTGAACCCCTTTCGGTGGTTGCACCGCACAAAGAAAAAGACCCTCCCGCTTCGCGAGAGGATAGGAGGTCCCCAGACCGCAGACACGGCTTATAAATTGCCCCTCACCGGTAAGTCAAGTAGTTTCGCAGTAGAACAGGATTAGACGCTGCTATTCTTCCGCATCGGCCGATGCGGAAAACCGCTTCGTGATGTTGATTGTTGAGAGTTCGAGCAATCGGCGATGTGCAGCAAGGCGCAGATGCTGCTCAGAGTGGCCGGCGAAGACACTCGGCGTCAAAGCGAGCGCGGTCATAAAAAGATTTCTGCGTTCCCACGCCTGTGGTGGACAAGGCGGCGTAGAGATTGGCGCGGCGAACCGCTTCCTTTTCGGGCACTCCCTCGCCCAGAAACACGGCGAAGCTGCCGATGAAGGCATCGCCGGCGCCGGTGCTGTCAATGGCGTTGACCACGAACGGCGGCACGTGTTCGATGGCGTCGCGGCTTGCGAGAAGAGATCCATTCGCACCCAGCGTGATGATCACGCGGCGAATGCCGCTGGTCAGGAGTTTTTCGGCGCACTTCTTCGCGTCTTCGACACTTTTCACCGGGCAGCCGGTAATCGTCTCGGCTTCACTCTCGTTGGGAACGAAGTAGTCGAGGCCCTTCAGCGCACCCAGTTCGACGGGCTGCGCAGGGGCGGGATTGAGGATGCAGCGCACGCCGTGCTTACGCGCGAACTCGATCGTGTAATAAACGGTCTGCAGCGGAATTTCGAACTGCAGCACGATGCAATCGGCGGACTTCAAGGTCTCAGCAGCGGCGTCAACATCGGCGGGCTTGAGCGCATCGTTCGCTCCCTTCACCACCAGAATGCGGTTCTGACCGTTGGGTTCGACGAAGATGGGGGCGACCCCACTCGACAGTCCCTCGACTTGCTTCACGTGAGTAGGATCGATTCCCTGCTTGCGGAAGTTCTCGATGGTCGCGGGACCGAAGAGGTCGCTGCCCACGCGCGCGACCATGAAAACCTCCGCGCCACACAGACGCGCCGCCACGGCCTGATTCGCGCCCTTGCCGCCGAAGCCGAGATCGAATTTCTGTCCGAAAATAGTTTCGCCAGGCTTAGGGAATTGATTGGTGAACGTCGTCAGGTCAATGTTGGCGCTGCCAACTACCGCAATTCGAGGGCGCTTCGCCATAGTCGTCTCCGAAAGCCTGAGGAAGGCCGAGTCTATTCAGCGCACCCGGAACATGTCAACGGGAAGGTCATCAGCTCTCGATGGAAGAGCCGTATTTTCTGCTATAGTTTCGTTCCTCGACAGTCAGACCCGGGAGGATCCCATGCCCCGCAATGTCCGCTGTGCCTTGATTCAAGCCAGCAACGCGCTCTCGACCGAACGCCCGCTCGCACAAATCAGGAAGGCGATGATCGACAAGCACCTGAAGCTGATTGAGCAGGCAGCGCGCAAAAAGACGCAGGTCCTCTGCCTGCAGGAACTTTTCTACGGCCCTTATTTTTGCGCCGAACAGAATGCCCGTTGGTACGAACTGACCGAACGCGTGCCCGACGGCCCGACCACGCGACTCATGCAGAAAATTGCGGCCAAGCACCGCATGGTGATCGTGGTTCCAGTCTATGAAGAGCAGATGCCGGGGGTTTACTTCAACACCGCCGCGGTCATTGACGCCGACGGACGCTATCTCGGCAAGTACCGCAAGCATCACATCCCGCACTGCCATCCTGGATTCTGGGAGAAATTTTATTTCACTCCCGGCGATCTTGGTTATCCCGTCTTCGAAACCAAGTACGCGCGCGTGGGCGTGTACATTTGCTACGACCGCCATTTTCCGGAGGGCGCGCGCATCCTCGGATTGAACGGCGCCGAAATCGTTTTCAATCCTTCCGCGACTGTGGCTGGACTCTCGGAATATTTGTGGGAACTGGAACAGCCAGCGCATGCCGTGGCCAACGGGTACTTTGTAGGAGCGATCAATCGCGTGGGGACCGAGAAGCCGTGGAGTATTGGCGAATTCTACGGCAAAAGTTATTTCTGCAATCCGCGGGGCAAGATCATCGCTCAGGCCAGCCGCGACAAAGACGAAGTGGTGGTCGCCGATCTCGACCTCGACATGATCGCCGAGGTCCGCAAGGTTTGGCAGTTTTTCCGCGATCGTCGACCGGACAGCTATGGTCCCCTGACGACGCAGAGCGGAACATCTGCCGCAGCGGACTGAGTGTAAGTTCTTATCGTTAACTAAACAACCAATGACGATCCCGGACCCCACGCAACTCCGCGCGCGAATCGAATCCAGCCCGCTGTATAACGAGGACCTCGCGCCAGCCAGCGCCGAGCGCCGGCACTGGGGCACGTACAACTTCGCAGCACTGTGGGTTTCGATGTCGGTGAACATCCTGACCTACATGCTGGCTGCGAGTTTGATTCAAGGAGGAATGAACTGGAAGCAGGCGGTTGCGACCATCTTCCTGGGCAACGTAATCGTGCTTGCTCCAATGCTGCTGAATTCGCATCCCGGCGCAAAGTACGGGATTCCGTTTCCGGTTCTGGCTCGCGCTTCGTTCGGAGTTCTAGGGGCGAACGTCGCGGCAGTTCTGCGCGCGCTGGTCGCGTGCGGATGGTTCGGCATTCAGACCTGGATCGGCGGCGAGGCCATCAGCACCTTGCTGGCGACGATTGTTCCCAGTTGGAAAACTTTCTCGTATGGTCCGGCCATCTGCTTTTTTCTTTTCTGGCTGATCAACCTTGCGGTCGTGCTCAAGGGAATCGAGTATATTCGCGTTCTGCAGGGCATTAGTGCGCCCGTCTTGCTGGGCGTTGGACTGCTTTTGTTGGGATGGGCCTATCACGCGGCCGGTGGCTTCGGCCCCATGTTCTCGGTGCCCTCGCGGTTCACGACGTTTTCTGAATTCCTGAAGTTCTTGATCCCCGCGCTCAACGGCACCGTTGGTTTCTGGGCTACAGTATCGCTAAACATCCCCGACTTCACGCGGTTTGCGCGTAATCAGCGGGAGCAGGTGATTGGTCAGGCCTTGGCCCTGCCAACCACGATGACGCTATACGCCTTCGTCGGGATCGTTGTCACCTCGGCGACCGTGGTCATCTATGGGACTGCGATCTGGGATCCCGTGCAACTGCTGAGCCGCTTTCATTCGCCCGTGGCGGTGGTGATCTCGCTGGTCGCGATTCTGCTGGCTACACTCAACGTGAACATCGGCGCCAATGTAGTTTCGCCGGCGAATGATTTTTCGAACCTGTGGCCGCGTGGAATTAGTTTTCGTACGGGCGGCGTCATCACTTGTTTTATGGGGATCGCGCTGATGCCCTGGAAGCTGCTCGCAAACTACGGAACATTTATTTTCGGCTGGCTGGGCGGATATGCGGCTTTTCTGGGGCCGGTGGCGGGAATCATGATCTGCGACTATTTCGTCATCCGGCGGCGAGTATTGCAGGTGGACGACCTGTATCTTCGAGGCGGACTCTACGAATACTCGCGGGGATTCAACTGGTGCGCGGTTGTGGCGCTGGCGCTGGGAGCGGGCTCCGCTCTCGCTGGGCTAGCCGTTCCATCCATGCGCGCGCTCTATGACTATTCGTGGTTCGTCGGCTTCGCAGTTGCGTTCGTGGTGTACTACGCGATGATGAAGGTTCAGCAACAAACAACGATTGCTCCGCAGGTATCCGCCTAGCGACTACGTCTTTCTTTCTTTCAGGAATTCGGGAAGGATATCTCGCTGATAGATATCGAGCGTCTGCTCTTCGTCTCCACACATGAGATAGATGTTAAATTGCGTGACCCCCGCCGCTGCCAGATCGCGCAACTTCTTACGATGAGCTTCGGCTGGCCCAACCAGGCAGAATCGGTCGATCACTTCGTCGGAAACGAAATCTGCGTTGTCGCTGCCGACTTCGCAATGGTGCTGATAGTCATAGTGGCCGCGATCCTGCACGAACGATGTAAGTGCAGGCGGAAGGTCTTCGGGCTTGTATTGCCGGATGAGATCCATCACATGATTCGAGACCAGAGCGGGGAACCATCGCACACGCTCGCGAGCCACGCTCAAATCACTTGAGACCCAAACCGGCGCGGCGGCCATCACCTCGATGCGGCCGGGATCGCGTCCCGCGGCGCGAGCACCTTCTTTCACGAATCCCATGCACCATGCGATTAGCGCGGGATCGGCAAACTGCAGAATGATGCCGTCGGCCACTCGTCCGGCCATGTGCAGCACTTTGGGACCGTACCCTGCAATCCAAACTCGCGGAGAATCTTTGGCCCAGGTGAGTCGAGTCGGTTGACCGTCGTGTTGCACCTCTTTGCCGGACGTAAGATCGCGAAACTCCGCCACCGCGGCTTCCAACTGCGACCAACTGACAGGCTTCTTGCCCATCACGCGGCGCGAGCTGTCGCCGCGGCCGATGCCGAGTTCCATCCGTCCACCTGAAATCAGATTGAGAGTTGCAAACAAGCTGGCCGTTACGGTCAGGTCGCGAGTCGCAGGATTCGTCACGCACGTACCCAGGCGCATACGCTGCGTGTTGGTCGCCATCAGCGTCAGCAGAGGATACGGTTCCTTCCACAAAACGTGAGAATCGAAAATCCAGCCATATTCAAAACCGGCGCCCTCGGCCTGCCTCGTCAGGCCTACGATTCGTTCGATCGAGATGTCAGGTTTCAATGCGATGCCGAATTGCATGGCCGGTCCCTCTCATGGAGAAGCAATTCAAGAACTGATTGTGAACTGAGTCACTGAAGTGCGGCAGTTTAGCATAGAATTCTTCTCTCATAACGGCCAGAGTCGCGGCGCCGGCCGAGCCGACGGAGGACTCGATGGGTTTCGACACGATCATCAGAAACGGTTCCGTGGTGACGGCAACCGACACTTATACCGCGGACATTGCCATTGCGAAGGGCAAGATCAGCGCCATTGGAACTGATCTTCCGGCGCAGAACGCCAGCAGAATTCTGGACGCGTCGGGCAAACTCGTCTTGCCCGGGGGAATCGATGTTCATACTCACCTTGATATGCCATTCGGCGGCACGACCAGCGCCGACGACTTTGAAACCGGTACACGGGCCGCGGCGTTCGGCGGTACAACCACCCTGATTGACTTTGCAATTCAGTACAAAGGCCAGCCCTTGCGACAGGCCTTCGATACTTGGATGAGCAAGGCAGCGAACAAGGCCACCTGCGATTACGCTTTCCACTGCATCGTGACCGACGTCTCGGGCGGGCAGCTTTCTGAAATGAACGATCTGGTGGACGAAGGCGTGACCAGCTTCAAGCTCTTCATGGCGTATCCCGGCGTGTTCATGCTCGACGATGGCAGCATCTTCAAAGCTCTGCAAAATACGGCGAAGAGCGGCGCGCTGGTCTGCATGCACGCGGAAAACGGGAGCGCGATTGACGTCATCGTGCAACAGGCTTTGGCCGAGGGAAAGAGAGCGCCGAAGTACCACGCGCTCACTCGTCCTACTACAGCAGAGGCCGAGGCGGTAGGACGCGCGATTGCGCTTGCCGAGATGGCGGGCGCGCCTATCTACATCGTCCACTTGAGCTGCAATGACGCGCTCGAGAAAATTCGCGAGGCACGAGACCGCGGACTTCCCGTTTACGCCGAGACCTGCCCGCAATATCTGTATCTCTCCCTCGACAACATGGATGCGCCCGGTTTCGAAGGAGCGAAGTACGTATTCACTCCGCCGCTGCGGGAGAAATGGCACCAGGAAAAACTTTGGCAGGGCCTGAAGCACGATCATTTGCAGGTTGTCTCCACGGACCACTGCCCGTTTTGTTTTAAGGAGCAAAAAGAAATGGGCCGCGACGACTTCACGAAAATCCCAAACGGAGGTCCAGGCGTGGAGCACCGCATGAGCCTGATCTTCTCTGGCGGCGTTGCCAGCGGACGTTTCAATGCGAACCGCTTTGTGGAACTGGTCTCCACGACTCCAGCCAAACTGTTCGGGCTGTACCCGCGCAAAGGCACCATCGCGGTTGGCAGCGACGCCGATCTTGTGATTTTCGATCCCAAGCGCAAACACACCATCAGCGCCAAGACTCACCATATGCGCGTCGATTACTCGATGTTCGAGGGCATCCAGGTCACGGGCATGCCCGACGTCGTTCTTTCGCGAGGCGAGGTTGTGGTAGAGGGAGAAAAATTCCTGGGTCGCGCGGGACGAGGAGAATTTCTGCGACGCGCAACTTATGCACAGGTGAATGGCTAGACTTCGCAATCTCAACATCGGCAATCTCACTTGTGGCTTCCGGAGAAGAAGAGTACAGTTACTCGTTTTCCAAGGGAGAACGCGATGTACACGCCTCCGAGTCTGACGATCGCGCTGTTGATGATGATTACCAGCGCCATCTGCTGGGGTTCCTGGGCTAACACCTACAAGGGCGTCAAGAATTATCGTTTCGAACTTTTCTATTGGGACTACGCGATCGGCATTCTTCTGATTTCTCTGATCCTGGCCCTCACCATGGGCAGCAGCGGCCACGATGCTTCCAGCTTCGTGAATAACATCCAGGCCGCGGACGCTTCCAACATCGTCTCTACTCTGGTCGGCGGGGCCATTTTCAATCTCGCGAATCTTCTGCTCGTTGCTGCAATCGACATGGCGGGACTGGCGGTCGCGTTCCCCGTGTCTATTGGAATCGCGCTGGTCGTGGGCGTCGTGTTGAACTTCATCCTGCAACCCAAAGGCAACGGCCTGCTCTTGGCGGGAGGGGTTGTGTGCGCTTTCGTTGCCGTTGTGCTCGACGGAAAAGCTTACGGAAGTCTGGCGAGTTCCGGGCGCACCGTTTCGAAAAAGAGCATTGTCACTTGCGTAGTGTCAGGTGTGCTCATGGGGCTGTGGAGCCCCTTCACGACCTACGGCACGACCCGCGGAAACGCGCTGACTCCGTACAGTTCCGTGGTATTTCTCACTCTGGGCGCGCTGCTGTCGTGCTTTGTCTGGAATCTTTATTTCATGAAAAAACCGCTCGCTGGGGAACCAGTCGGCTTCGGCGGATTCTTCACCGCTCCGGCGTCGGGACATCTGCTCGGCTTGCTCGGCGGAGTGATCTGGGGCACGGGAACGGTGTTCAATGTTGTGGCCGGAAAAGCGACTACCTTCGCCATCTCTTACGCGATTGGCCAATCCGCCCCGATGGTCGCGGCGTTGTGGGGAGTGTTAGCGTGGAAAGAATTTGCGGGCTCGGGAAAGAGCGCCAAATTTTATCTTGCTCTCATGTTCCTCTTCTACGGGTTGGCGATTCTGCTGGTCGCGCGCGCGAACGGCTGAGGGCGATTCCGAAACCAGCTTCGCCTAGAGCAGCATGCCGGCAATGGATGCCGACATCAGGTTGGCCATCGTCCCCGCGAGCATGGCGCGGACGCCCAGCCGGGCCAGTTCGCCTCGCTTGTTCGGCGCGAGCGCACCAATGCCGCCAATCTGGATTCCAATCGAACTGAGATTCGCGAAGCCGCACAGCGCGAAGGTGGCAATCGTGAACGAGCGCGGATCGAGTACCGCCCTTTGTGGCCCGAGCATGGAAAAGGCAACCAGCTCATTAAGCACCATGCGGGTGCCCAGCAGGTTGCCGATCGCCGGACAATCGCGCCAGGGAATTCCGATGACCCAGGCCACCGGCGAGAACAGCACGCCAAGAACGCTCTCCACGCTCACTGGGAACCACGCGAAGTGGTGGTGAATGCCGCCGAAAATGCCATCGAGTAGATGGACCAGCGCGATAAACGCAATCAGCATAGCGCCGATGTTCAACGCCATGTGCAAGCCGTCGCCGGTACCACGCGCGATGGCGCCCAGCAGATTTTCGTGGCTTTCTTTCGTCGTTTCCTCCTCACTCATCACCACGCGCCCGGCGGTTTTGGGCACTTCGGTTTCGGGCACGAGCATCTTCGAAACGAGGATGGTGCCGGGAGCAGTCATAATCACGGCGCTGAGCACATGCCGGGGCTCAGCGCCGAAGGCGAAGTAGGCGGCCATGATCGAGCCGGAGACGTGCGCCATGCCGCTGGTCATCACGGTCATGAGTTCGGAGCGGGTGAGTTCGGGCAGGAACGGGCGAATGGTCACCGGCGCTTCCGTCTGGCCCATGAAGATGCTGGCGGCAACGTTAAGTGACTCCGCGCCGCTGGCGCCCATGATGCGCGTCATTGCCCAGGCCGCGATCCGAATGACGAACTGCATAATGCCATAGTGATACAGAATTGCGAAGAGGGCACAGATGAAAACAACGGTCGGCAGCACCTGGAACGCGAAGATGAAACCGACGCTCGAACCCTGCTTGCCCAGCGGGCCGAAGACGAATTCGGAGCCGAAGTAGGCATAGTTGAGAACGCGATTGGCAGCGTCGCCGGCGACCTGGAAGATGCGGCGGCCATAGTCCACACGCAACACGAAAATCGCGAATGTGATCTGCAGGCCGAGTCCCCAGGCAACAGTCTTGACGCGAATGGCGCGACGATTCGTGGAGAAAACGTAGGCGAGCCCGAGCATCGTCAGCAGGCCAAGAATTCCTGTGAATCGTCCCATTCAGTTATTCTCCCCGGATTTTCCGATGACTCTGTGGATGAGAGGCCGCTTCGCCGCCGGCGGCGCATCCGAGACCAAGCAACTCGCCTCGATCAGTTGCCGGGCGCGCGCGGCTTTTGCTTCGGCATTGTAGTGGATGGTCGCGATCGGCTCGCCGGCCGCCACTCGATCTCCAACTTTCTTGTGCAGCACAATCCCTACCGCAGGATCGACGGAGTCTTCTTTGCGTTCGCGCCCGCCGCCCAGGATCACACAGGCGGTGCCGATCTGCTCGCACTGCATCGACGTGAGATATCCAGCCTTTAGGCTTGGAACCTGCATGTTGTATTGCGCCTGGGGCAACCGCTTGGGGTCATCGATGACTCGCGGATCGCCGCCCTGCAGTTCCACCATCTGCTGGAACCTTTGCAGCGCTTTGCCGGATGAAATTAGCTTCGCGCCCTGCTGTTTCCCTTCGGCGACCGTATTCGAGACCCCGCCCAGATGCAGCATCCATCCCGTAAGTTCCAGGCAGAGTTCCCGCAAATCTTCCGGGCCGCCGCCACGCAAGACTTCTACGACTTCAACCACCTCCAGCGCGTTGCCGATCATGTTTCCCAGCGGCTGATCCATATCCGTGATCAGCGCAACGACCTGTTTGCCCATCCGCTCTCCGGTTTCAACCATGAGTTCGGCGAGGAAGGCCGCGTCTTTCTCGCTCTTCATGAAAGCGCCGGACCCAGTCTTCACGTCGAGCACCAGCGCGTCGATGCCTTCCGCCAACTTCTTGCTCATGATGGAAGCGCAAATCAGATACGGACTCTCCACCGTGCCCGTGACGTCTCGCAATGCGTAGAGCTTGCGATCGGCGGGTGCAATCTCTGCTGTCTGACCGATCATGGCGCAGCCGCAGATTTCAAGGACACGGCAGAACTCTGCCACCGACAGATTCACATTGAAGCCAGGAATGGATTCCAACTTATCGAGCGTTCCGCCGGTGTGCCCCAGACCGCGCCCACTGATCATCGGAACCGCTACGCCTGCAGCGGCAACCAGCGGAGCCAGCACCAGAGAAGTTTTGTCGCCGACGCCGCCCGTGGAATGTTTGTCGACTTTTTTTGGCGCTAATGAAGAGAGATCCAGCACATCGCCCGAATGCAGCATCGCATCCGTGAGGGCGGCCGTCTCTGGGCGCGTCATCCCTTTCAAGACCACGGCCATCAGCCACGCGGAGACTTGATAGTCCGGAATCTCGCCCTTGGTGTAGGCGCTCACCAGACCCTCGATTTCGGCTCGCGACAGTTCCGCGCCATCCCGTTTTTTGCGGATCACATCAATCGCGCGAAACGTTTGCGGCACGGTCGGTTGGCTCACTGTAAGCGGAATCCTTCTGGAAGAAGTTCTGTAATGTGCGCTTGCTTGGGTCCGGCAGAGCCCTGGAAAAAGATTGTCGCATCGGGGCCGAATTCGTAAATCACCTGCCGGCACGCTCCGCAAGGTGAACACGCGACGCCATGATCGTTGGTGACGGCCACCGCCTGAATCTCGATCTTGGGGCCCAATTGGGCGACGGCGGTGAAGATTGCGGTTCGCTCGGCGCAGTTGGTCATTCCGTAGGAGGCGTTCTCGACATTGCAGCCAGAAACAATTTTCCCATTGGTCAGCAGGATGGCTGCGCCCACGTGGAAGTGGGAGTACGGAGCATGCGCATTCTTCATCACCCTGATGGCCGCTTGCTCCAGTTTTTTCCGTAGGTTCGCGGAGATTGTGTTCTTGGGCATAGAAAAAATTGAAATTTATCGTGCAGGCGAATTAGCTCTCCGAATCCGCCGAATCGTGCGCCATTGTAAACCTTTGTCGGGTTCTGGGCCATTTCTTGCCGAGCGACGACGCGGAGCGCACCGGGGGATTCGAATTCGCGTTGTCACATTGCCTAACGTACAATTGCGACTCGTGGAGTCCAGCTCGTGTTCGGAAGGCACGGGTATGCACCGAATGGATTGGAATTCTCATCGAATGTTAAGAAGGCAAAGCTGCGATGTCCGTCGATGACCGATATAACAACCTAGCGCACAAATCGGGAGGCGAGTCCGCCTCCGGCGAGCAACACCCCACCAGTACAGTCGCCACGCTCGCTGGACGTCCACTCCTTTCGAACGCTGGGATTCCTCTCGATCTGAAGTGGCTGCAGGAAGTTCGCGTGAACACGAGTGCGGTGGAACGCCGCGCCCAGACGCAGGTGGCGCGCCGAACGGTCAAGAAAGAGTGGCAGGCGGCGTGGCTTCTGCGCGCGATCTCCTGTATGGATCTGACGACGCTCTCAGGCGATGACACGGATGAGCGCGTGCGGCGACTCTGCGCGAAAGCGCGACAGCCCATCCAGCAGGATCTCGTTCAGAAACTCGGCATCGAAGATCTCGGCATTAAGGTGGGTGCAGTTTGCGTGTATCACGCTTTCATCGAAACCGCGCTGCATGCGCTAGAGGGAAGTGGAATTCCCGTCGCCGCCGTTTCCACCGGATTTCCCGCGGGGCTGTCGCCGCTTCCGGAGCGCGTCGCGGAAATTCGACGGTCGGTGGAAGCAGGGGCGCATGAGATCGATGTCGTCATCACGCGCGCCCATGTTTTCGGCGGACGCTGGCAGGCGCTCTACGACGAAGTCGCGACGTTCAAGCAGGCTTGCGGCGCGGCTCACATGAAAGTCATACTGGGCACTGGCGATCTGCTGACCTTCCGCAACGTGGCGCGTGCCAGCTTCGTGGCCATGATGGCGGGAGCAGACTTCATTAAAACTTCGACCGGAAAAGAACCGACCAACGCCACTCTGCCGGTGAGCCTGGTCATGGTTCGCGCCATCCGGGAATACGCGCAGCAAACCGGAATGGCAGTCGGTTTCAAACCGGCGGGCGGGATCCGTACCGCAAAACAGTCTCTCGACTGGCTGGCCCTGATGAAAGAGGAACTCGGACTGTCCTGGATGCGAGCAGAGTTACTTCGCTTCGGCGCGAGCGGGCTGCTGGGAGATATCGAGCGACAACTGGAGCACTATGCAACCGGGCGCTACTCCGCCGAATATCGTCATCCCATTGCATAGCAGGACAGGCGCTAAGAGTTGATGATCCAAAGAACAGCGAGCCGAAGCCAATGAGCATTGCCGAAAAGTTTGTCAGTATGGAGTATGGACCCGCTCCCGAAGATCCCAAAGAAGCGGGAGCATGGCTGGAGCGTCATGGCCGGCGTTTTGAACTCTTCATCGGCGGAACGTGGCAGCCGCCCACGGCGGGAGAATATTTCGACACGACCGATCCTTCGAATGGCGAAAAGCTGGCCGCGGTCGCTCAGGGTGGTGTTGCTGACATCGACTCCGCGGTTCGCGCTGCCCGCGCGGCCTCTCCAAAATGGCGCGCTCTCACTCCGCACGCCCGCGCACGCTATCTCTACGCCCTCGCTCGGCTGGTGCAAAAGCATTCACGGCTCCTGGCGGTGCTTGAAACCATGGACAACGGGAAGCCCATCCGCGAGAGCCGCGACATCGATATTCCTCTGGTGGCCCGGCATTTCTACTATCACGCTGGTTGGGCGCAGTTGCTCGAACAAGAATTTCCCGAGCACGAACCTTGCGGCGTAGTCGGCCAGATCATTCCGTGGAATTTTCCGCTCCTCATGTTGGCGTGGAAAATCGCGCCAGCGTTGGCGACGGGAAACACGGTGGTCTTGAAGCCCGCTGAGTTTACTCCGCTGACGGCGCTGCTGTTTGCAGAACTTTGCCAGGAAGCAGGGTTACCGGCCGGAGTCGTCAACATCGTGACCGGAGATGGACGAACTGGCGAAGCGCTGGTGAAACATCCCGACGTCGACAAGATTGCGTTCACCGGCTCAACTGAGGTTGGACGCGCCATTCGCAGCGCGACCGCCACAAGCCACAAACGGCTGTCGCTCGAGCTGGGCGGCAAGTCTCCGTTCATTATTTTCGAAGATGCTGACCTCGACAGCGCGGTTGAGGGCCTGGTTGATGGAATCTGGTTCAATCAGGGGCAGGTATGCTGCGCAGGTTCGCGCCTGCTGATGCAGGAGAGCATCGCTGAGCCGCTGATCGCAAAGATTCACGACCGCATGAGCACCCTGCGCATTGGTCCACCGCTCGACAAAGCGATTGACATCGGCGCCATCGTCGCGCGCGTGCAGCTGGACCGTATTGAACGCATGGTGGCGCAAGGCGTTGCGGACGGTGCGACCTGCTGGCAGCCACAAGTCACGCTGCCTGCGCGAGGATTTTATTATCCGCCGACGCTTCTCAGCAATGTGCATCCCACGTCGATCGTGGCGCAGCAGGAAATCTTTGGTCCGGTGCTGGCTGCGATGACGTTCCGCACTCCGAACGAAGCAGTGGAATTGGCCAACAACACGGTCTATGGACTCGCGTCCTGCGTGTGGAGCGAGAACATCAACGTCGCGCTGCACGTAGCCGCGCAACTCAAGGCTGGCGTGGTGTGGGTGAATTGCACGAATTTGTTCGACGCCGCCTGCGGCTTCGGCGGATACCGCGAGAGCGGATACGGCCGCGAAGGCGGCCGCGAAGGCTTGCTCGAATACATGGAACCCACGTGGTTCAAGCACGCCCCAAAGCTGCCGGCGGCGAACGCTCTCACCCCAGAAAAAGCAGTTGGACAAACAGAAGAGCGGCCCGACGCGAGTGCGCCTGCCATCGATCGCACGGTCAAGCTCTACATCGGCGGCAAGCAGGCGCGCCCCGACTCCGGATACAGCATGGAAGTGCACGCGCCCGACGGCCGGTTGCTGGGCGAAGCCCCTCTAGGAAATCGCAAAGACATACGCAATGCAGTTGAGGCGGCTCGCAAGGCGGAATCGTGGGCGAGGGCGACGGCGCACAATCGCGCCCAGGTTCTGTATTACTGCGCAGAAAATCTTGCCCAGCGCCAGAACGAGATCGTCCATCGTCTCTCGGCGGCTGTGGGGGAGAAGCAAGCCGCTGCTGAAGTCGAACTTGGCATCGAGCGCATTTTTTCGTATGCGGCGTGGGCCGACAAGTTCGACGGCGCCGTGCACAATCCGCCATTCCGCAATATTTCAATTGCGATGAACGAGGCCATTGGCACGGTCGGCGTGATCTGTCCCGCGGAAGCGCCGCTGTTGGGCTTTCTGTCACTCGTGTTGCCGTTGCTCGCAGTGGGAAATACCGTAATTGCAGTTCCCTCGGAGAGATACCCACTTATCACTGGCGACCTCTACCAGCTCTTCGACACGAGTGATCTGCCAGGTGGCGCGGTCAACATTGTGACGGGCTATGCGTCGCAGCTATTGAAGACTCTGGCCGAACACGACGACGTCGATGGCCTTTGGTGTTACGGAGACGAAGCTACGGTGTCGGCCGCGAAAGCGATGTCTATCGGCAACTTGAAACAGGTCTGGACGAACGAGGGCCGAGTTATTGATTGGTTCAACCCGAAACTGGCGGAAGGCCGCTGGTTCCTCGAGCACGCCACCCAGGTGAAGAACATCTGGGTCCCGTACGGCGAATAATCCGCGCCGAGCCAGCACCATTGCATTTGTTTCGGTCCGGCGCTAGCATACTTCGGTCTACTTCATCGCCCGGCATCATTGGCTCTCTTGCAAGTCTTTGTTTGACCACGTTCGTCAAACCTTAAGGAGGACATATGGGCATTGCAGTTTCCCCGCAGATTCATCCGCAGGTCGCGGAGTTCATCGACAAACCACGAAAGATGCTGATCAACGGCAGGTGGGTGAACGCCGCCTCCGGAAAAACCTTTCCTACATACAATCCAGCCACCGGCGAGGTTCTTGCTCAGGTCGCGGAAGGCGATCGCGAGGACATCAATCAAGCCGTGAAGGCCGCTCGCAACGCCTTTGACAACGGCCCCTGGCGCCGGATGAGTGCGTCTGAGCGTGGCCGCCTGATCTGGAAGCTCGCCGATCTGCTCGAGCAACATACCGAGGAGTTCGGTTACATCGAGAGTCTCGACAATGGCAAGCCGCTGAACATTGCCAAGGCCGCCGACGTCCCGCTCGCAGTCGACTTGCTCCGCTACATGGCGGGATGGGCGACCAAGATCGAGGGCAACACCATTCCGCTCTCGGTCCCGTACACGCCGGGCGCGAAATATCTGGCGTACACGCTGCGCGAGCCGGTCGGAGTTGCAGGGCAAATCATCCCGTGGAATTTCCCGCTTCTGATGGCCGCATGGAAACTTGGTCCGGCACTGGCCACGGGTTGCACGGTGGTGCTGAAACCGGCCGAGCAAACCCCGCTCTCCGCGCTGCGTTTGGGCGATCTGATCATGGAGGCCGGCTTCCCCGAAGGTGTGGTCAATATTGTCTCCGGCTACGGTGAAACCGCAGGCGCGGCGCTGGCCGCGCATCCCGACGTCGACAAAATCGCTTTCACAGGATCGACGGAAGTCGGCAAGCTGATTGTCCACGCTGCCGCCGGAAATCTGAAGAAGGTTTCTTTGGAGTTGGGAGGTAAGTCTCCGAACGTTGTATTCAAAGACGCCGATCTTGAGATCGCCATCCCCGGCTCCGCCAGCGCCATTTTCTTCAACCACGGACAGTGCTGCTGCGCGGGTTCACGGCTGTACGTCGAGAAGGCGGTGTACGACCAGGTGGTTGAAGGAGTCGCGGAGCAGGCCCGGAAGATTAAGGTTGGATCGGGCCTTGAGCCTGACTCCCAGATGGGCCCGCTGGTTTCAGAAGAACAGTTGAATCGCGTATGCGGATATCTGGAATCCGGATTCTCTCAAGGCGCAAAGGCCCTGGCCGGTGGCCACAAGGCTGGTGACCGCGGATACTTCGTGGAGCCCACGGTGCTTGTCAACACGCAAGAAAACATGAAGGTCGTGCAGGAAGAAATTTTCGGACCGGTCGTGGCGGCGATGCCATTCACCGACCCGGAGGAAATCATTCCCCGGGCCAACAACAGCGAGTACGGCCTGGCTGCCGCGGTGTGGACGCGCGATATCGGGAAGGCACATCGCATGGCCGAACAGCTTCGCGCCGGGACCGTCTGGATCAACTGCTACAACATCTTCGATGCGGCCCTGCCGTTCGGGGGATACAAGCAGTCCGGATGGGGCCGCGAGATGGGCCACGACGCTCTCAGCCTCTACACACAAACCAAGTCGGTGTGCACGCGAATCGCTTAGCAACGACTGGCTTAGCAAAGATCGCTTGGTAACGATCGCTTGGCGACTCTCGAATATTAAAAGAAAAGGACGGTGGTCCACGCCACCGTCCTTTTGTTTTTTATTTCTATCGCCCGCGCAGATTCTTTCCCGGCTCTATCTTTCCATCAGAAGAACTTTCTCCGCTTCATCGATCTCAGTCAGCTTAACCTCGATGACTTCATTTGCGGTGGTCTGCACGTTGCGGCCGACGAACGTGGCCTCGACCGGAATCTCCCGGTGCCCGCGGTCAATCAGTACGCAAAGTTGCACTCGCCGCGGCCTGCCGTGGGAAAAGAGAGCGTCCAGCGCCGCTCGCGTCGTGCGCCCGGTGTACAGAACATCATCGACCAGCACAATGTTCTTATCCTCGATCTCAAACCCGATCTCCTTTTCCTGCACCACCGGCTTGGGTCCGAGGGTCGAGAGATCGTCGCGGTAGAAAGTGATATCCAAAGTCCCCACGGGCACCTTCGCAGCGTTCTCGATGCGCGTGATAATCTTGCCCAATCGTTCTGCGATGGGAACTCCGCGGCGGCGAATTCCTACCAGCCCCAGGCCATCGACCCCGCCATTCTTTTCGACAATTTCGTACGCCAGTCGCACCAGCGTGCGCTCAATTTCCGAGGCGGACATGAGTTGTGCCTTCTGACGAAGGCCTGTCTTGCGCGAAGGATTCTTTGCATTCATTAGGAGTTGTGCCTCTGCAGCCCCGAAGCCGGCAACTCAATGTAGTCAACGCGCTCGCGAAGGTCAAGCGCCGTCGCGGGAAGACGTGTGTGCAGATGGGTTCGATTACTCCACTAGGAAGTTTTGCGGCTTGGACTTGTCGACCGGCTCTGCAGGTTCGATCTTCGCTTGCAAGGCCGAGTCCGGGCAGGGACAATCGGTTCTAATGGTGCGAGCCAGCGGAGGGTTCCCCTGGCACACCGACACCAAATCCACGGCCTCGGGATTTTGGCTTGCCGCATCCGTCGCCACGATCCCCACACCTTTGTTCCTACCCAGAGCCTTGGCTCGATACAGGGCTGCATCCGCCAGCGCAATCGACTCTTCCGCACAAATCGCTTCAAAGGCGCCGCGGCTCCAGGGATACGCCGCCCACCCGACCGAGCACGTCTTTCTTACCGAGATGCCGTGGCCTAGATCGAACGATTCCGACGCCATCACTTCCAGAACGCGGCTGCAGAATGCCGGCGTGCCCGATGGATCGGTGGACCGGCTCATGATCAGGAATTCTTCTCCGCCCCAGCGCACCAGCACATCAGACTTGCGCACCACTGTAGAGAGCCTTTGGGCCACGAGTTGCAGCAACCGGTCTCCCGCCGGGTGACCGTGGCGGTCGTTCACTTCCTTGAAGAAATCCACGTCGACCATGATGAACACCAGATCGCGATGATCCATTTTTCGGATGTCAGTGCCCCGCGCGCGCTGGTAATTTCGCAGCACCTGTCCGGCCTCGGCCGTGAGTATCTCTTCCAGATAGCGCCGGTTCCACACCCCGGTCAGCACGTCGGTGAAAGAAATTTCCTGCAGTTCGAGATTCTTGCGCTGCAGTTCCAGCCCGTGCCAGCGCAGCGAATGTTCCTTGTTCTCCAGTTCATCCTTGAGCCGGCACATTTCATCCAGGTTGTGCCGCGATAATCGCAGCAGGCTGAGTAATTCCTGATCCAGCAAATGCTGCTTCAGAAATACCAGAGCGCCCATCACCAGCATAACCGCGACCGTCAGCAACAGCCGGTAGGTGCGCACCTTCTGGGGCGCATCTCCGCCGAATTGCGCCCACGCCACCATCAACGGAGTGACGAACACCGCCACCATGGCGATACGCGCTTTCCAAATTTCGTAACCGCGAGTTGAAGGCTCCTCGATGGGATCCTGGGTCGTGTCTTCGCGCGGCAGGAAGCCAATCCGCACGAACCAGACCATTCCGGCCACCAACGGCACATCGAACAAACTGCCGGTGTAATAGAGATGCAAATCGATCGCTTCGCTGGCCATGAGCGACGCGACACAATACAGCAGAGTTGCTACGAAGAGATGGAAGTAGATTCTGCGCCACGCGCCGTGGCTCCGCCGCCACACCAGGATCAGTCCCGCCGCCAGTACGAGTTCTTCGGAAACATAGAGCAAGTCAAAACTTCTGCCGTAGAGAGATTCGACGGGGTGCACGTACTGCCACGGGATCACGACAAACAGATACAGAAACAACCACCATGCAAACAGCAGTGCAAAGTCGAGGGTTCCGACTCGGATGGTGCGATTATCCCGTTGAACATGCGGCTGAATCGCCACCGCAGCGGTCATGGGAACGATATGGAGGAAAAGAATGACATCGCCGACAAAAGGATTAGGCGCCTCGTGCCGCAGGTAGACTTCTATATAAGTCCACATGACTTGCGAGACCAGCCACATTCCCAGGCCCAGGCCCATAAGCGCCCAGAATAGCCGGGCCTTCGGTGAAGCGGTTTTTACATTGGCGAGAACGGCGACGGTGGCGCAGAACAGAATGAGATTTTGCAGAATGTCGCCAAAAGCAGTGAGAACAAATCCGCGCGGCGCCAGAAGAGACAGCACAAAGTGAACGCACACCACGGCGCACACGATGGCCGTCCACCTCCGGGCGTGCTGAAGCGGAGAATTTCCCACGTTTAAGATTGTAAGTTCGCCGACGCGCTCAACTGTATTACCGAAGTAATCAAAGCAAGCAGCGCAGGGGTATATTTCTGCTTACGAAAGTGCGACGGAAAAATGCTGCACGAAACGGTAAACATCCTGGTATGAGTTGTATAGCGGCACCGCGGCAACTCGAAAAGTATCCGGTTCACGCCAGTCTCCGATCACCCCTGCCGCCGCTAAGCGGTCGCATAGTTCGCGGCCTTTGCCGCGTACGCGGATCGAGAGTTGCGCACCCCGGCGCTCCGGTTCACGCGGCGTGATGACGGAAAACTTCAACTTCGGAGAAGCGTGTTGTCCAAGGAGAAATTCCATGTATGCCGTAAGCGACACGCTCTTGGCACGCAAGCGGTCCAGGCCGGCCTCGGAAAGAACTTCCATGGAAGCGCGGAGAGGGGCCAGTGCCAGAATCGGAGGATTGCTCAATTGCCAGCCCTCCGCCCCCGCCATCGGCCGAAAATCCGGGCCCATCTGGAAGCGAGTCTTCTCGTCGTGCCCCCACCATCCCGCAAAGCGCGGCAGTTCCCACGCACGGGCGTGGCGCTCGTGGACAAAACATCCTGCAACACATCCCGGACCGCCGTTCAAATATTTGTAACTGCACCACACCGCGAAATCGGGTCCCCAGTCGTGAAGCCGCAGAAGTATATTTCCGGCAGCGTGAGCCAGGTCAAATCCCACGACACATCCTTTGCGCCGCCCCGCTCTTGTGATGCCCGGCATGTCGAAGACTTGCCCCGTGACGTAGTTCACTCCGCCCAGCAGGATCAGAGCGATCGACGCGCCTTCGCGTTCGATCAGCGACTCAATGTCTTCGTCCCGCATGCAGGACTCGCCGTCACGCGGAGTAAGTTTGAGCAGCGCCGTGGCAGGGTCAAATCCATGGAAGTGAATTTGCGACTTCACCGCATATTGATCCGAAGGAAAAGCGCCGCGTTCCACCAAGATCTTGTGTCTCTCCGTTGTGGGACGGTAGAACGACGCCATCATCAGGTGAAGGTTCACCGTCAAAGAGTTCATGACGACGACCTCAGTCGGAAGCGCCCCAACCAGCGCCGCCGTCTGCTGCGTTAGCAGCCGGTGATAGGGCATCCACGGATTCTTTCCATGGAAGTGCCCTTCGACGCCGAGTTGCGCCCAATCGCGCATACCCTGCTCCAGATAAACGCTGGCTGTTTTCGGTTGCAGCCCGAGGGAGTGGCCGCACAGATAAATGCTGTCATCCCCTCCGTTGGTCATTGGAAGGCAGAAGCGTCCGCGAAAGTGCGCCAACGGATCGCTGGCATCCATCGCAACCGCAAACCCTTCGCCGGCCTGAAACGAGGTGCCGGTCACGAAACCATCTCCAGAGGCGTCAGTTGGCTGCGAATCAAACGGTCGGCTTTGCTCCAATCCAGATCTTCCATGCGCTCGACCGAATCACAAAGTTCCGTGAGCATGCGGTCCTGCACTTGTCCCCGCTTCAAGGCAGTCGCATACGGAATACGGTGAAACGTCACCATCGCGTACTTAGGCACAAAAAGCTGCGGATACTTCGCCTCCAGTGCTAGCTCAACTTTCTTGCGAAACAGGAATCGTGGGTCGGCCACACGATCTCTCATCTCCACAAAGTTTTCGACTGCCAAGTCGGCAATCGCATCCGTGTTGACTTTTCGCGCCTCCTCGAACTCGCTGAACACGCGTCTCCAGTCGGCGCCGTGCTGGTCGAGTAGTTCCAGCAGGCACGTGCAGTCTTCGAAACCGCAATTGATTCCTTGTCCAAAGAAAGGAACAATCGCATGCGCGGCATCCCCCAACAGCAGAGCCCGCCCGTCCACATGCCACGGCGAGCATTTGACGGTCACCATCGCGCCCGTGGGATTAGCGAAAAAGTTGTCCGCCAGGTCGGGCATCAGAGGAATCGCGTCCGGAAACCGGGACTGGAACAACTTGATCACGGCAGACGCTGTGGCCAATTGGGCAAAACTGTCCGCCCCTTCAAATGGCAAAAACAGAATGCACCCGAATGTCCCGTCAACATTGGGCAACGCGATCAACATGAAGTTGCCGCGCGGCCAGATGTGCAGAGCATGCGTTTCCAGAACATGTTTTCCGCCTGGACCGGCAGGAATGGTCAGCTCCTTGTAGCCGTAATCCAGATACTGCTGCGAAAAGTTGAAGCGGCTCAGCTTCAACATCTCGCCTCGAATCGCCGAAGCCGACCCGTCGCACCCGATCACCACGCGTGACTCAATCGTTCGCTCTTCCCCAATCCGCTCATCTCGCAACTGAAGCGCTCCCGTCTTGAGATCGATCCCGGTGCAGCGTTGCTGAAAATGAATCCTCACGCCCTGGTCTTCTGCGGCATTCATCAGGGCAATATTTAATTCGGCGCGGGAAATCGAATGGATGACCTCAGCCTCATTCTTTCCATAGGGCTGGAACGTGATCTCCGATGTTACCGAGTGCATCATCCTTCCCTTCATCGGAATGATGATCTTTCGCATCTCGTTCCACTGACCCGCTTCGGAGAGCGCGTGAATCCCGCGGGTGGATAGGGCCAGGTTGATCGAGCGTCCGGCGCTGATGCGGACGCTCCGCATATCGGGCCGTCTCTCGTATATCTCGACGTTGAAGCCACGCTTCACCAGGCCTAGAGCCAGAAGAGGTCCGTTGAGCCCGGCACCAATCAGTGAAATGGTTTCGGCTTTGGCAGTCATGACGAAAGAAGCGTGAAGTCAGATTCGGCGGAGCAACTCTCTCTGCTACTCCGTCAGCAGCGTGCGCGCCTCCCACAATTCCGGGAAGAATTTCTTGTCCAGCGTCAGTTTCAAATAAGACGACCCTGCGGTCCCGCCCGTTCCCATGCGCACGCCAATCACGCGCTCCACCAGTTGAATGTGGCGCAGCCTCCAACTCACCACGAGTTCGTCGAATTCTGTAAGCCGCTCGCAGACGTCAATCCAGTCCCGATTGCTGCGTTCATCCCGATACAAAGAAAGCACCGCCCGGGCCCGCGCGTCGAACCCCTCACGCTCGTTCGCCTTGTCATCGATCTGAAGCTTTCCCATGGTCCGCAATGCATCGAAGAAAACATCGTGCAAAGACGGCTCCCTCAATCTCCGTTCCAGAAGAGCGTGCGCTTCCGGCGTCGGCCGGTGATAACGCAGCATCTTTTCGTCCTTCAGGCCGCAAAGGAATTCCAACTCGCGAAACTGTTCCGACTGGAATCCGCTCGCCGGCTCCAGCTTGCCGCGGAACGCCATAAAGTGCGTGGGCAACATGGTTTCAAGGATGGTGAACTGTTCCACCAGCACTCGCGTGATTTCCGTGCAGCGCCGCAATAGCCGCGCCGCTTCGTAAACCTCGTCGCGCGATTTTGGATTCGCGCCCGCTCCCCGCAGATTTGCGACGACCGCATCCAAATCGTGCAGCAATTCCTTGAACCACAGTTCGTAAGTCTGGTGCACGATGATGAACAGCAATTCGTCGTGATGCTGCGGCGATGACTGCGAGTGTTGCAAGCTCAACAACTCCGGAACTTTCAGGTACGAACTGTAAGTCAGTTGCTCGCCGTGTGGCACCGTGGGCGCCGTTGTTGTCTCTTGGCCTGTCGTCGACGCACTGTCGCGTTTTAGACCGAGAAAATCCGCCGCATTCCCGCCCAGCAGGAGTTCTTTTGCCTCTGCGGTCAAAGCACTCGATCGAATCAATGTCCCCACGCGATGTTCGCCCAGCGGAAAGGGATAGTCTGAGCCCAACATCACTCGCTCCGCTCCCATGGTTCCGACGAGAAACTGCAGCGCGCGCTCGTCGAAGACCGCCGAATCCACATAGAAACGATTCACATACTGGCTGGGAGGCAGTTCGCAAACGCCGTGCGCCACCGGATGATGTTGCCAGGCATTCTCCAACCGTCCCAGCAGAAATGTGAAACCGCCCCCGCCGTGTGCGAAGCAAATACGCAGAGTCTTCGGCAATTTGTCGAACGCTCCGCCCAGGATCATCGCCACAATGCCAAGCTGCGTCTCGGCGGGCATGCCGACGGTCCACGCCATCATGTACTTCGGCATGCGCTGCGACCCCAGCATGTCCCAGGGATGCACCAACACCGCCGCACCTTGATCCGCGCAGTGATGCAGGAAGGTCACAATGCCGGGATCGTCCAGATTTTTTTCTCCAACGTGATTGCCGATTTGCACTCCCAGATGGCCCGCACGCATGCACCGGGTCACTTCCTGACACGACGCGTCAATATCCTGCAGTGGAACCTGGCACAGCGACTTCAGTCGTCCCTTGCCCTGCGCGCACAGTTCCAGCGCCGCGTCATTGAACAGTCGCGCGCAATCCAGCGCATGCTCCACCGGGCGCTCGTAGGCGAACAGCACCGGCGTGGCCGAGAGCACTTGCATCTCGACTCCGTCGCGATCCATTTCGTTGAGCCGCACTTCCGGATCCCAGCATGCGGAATAAACCTGGCGAAAAAATCGATCACCCACCATGATTTCCGCCTTGCCAGGCTCGGTGTGCTTGATCCACGGCCAGTTGGGAGTGCCGTAGCGCGCCGCCAGATCCGGCCAGGTGCGTGGAAAGAAATGATTATGGATGTCGATGACTGGCATTTACGATTTTTCCGGGACTACTGTTTGCCGGGATGAACCGCGCCGCAGTGTTTGCACTTGCGCAAACTCTCGTTGCTGTAGAACTGCTCGAACAAGGGCGGCAAATCGCGCACAATGCTTTTCAGTTTCACTTCTGCGCGATGCACCAGCTGGTGACAATTCTGGCAGTACCATTCGAACCCGTCGAGCGCACCTTCCGGCCGCGGCATCTCGACCACCACCCCGATGGTTCCTTCCTGTAGCCTCTGTGGCGAGTGCCGCATGTGCTTGGGCAACAGAAAGATCTCGCCCTCCTTGATGGGAATCTCGAGCGGAGGTTTGCCCGGAGTTTCCATGATGCGAAGAAAAATGTTGCCCATCAACTGGTAGAAAAACTCCTCGGTCGGATCGTCGTGATAATCCCGCCGGTGGTTGGGACCCCCGACCACGGTCACCATCATCTCGCCATCTTCCCACACCTGCGCGTTGCCCACTGGCGGTTTGAACTTTTCCTTATTCTCTTCGATCCAGGCCTGGAAGTTGAACGCCTTGAGACTTTTGATCGACGGCATTGCGCCCCCTTATTTCATTTTCTCCGGTTTGTAAGCCATAGCTCGGATTTCGATCAGCAAATGCGGATGCGGCAACTGGTGCACGGCCACGGTCGTTCGAGCCGGACCATCGTAACCGAAGAACTCGCCGTAGACCTCGTTGTATCCTGCGAAATCGTTCATGTTCACCAGGTAGGTCGTCACTTCGACAACATCTTTAAGGTGCGCACCTACGCTTTGCAGAATGTCGCGGACGTTCTCGAGGACGGCTTTCGTCTGGGCTCGAATATCAAGATGAGTCGTCCCAAACTCATCCACCTGTGCACCGGCGATTGAATTATCGGCGCGGCGCGCGCTGGTCCCGGACACAAACAGAAAATCGCCCGCGCGCTTGATGTGTGGATACTTGCCGCGCGGCTTCGCCTTCCCCGCCATCACCTGGCTTTCGACTTTCCCCATGTTTGCGTTTCCGCTCGCAGTCTTACAGCCGAATACAAATATTGTTCAGTTCTGAATAAAAATTCAGGGAGTGCATGCCGCCTTCGCGTCCGATCCCCGAAAGCCCGGCGCCGCCAAACGGGGTTCGCAGGTCCCGCAGAAACCAGCAATTCACCCAGGTAATGCCCACGTTCATTTGCTGCGCGACGCGGTGACCGCGCTTCAGATTCGTCGTCCAGATCGACGCCGCCAAGCCATACTTCGTATCGTTCGCCATGCTCACCGCTTCCTCTTCCGTGTCGAAGGGTGCGACATGGCACACCGGCCCGAAAATTTCTTCTTTCACGCAGCGCGCCGACTCCGGCAACCCAGTATAGATCGTCGGTTGCACGTAGAAACCGTTGTCGAGCTCATTACCGAACTCGGGAATCCCGCCGCCGGTCACCACTTCCGCTCCCTCTTCGCGGGCCAGCCGGTAATACGACATCACCTTCCCACGATGTTGCTCGGAAATCAGCGGCCCGAGATCGGTGGTCTTCTCCAGCGGAGATCCAATGCGCAGGCTCTCGGCCTTGCGTTTGAGCGCCTCGACGAATTTACCAAACATCGCTCGCTCGACGTAAACCCGCTCCGTGCACAGACAAACCTGGCCGGTATTGAGGAATATGCTTTCGCTCACTCCATTCACCGCTTCTTCAAAGTCACAGTCGGCGAACACGATCGCGGCGTTCTTACCGCCAAGTTCAAACGAAACTGGTTTTACCGAAGCTGCCACGGCCTTCATAATCGCGGCTCCAGTCTGGGACTCGCCGGTGAAGGTCACCGCATTCACGTCGGGATGCTGAGTGAGAAATTCGCCTGCCGAGTTCGGCCCGAACCCGTGTACCACGTTATAGACTCCGTCAGGAATTCCAGCTTCCTTCATGACCTCGGCGAGCAGCGTCGCAGTCGCCGGAGTTTCCTCAGAAGGTTTCACGACCACGGTGTTGCCGCACGCCAAGGCAGGCGCAACTTTCCACGTCAGCAGCAAGAGAGGGAGATTCCAGGGCGTAATAATTCCCACCACTCCGAGCGGCTTGCGCACGGCATAGTTCAGCGTGCTCTTGCCGTCCGGCGTTTCGGTCTGAAAGGATTCGAGAGCCGCGGTCTTGATGACGTCCGCAAACACCCGGAAATTTGCTGCCGCTCGCGGAACATCCAACTTCGAGGCCAGTGCCACCGGCTTGCCGGTATCTGCGACCTCGGCCGCGACAAAACAATCGAACCTGGCTTCGATCGCGTCGGCCACTCGATGCAGACGCGCAGCGCGGTCGCGGATTCCCAGCCGCGCCCACTCTCCTCGCAATGCCTTGCGGGCGGCCTGCACGGCATCATCGACCAATCCTTGATCTGCTTCTGTGACCTGCGCGATCACGCTGCCCTCCGCCGGGTTCACATCAGCGAACTCCCGCTTCCCGCGCACGAACTGCCCGTCGATGTAATTCAGGATGAACTTCAAGTTGGCGAGAACCCCGCCGCATCGTAACAGCCTCACCGGAGACGAAGCAACGTTCCGGTAGAGGGCTCAGTTGTTGCGTTCCTGCAAATATCTGTGCAGCGCATCCTGCCATGTGGGCATGGCAATTCCATACCGCTGCAGGCTCTTCGACGAAAGAACGGAGTACGCCGGACGCGGCGCCGGACGCGCCATTTGCTGACTGGTGACTGGACGCATCTCGGTGGCGAGCCCCGCGCCCTTCACAATTTCGCGGGCGAATTCAAACCACGAGCAATCCCCGGCGTTCGTCACGTGCACAATTCCGCGGGCCTGTGCGCGGCATAGCGAGATGATCGCCCTCGCCAAGTCCACGGTGTAGGTTGGACTGCCTCGCTGGTCATCGACCACATCCAACGTCGGCCGAGTTGCCGCGAGTTTGAGAATTGTATCCGGAAAGCATTTTCCGCCTGTCCCAAACAGCCACGAAGTCCGCGCGATGCAGCACTCCGCCATCACGTCAAGCAGCCGAACCTCCGCCTCCGCCTTCGACCTTCCGTAAACACTTTGCGGATTGCGCGCGTCTCCCGTTTCGTAGGGCGACGTTTTCTTTCCATCGAACACATAATCTGAACTGAGAAAAAGCAGCTTCGCGCCAGTCTGCTGCGCGGCCTTGGCGACATTCACTGCCCCATCGCGATTCACTGCGTATGCCAGATCCGGGTGACTCTCGCACTCGTCCACGTTGGTGTAGGCCGCTGCCAGCACAATCCATTCGGGGCAAGTTCTCTCCGCCACTTCCTGTACTCTCCCGGCAGCGCGAATGTCTACGTCGCGCGAGCTGAGGCCGATAACCTCGTCGCCCCGCCATTCGCGCATGAGCACCTTGCCCAGAAGACCCGAGGCGCCAAAAATTGTTACTTTCATTCAGTGATTTTTCCCGCGGCTATGCGAACGTCTCAGCGTCGTGCAGAGCCATGCCGCGCTGGTCTTTCGCCGACACGATGGGATCACCTTCCAGTTTCCAATCAATCTTCAACCCCGGATCATTCCACATCAGCGTGCGTTCGTGCTCCGGCGCATAGTAATCGGTGGCCTTGTACAGGACCTGCGCTTTTTCCGAAATCACGAGGAATCCGTGCGCAAAGCCTGCTGGAATCCACAGCATACGTTTGTTCTCGCCCGACAGCCGCACCGCTTCCCACCGGCCAAACGTCGGAGAAGTCCGGCGCACGTCTACCGCAACATCGAGGATCTCGCCTTCCACTGCACGGACCAATTTTCCTTGCGGCTGTTTGATCTGATAATGCAACCCGCGCAGCACATTCCGTCGCGAACTGGAATGATTGTCCTGCACGAACCGTTCCTTGATTCCCAATTCTGCAAAAGCCCGCTCGTTGTAGCTCTCCAGGAAAAATCCCCGCTCGTCACCAAACACTCGCGGCTCGAGAATGACGACGCCGGGAAGAGAAGTCGGGATTTTTCTGATCGCATCCATTTCTGATTTCATCCAGGCTTCGCCGCACACCTGAACTGCGACAATCTCAAAACACTTTTTCCCGCAAAAGCTGCAGCAGGTAGGCGCCGTAGCTGCTGTTTTTCATGCTGCTGCCAATCTTTTCCAGTTCGGCGGCTGTGATGTAGCCGGAGCGATATGCGATTTCCTCCGGACACGCCACCATCAACCCCTGCCTTTTCTCGATCGCCTGGATGTAGAGCGCAGCATCCATCAGCGATTCGTGAGTACCCGTATCGAGCCACGCCATGCCCCGCCCCATTACCACCACTTCCAGTTTTCCTTCCTTCAAGTACGCCCGATTGACGTCAGTGATCTCCAGTTCGCCGCGCGCGCTCGGCTTTAGCGATCGCGCAATCTCCACCACCTGGCCATCGTAGAAATAAAGTCCCGTGACTGCATATCGCGATTTCGGCAGCTTTGGTTTTTCCTCGATGCTCAGCGCACGCCCGTGCGCATCAAACTCAACCACCCCGTAGCGCTCCGGATCGTGCACAGGATAAGCGAACACCCTGGCGCCGTGAACTTTCGCCGCCGCCTCGCGCAGATCTTTCCCCAGATCGTGCCCGTAAAAAATATTGTCGCCCAGCACCAGAGCACAGGGACTGCCATCCAGAAACTCTTTCCCCAGCAGAAATGCCTGTGCGATCCCCTCGGGCTTGAGCTGCGCCAGATATCGCAGGCGAATCCCATACTGGCTCCCGTCGCGCAGCAGCGCCTGAAATCGGGGCGCATCTTCGGGAGTGGAAATCACCAGGATGTCCCGGATGCCCGCCAGCATCAGCGTGCACAGCGGGTAATAAATCATGGGCTTGTTGTATACGGGAAGCAGGCTCTTCCCCATGACCTGCGTGACCGGATACAGACGCGTACCCGACCCTCCCGCCAGAATGATGCCTTTGTATCGCGTGCTTTCTTGCATGATCCGTCTGTCTTTCGCTCGAGTTGTTCGGCACTACCCCGAATAGTGCGTGGCCACCCACTGCCGATAACTCCCACTGGTTACATCCCGCACCCACGCCTCATTTTCAAGATACCAGCTCACCGTCTTGCGAATGCCGGTTTCAAATGTGGCTTTCGGCTTCCATCCCAGTTCGCGTTCGATCTTGCGCGCGTCCATCGCATAGCGGCGGTCGTGGCCCGGCCGATCCTTCACAAACGTGATCAGCTCGCGGCGGGATCGTCCCGCTTGCGGTAGTTTCTCATCCACAAGATCGCAGATCGTCTGCACGATCTCAATGTTCGGCTTCTCGTTCCAGCCACCGATGTTGTAAGTTTCTCCCGGCCTGCCCCGCCGCAGCACGGTTGCAATCGCCTCGCAGTGGTCCTCCACGTAAAGCCAGTCGCGGACGTTCTTGCCATCCCCGTAAACCGGCAGAGCCTTACCATCGCGCGCGTTGAGGATCATCAGCGGAATCAGTTTTTCCGGGAATTGAAATCGCCCGTAATTATTCGAGCAGTTCGTAGTGAGGGTCGGCAGGCCATAAGTGTGGTGATAGGCGCGCACCAGATGATCGGACGCAGCCTTCGACGCGGCATAGGGACTGTTCGGGGCGTACGGAGTAATTTCGCTGAACGGCGGATCCTGCGGGCCGAGCGAGCCGTACACTTCGTCCGTGGACACATGCAGGAACCGAAATCGATTCCGCCGGTCATCCAGGAGCGCGCTCCAATAGGCTCGCGTCTCTTCCAGCAGGGCGAACGTTCCGTCGACATTGGTGCGAATGAAATCTTCCGGACCCCGGATCGAACGGTCCACGTGGCTTTCCGCGGCGAAATGCACGATCGCACCGGGCTGGTGCTTCTCCAGCAACTGCCGGGCCAGGGCGCGATCACCGATATCGCCGTGGATAAACTGGTAACGGTCGGCTGCGATGCCCTCCAGATTGTGCAGGTTCCCTGCGTAGGTGAGCTTATCGAGGTTAATGATGAACCAGGACTCGTCCAGCATTTGTTGCAGGACGAAGTTGGAGCCGATGAACCCAGCGCCGCCGGTGACCAGAAGAGTATTTCGCATGTTCAGTGTGGCAAGCGTCCGCGCAGCTGCGCCGCGCCCTTCGCACGCCACGCAGTCGATTGTAAATAAAAAGGACGGGGTTAACCCCGTCCTGCGCTCGAATGTCGTTATTTCTTGCTATCTAAAGTGGTTCTGGAGATTCCTACTCTTCCGCGCACCCCGACTGCTTCTGCCTGTTACGATTTCTCGAATGAATCCCGCAGCCCTCTTCCTCGCATCTGGCGACTCGCTTTACCCGGGGGCATTGCTGCTGGGGCTGGCTGTTATGACCGCGCGTCCTTCCGGATCCCGAAGACTGCAGAGCCTGCACAGTCTGGCGATATGGCTGGGCTTTTCGCTGATTGTAATGGCCAGCCCGCCGGTTTCCGGGTGGATGGCAGTTGTGTTCTTGGCGGCCTTCTTTTTGTGGTTCGTCGCGAAGGGTCGGGTTCGGGGTGATCTGATCTGGACCCGGTTGCGTGTCACTGCGGCCGCGATTCTGCTGGTGTGGCTGCTCGCTGTCCCGAGCTCGGAACTCCTTCGACGCCGCATGCCGCGCATTCACGTGGACGCTAGCTATCATCTCGTCGTGATTGGGGATTCTATCTCCTCCGGCATCGATGCCCATACGCCAGCCTGGCCAACTGTCCTCCAGCGGCAGACGGGCGTTCCCGTACAGAATCTATCCCGCGCAGGCGCCGGCATTGTCGAAGCACGGGCGATGGCGTCCCGAGTTCAGTCTAAGGACACCCTCATTCTGATCGAGATCGGCGGAAACGATCTGCTCTCCGGCATGTCGTCCGCGGAATTCGGTCAAGCCCTCGAGTCGCTGCTTTCCTCGCTGTCGATGCCGGGCCGCACGCTCGTCATGTTCGAACTTCCGCTATTGCCCCACAAGATCGGCTTCGGGCAAATGCAGAGACGCTTATCGACGAAGTATGGCGTTTTTCTGGTCCCGAAGCATTTCTTTACGCGAGTGCTCGGCGGCACCGATGCTACATCCGACGGATTGCATCTATCCGAGTCCGGGGCGCGGCAAATGGCAACTCTCGTGGCACAAGTGCTCTGCCTACAACCCGCCAGACCTGCGACGCGGTCATCAAGTTCGGAATTCCGCCCCGGTATTTATCCGGCTCGCCGTTCCTCACGGTCGCCAGCAGCTACGGCTGTCACGCTGGGCTTCTTGATGGGCGCCTCCGCGGGTTCGGCGCCCATCACTTTGAAGTAGGCCTTTTCAATGCCTTCGGCGACCATCTGCCACTGATATTGCTCTTTGATCCGTTTCCTTGCAGATCTTCCCGCGGCCTCCCGCACCGCCGGATTCGCAATCAAGAAACGGAGCCGGTCTGCCAGGTCTGCCGCGCTCCCGCGCTGGAACGTGAATCCAACTCCGTCGACCACTTCGCGGTTTTCCGGAACGTCGCTCGTCAGCACGCATAAGCCGGCTCCCATCGCATCGAGCAGTGCCAGCGACAGGCCTTCCAGATCCGAGGGCAGCACAAACACCATCGCATTGGTGAGCAATTCATCGAGCGTCTCGCCCGAAACCCAGTCGAGCACGCGGATGCGGTCACTGGCGTGCGTGCGCAACTCCCGGCTGTATTCGTCGCAGTAACTCGCTGCCCCGGCCAGAACCAGTTTCACATCCGCGTCGATCTGCTCAAACGCCTCGACCAGCAAATGGCAGCCTTTTTCCGGCGAAAATCTTCCTAGAAAGAGAACGTACTTCCCGGGATCGAGGCCCCACTCCAGAATTTTCCTGGGCTCACTCCTTTTCCGCAGGACTCCACCGTTGGGCACGTAGAACGCTTCCATCCCGTGAATTTCGCGATAGCGTTGTTGCAGAGCTCGCGACACTACCATCGTTCCGTTGGGAAGCCGCACTGATGCTCTCTCCCCCAGCCGCAGGACGCCTGACGCGAGTCGCCCCCATTTCTTGCGCTGCCAGTCCAGTCCTTGCACGGTTACCGCCGTCTTTTTTCCGAGCATGCGCGGAACAAAGGAAACCAGCGCCGGCCCCAGCGCGTGATAGTGGACCACGTCATACCGCTGCGTGAGCGCGTGCGCGGTGCTCAGCAGCGTGTGAAGCACTGTTTCCAGGTGCTTGGACCGGATCGTGGGGAGCCGCACCAGCCGCATGCCGTTGTGCTCCAGAATCGCTGGAGTGAAGTAACTGCGGCAATACACCGTGACTTCGTGCCCCATCGCAGCCAGCCGTTTCCCCACCTCTTCGTAATAGGTCTCAATCCCGCTGTATTTTGAGATCACTCCCCGCCCGCCGATAAACGCCACTCGCAGCCTGCGTGCCGCGTCCCCTGATATCGGACTCTCATTCTGCGCATTAGACGTTCGGGGCCACATCCGCCTCGGTGCCTGATTCGTCACTGTGACCTCGAGGTTTCGCAGCGCCTTGCCCGCAGCCAGGCCTTTATACAAACTCAGTAGTTTCCGATAATGTCCCTCGGGCGTGTGGCGCTGGCGCACCGTCTCCCAACCCGCGCGTCCCATCTTGTCAGCCAACTCCGGGTTCGACCCCAGCGACCGAATCGCGCCGGCAAGTTCATTCACGTCTCCCGGACGATACAAAAGTCCCGTCTCCCCCTGGCGCACCAGTTCCCGCCTCGATCCCAGATCGGAGGCCACCACAGCGCGCCCCTCGGCATAAGACTCAAGGATGGTCTTCCCCAGCGTCTCATAGGCGTGGGAAGGGAACACCGTGAACTGCGACTTGGCAATCAGTGAGTCCCGTTGCACGCGTCCCACCTGCCCCACAAACTCCACGTTCGACAACTCCAGGAAGGTCGCCAATGCCTGCAATTCTCCTCGCTGCGGCCCATCGCCCGCGATGACCAAGCGCATCTGCGGAACTTGTTGCATCGAACGCAGCAGGTCATCGACGCCCTTCTCTGGAGATAGTCTTCCGAAGTACAGCAGCGGCCCATCGTTTTTGGGGTTCGGCTCCCGCAATTCGTGAGTCTTCTGAAAGTGCGGCAGCACTTCAAACTTACTGCGGTCCCACCCGTGTTCCACAAACTTGTCGCGTACAAACTGACTGGGGGCCAGGAACAGGTCCACGCACTCGCGGTACGTACCTAGCCACCGGTGTACGTAGGCCTCGCTGGTCAAAACCATCCGAGCGCCCAGTCCCGGATAGCACCTGCGCTGCAGAACATGCCAGAATTCTCCCCCCTTGCAGGCCTCGCAGGCCGCCCCATGCGACACCAGGTTGTAGTTCGGGCAAAGCACCTTAAAGTCATTCACGTGATACAGGACTGGAACGTTCTGCGCTTTCAATTCCCACAGAATCGACGGTGACAAATGGTGATAGATACTGCGAACGTGCGCGACATCGGGCCGAAACTCCTCGATCATGGCGCGGATCCGCCGCCGCGCGTCGGTTGAGTAAATCGCATGCCCCACCCGCCCGGCCTTCTGCCACCACCTCGCTTTCGCTTTGAAGTCGATGTTCGGCACAAAGTATCGATCGTACGGAGTCGGTTCCCCGCGCGGATCGGCCATCGAAAACAGCGCCACTTCATGGCCCTGGGCCCGCATCAGCTCCATCGCTTCGAACAGGTAAACCTCGGTCCCGCTGAAGGGATAGTTATATTTGTTGCAGTACAAAATTCTCATGAGGAATGCTCTCTGTCGGCCTGGCGATCCTCTGGAGAAATAAGTCGCCAAAGGATTCCAGGTTCTTGCTGCGGTTGAAATTCTGGCGAACCTGCACCCGGGCCGCACGCCGTACCCAGTGCAGTTGCCGGGCCGCCGAATGGATGCCGGGACCAAGCTCGGGATGATCGGGCGCCTGCACCATGGATCGAATGAAGAGCAGCCGATCCACAAACTCGTCCAGTGATCCTGGTTCGTACAGGAACCCGGTCTTACCCGCTATCACGAGCTCAGGAATTCCGGTGATCACCGGTGCCAGCACGATCTTTCCGCGCGCCATGGCCTCCATTAGCACCAGCGGAATCCCCTCGCTCCGGCTCGTCAGCACCACCACGTCAGCCCGGTCATACAGCGAATTCATCTGCGCGCGCGCTACGTGACCCAGCAAGGCGACTCGTCTCTCTAGACCATGCTGTCGAATCAGCGATTCCAGGTTGCGCCGCTCTGGTCCCGCTCCCGCGATTGCGCACTCGAAATTCACTTCGCGGCCGTGAAGGTCCGCGCAAGCGCGAACCAAAAACGCGTGATCCTTTACCGCATGCAGCCGTCCCACGGCCAGGAGCGTAAACGGACCTCTCCTCGTATTCACTCTCGAGACCGGAAGCGCCGCGGAGTCGGATACTTCCACGCCCAATCGAGCTACTACCACTTTCTCCCCATCCACCTTGGGATAATGTTCGAGAATGTAGCGCCGGTTGTACTCCGACACGGTGAGGCAGAACCCGCAGTTCACAAGCTTGGTATCGAGATATGTCGCATGCAGCAGCAGGTCTGAACCGTGCAACGTCATACTGAATTCCACGCCCAGCAGCCGTGCCGCTACCATGGCGATCCACGATCCCAAATATCCATGGTGAACGTGGATGTGCTCGATCCCGCTTCCTTCCAACCGCACCGCGTAGCAAGCCCCCAGCCAGGTGTGTGCCAATGCCTTTATCCGCCTGATCGGTCCCTCCCTGCCGTGGAACACCACACGGAAAATCAGCGGCCTGATCAGTTTCATGCGCCGGAGGCAGAGCCACATGGCGTGCAGAAGAATGGTTCCGTGCGGCGGGCGCAATACGATTTGCGGCTCACATTTGGCCCCCCAGTCTTCACCCGGAGCAGTCTTACGCACGCTGCCCGCAATCACGCGCACTCCCAGCCTGCGCAGCTCCTCGATCTCTTCGACCACATAAGGCTCGACGGCAGAGGGAAACTGATTGGCGAGATAGGCGACGGTTAGCGTGGCAATGCCTCCGCTCGGCGGCGCTGCGCCGCCAGCATGCCGGCCATCGTGAAGAGCAAAGCGTTCACGAATTGGTAGCTCATGACCACCAGGGCCGCATTCACCCAATACACGGCCAGCAGAACCGGCCAAATTCGGTGAAACTGCGAATCGAGGAACCCATCTTTTTCGCCGGCCGGAATCGCACCTCGTCCCAGTCGCCACATTTCCCACATCAGCCACAGATACAGCGCCAGCCCCGCCATTCCCTCCTCCACCAGCAATTCCAGATACGTGTTGTGCGGATACAAAACCTTGTCTTTGTACTCACTGACATACCGGGGTAACTCGGCCGGCATCTGGTGAAAGCCCCATCCCATCAGCGGCCGGTCCAGAAACATTTGCCAACTGCCCGCATAAACCGCGACGCGAAATTCCACAGGTTGGCGTTCTTCCAGCCGGTCACCCAACGCCCCGCCCAACTCGTGCGAGCTCAGAACCACCGCCAGCGCTAAGCCCGCCATTAACGCCAGCCCCAGACCCGCGCGACGCAACGTGCGGTTCTTCGAAAGAAAGATCAGCGCTATGACAGATCCGGCAAACGACAACCAGACCGCCCGCGTCATGGTGGCCAGGATCGCGACGGGCACGGAGGCCAACAAAACCGCTATCTTTCGTCCTCGAACACTTCCTCGCTGATACGCATGCAGAGCGACCAATCCAAGGATGTTTAGCGAGACGCCATTCGCTACCGCTTGCAGGAACGGCCCCCGCGCCCGGTCCGCATGAAACCCGAGGCTTTCATCCAGAATGAAACGGGGGAAAATCAGGGCGTGCGCGTCCGACAGGAAGGCGATTGCGGTAAAGCTCAGATACGCCAGCACCAGCAAGGCATACACCTCAAACTGGCGGAATTTCCTTTCCTCCGTGAACACCAGCCCAGCCGCGTAAAAAAGCGCGAACGGAACAATGAACTTCGATGCCAGCAGGCTCCAGGTCTCGCTATCGAATGGTTGTCGAATCACGGTTGCCAGCGCCAGCACGGTCAGTCCAAGCATCGGCCAGTGGATTCGTTCCACCACGAAAAGCCGTTGCCGCTGCACCATCGCCCGTCCCACCACTCCCAGCACGAGAAGCCCGAAGGCCACGCGGTCAATCTCGAAGAACGGTACATTCTCGTGCCGCAGCAACATTGCCGTCAGCATCGCCAAAAAAAGCAGCGAAGGCGCGACCATGAGCGCCTGCAAGGGACGCAGAGAAATCCCAACCGCCCAGACCGACACACCGACGCCGATTCCCGACCGTGCTGGTCTTAGGGAGAGCGACTGCATCAGTCCCCGCTCCCCTTCACCACGGCCAGAACGGTTCTCAACAGAATTCGCATGTCTGACCTCAGACTCCACGTCCGGATGTATTCGCGATCCAGTTCCATGCCTCGCTGAAACGAAGGATCGCGACGAGCCGTTACCTGCCACAGCCCGGTGATACCTGGCGTCACGTCTAACCTTGCCAAGTGCTCGATCTCATAAGCCGCTACGTCATCCAGCGGATGTGGCCGGGGCCCCACTAAACTCATCTCCCCTTTCACGACGTTCCAGAGTTGAGGCAGTTCGTCCATGCTGTACCGTCGCAAAAGATGCCCCAGCCGGGTGATCCGTGGATCATTCGCGATCTTGAAAAACGGTCCTGACCGCTGGTTACCCACTCGCAGACGATCTTTCAACGCATCGGCATCGCTCACCATGGTGCGGAACTTGTGGCACTGAAACAGCCTTCCCTTGCGTCCAGCCCGTTGCGCGCAATAGAGAACAGGCCCCCGCGAATCGAGCGTGATCAACACTGCGATCGCTGCCAACAAAGGCGACAGGACCGTCAACGCCAAGCCCGCTCCCATGACATCCACCACCCGTTTCAGCGCCAACTCCGCCGACGGCAATCGTTCCGCGTGCAGGCAAATCACGGGCATGTCCCCGATTCGCTCGAAGTCCGTCCCTGTGGGTTTACATCCGAACAATTCCGGAACGATTGCCACATCCAGCCGCAAACGCCGGGCCTCGCGCAGCACCTGCAAGGTCACAGTCCGGTCGTGCGGCGGCGCCAGAATTACCTCGTCTACAAATCCCATGCGCGCGAGCCGGGCGAGATCGCTCACCCGCCCGATCACGCCGTTGGCCAACGGCCTCTCGTTGTCCAGAAGTCCAGACACGGTGCGCCCGGCTTCGGGATGCAACCCCACATAGGCCGCCACGCGCCGTCCCGCGCCTCCGGCTCCCACAATTAGCACGCGGCGCCCATCCGCGCCCGGCCGCTCGCGACTCTCCTGCCCCGCGCTTTGCCAGCGCCACGTCCACAGAGCGCCAAAGTGCAGCAAGCCCGCCGCGCAAAACAATCCAGTCATCGTCCATGGAGCCCCCTGCAAGCCATAGGCGAAGCACAGCACAGTCGTCGCCCCCAGGACGGACTTGCCGAGAATGCGCGCCTGCCGCCGCAGATCTTTGCCTACAGCGTGAAGCCCCTGGGTGTACCCCATCAACGTGATCAAAACCGCGTGCAGCAACGCGATGCCCAATAGAAAGACCGGCGCTCCAGCCGCATACCTGAACAGGCGCACATGGGGAAACACCGCTCGAAGCGGGACCATCAGCGCACCAATCGACAGCCAATTCAGAGCCACCAGCGCGAAGTCGGCCGCCGTGGAGCGCGCCCATTTCAAGGCCATCCGGCTCTGCAGCGGACCCGGCAGGAATAGCGCTAGTGCGTTCTCAGGCGCCCTCTCCACGCCCTCTGTCGCGATCGGCGACACCTTTTCTAACGTGGCGAGCCTAACCGATCCAGCGGGCTTCTTTCCCCCACCAATAAACGCTGGAGTTTCTCCGGGAATCAACCGCGCCCAGTCGACCACCTGCGGTCTCTGTCGCTCCGGATTAAGAAAAGGAGAAGACATTTCAGCTCATTTCCACTTCATCGCCTTCAATCTCGGCCGCCGCTACAACCGCCGGTAAATCCCATCCGGAATGGGAAAGACCCTGTCGCTCAAGACGGTGCCGAGGATGCGCACCTGCGCCGCTTCGAGCATTCCTTTGATCTTGCGCGCCATGATCCGCCGCGTACGTTGGGCCGACAACACCAGGATGATTCCATCCGCGAACTGCGCCATGGCCGTCGCCAGGTTCGATTCTCCGGCAGGCGGCGCCTCCACAATCGAGTACCCAAACTGCATGCGCACGTCCGCCAGATACGAATGCAATGCGGCGGTGGCAACCCAATCCACATTCTTCCCCACAGCCGGCGCCAGCCACAGATTGGCGCCCACCCGGGTCGCGGTATGGCGCAGCGGCGTGCCGGCATTCTGTGCCTGGCGCTCCGTCACCTTCACTGGATACGTTTCCTCATCCGACACAAGCCGCGGATACTCTCCCACGACGGCAATAGTTCCCTCCGTCTCCAGCGCCAGGGCCTCGCCGACTTGCCTGCAAATCGTTCGCACATCCGTCTCGGGCTCGAGCGCGCTGAATACGACTTGCCGCACTGGGCGTCCGACATTCGAAAAAAAGACCTGGCGGACCAGTCCCCGAATCTGCTCTCGGGCGAAGTCTTCGGGATTCCATCCTCCCTCGTGCGCTACACTTCCTTCTCTCGAGCGAACATGCTCCCGCCCGTTCGTTTCGGCAAACAACACTTCCGCGCCCATAATCCCTTCTCTCATGCGGAAAGACTTCCTCGCGGCCTTCGCGGCAGCGACGCCAGAACCGGAGAATCCAAGTACGCCAACACGTCATCCGGAGTGCGGAATGCGGGATCTACATAGTCGGCCGCGAACGCCGCGCCCGTGCCCGCCGCCCCGGCTGCGGCCAATCCAACCACCAGCACCGACCACGCGGACCAGACTGGCAGTGCAGGGGCGATGGGATGCTCCGCGATCGCCACGTTGACGATGCCCCGCTCATCCAGCGCGTCGTCCATCCGTGCTTCTTCCTGTTTCTTCACATACAGAAGATAGTTTTCCTGCGCGGCTTTCTCTGTGCTGAGCAAGTCATCCTGGGTGATCGCGTCCTCGCCCAGTTCTTGCGCCACTGTGCGGTAGCCGGTTTCCTGTGCAGCCGTCGCCGCTTCCCGCGCCTGGAGGCCCCGCAATTGCACTTGCATGCGCTGCAGTTCCGACTTTGCCCATTCGTAATGCGCGTTCTTGTCGGTAGTTTCATCGCGCAGCGGCAATACGTTCTCCGCAGCGATCGTCGCCTCGGCCTGCGCAATCTGCTGGTCGACTTCCTGCACCAGGCGGTGGCCGGGCTCGAACTTTGTCAGCAACTGGGTCCGTTTCAACTGCAGATCCAGCAAACTCGCCTTCAGCGACTTCAGCAATTCCGGATTGTCGGCCATGCGAACCTGCGTGGTGGTCCGCTCCGGCATTTTCGTCAACAGATCCGCAAGTTCCCACACTCTCTGTTGTGTCTCGGCGAGATCGATCCTCGTCTGCCGGTAGTTGGCGTCGACGTCGCTCAACTTCTGTAGGGCCAGGTCGCGCTGCTGTGCTGCCGCCACTACTCCATGTCCCGCGCTGAAAGACAGCAGTTGCCGTTGCGACTCTTCCAGTTGCCGCCGCGATTCGCCAGTCTGCTGCTGAAAGAAGCCCAACTCGCCGGTGGGACGATGCACCTCCATATGCTTCTCCAAGTACACCTTGGCCACCGACTGCAACACCTTCGCGGCCACACGCGGATCGTCGGCTGCGTAACTGATCGCGATCAGGTTCGTTTTCTTGACCGGCTCCACTTGCAGCTTCCTGGCCAGCCTTCGCGCCGCCCGTTCGACTCGCTCCGCATTGCCCTCGCCGAGCCGCAGAAAATGAAACCAGTCGCGCCCGCCCACCCCGGTTTCTTCCACCACCCGCCGCAGGACCTCATCGTCCCGCAGCAACTCCACCTCGGAATTCAATTCCTCCTCGGTGATCGCCATGCGCGTCAAGTCGAGCGGAGCGTTTTCCGCCGCGCTCACCGGAGCGTCCGCGCGCCCCCGCCGCACCAGCACTTTCATGTTGGCCTGATATTTCGTTCCCACCACCGCATACAGGACGGCAGCCGCCAACACCAGTCCCGACGCGCAGACGAAGACCCTTCGTTGGCGGAACAACACCGTGGCCAGTTCCCGCATAGTTGGCGCCGGTGTCTGGTCTCGCTCTCGAATTGGGTCTTCGTCTGCTGACATGCGAGTGGGGGAATCTTTTTCTACAAATGAGCAGGGCTTAGGTACGCGCCGAGAGAAGCTTTGGAGAGGAAGCGACTGATTTTCGAAATCGTATTTTGCGGCACGAAGACCAGATCCCCCGCCCGAAGATGAGCATCTTCTTTCAGGCTCTTCTGCTTCAGCATCTTCTTCAGGTTGAGCAGCCGGGTTTCCACCAGATCGTCATTCACCCGCCGGAACAGCACCACCTGGGAGTGCTTGGATTGCTGCGTCAGCCCTCCCGCAATCTGTACCGCTTCGGCCACGGTCGTATCCGATCGCAGTTCGTACTTTCCCGGCTTGCCTACTTCGCCGCCCACAATGAAGTAAGGCCTCTCAAACTCCTTCAGCGTCACCGCCGCCTGGGGATCGTGCAGATATCCGCGATACGCCTTCTGCACCGCCTCGCTGAACTGCTCCAGGTTCAGCCCCTGCACCTCAACCATGCCGGCGTCTTTCAGCATCACGTAGCCGTCCGGCTGCACGGTCAGGGTCTGGTTGAATTCCGGTGCGACCGTGAAGCTGATCTCCACGACATCGCTGGGTCGAAGCCGGTAGAGCGGATGGCGTTCCCCTCCAAGCGTGGGGTTTCCCAAGCCATCCGCTCCTCCGGGTTTTGCGGCCGTTGTACCATTGCCTCCCGCTCCTGCCCCGGTAAAGCCGGATCGGGAAGTCTCTTTGTTTCCGCCCAGGTCTGTTTTCTCGCCCTGCGCGTACGCGGCCGAACAACACTCCAGAGCCAACAGCACGACTGCTATGGATCGGACGAATATGAAAAGGCGCTTCATTTCTCCTTGAGCCGCACCGTTCGCTCTGAGCGCCACTTGCTTCTATGACCCTCTACTGCGCAAGTTAAGCTCATGCTGGCGTTCGAACAAGACATGGAAAGTGTCGTCCACCAAAGTAGAACGATCTCCCTTTTCGGGAAACGCTCCTGTCGCACGAAGGGTCGTACTAAATCAATGGGTTCTGAAGATTTATCCGTGTCAACCGCGCAAAAAGGGTTTGGGAGTACGTCTCTGCTCAGCGTACCCACAAAAGTAGACTTGCATGTTTGTCATGTCACAGGAATTGAAGACCGATTCTTTGTAGCCAGGGAGCCTGCAATCCGGCAGCACCGCGCATTTCGGGCGAAACCGCAGTGCGGACGCCGACCGTTCGTCTTTCCTCTCATCTCGTTGTGCTCGGGAGCTCCAGCTTTCCACAGAGCAACCTTCCATTCCTCAACTTTCCCCCACACAGAAATTTCGATTCCCGTTTTGAACGCGGCACTCAGATATTGTGATCAGTTTCCTTGTAGATCGAGCGTCCCCTCCCTACAATCGGCGCATCGTTTCTCTTCGAGTTTTTGGGAGACCTGCTTGACGAGTCTGCAGTCCGCCGCCGCTTCCGATGCTATGGGTGTCCTCATCGCGGACTCCAATCGCATGCAAGCCCAGCTGCTGGCGAGCGCGCTGCGCCGCCGGCCGGAGTTTCACATCACCACCTGCCCGATGGACACCATCTCCATCCTCGAGGCGATCACCGCGAAACTTCCCCAAATCGCCGTGCTGTCGTTGAGCCAGCGCGCCAACGTCCTCGAAACGGTGATGACCCTGCGCCGCTTTAACCTTTCGCACCCCCAGATCCCGAAAGTTTTGCTGGTCGACACCTGCGACCGCGAACTCGTGGTCAGCGCGTTTCGCTCCGGCGCCCGCGGAATTTTTTCCATCACCGATGCCAACCTGCGCATGCTCTGCAGGTGTCTGCTGCGCGTAGCCGCCGGACAAATCTGGGTCAACACCGAGCAACTCAATTACCTGATGGATCTGGTCTCCGAAGTGCCCTCGCTGCGCGTGCTCAACTCCCGCGGCGGCAGCCTGCTGACACCGCGCGAGGAACAAGTCGTCGCCCTCGTCGCCGAAGGCCTCTCCAACCGCGAGATTGCCCGCGAACTCAATCTCAGCGAGCACACCATCAAGAAATATCTTTTCCGAATCTTCGAGAAACTCGGGGTCTCGACCCGTGTCGAACTCGTCCTCTACGCGGTTAACAACGGAGATCCCCGTCAGGCCGAGTGGCTGGGTAGCGCCGCCCGCGTTCCGCCCAGCGCCTGAGCCTGGCGATCACTCCCCCTCCCATTGAAAACCCCGCACTTCGCCCTGTATAACTTGGGACGGAATTCCTTGCCCGATCCCGCTTCCAACCCGGCCCCCGCGCCCCAACCCCAGCCAGAGCGGAAGTCGCGCCGCTGGACCATCGTTGCCGCCGGACTGCTTCTGCTCGCGCTCGCTCTGGTGGTGATCTACACCAGCCGGGCTGCGTTCTCCAGTCCGCTCGCTCTCGTGGTCGTGGCGGCCATCGGACTCGCCGCACTCCTGCTGCAACTGCGCCTTCGCAAGGACGAGAGCACCCAGGTAAGGAACGACGTCCGCGCGCCACTCTGGCTCAATGCCCTGGGAATCGTGTTCGCGGTCTCGGCGGTTTTCGCCGACGTCTTCCATCTCAGCGCCAACCTCATGCCGGTCGCTGCGCTGGGATCCGTCCTATGCTTCGCGATCAGCGGCACCACGGTATTGAGGGCGCTGCGGAAGAAAAGAAAGTAGCAGGGGCTTCCGGCTCTCGGCGTCCGGCTTCCGGAAAACATTTCGAAACGCTGGTCGGCACGGGCGTTCCGCGAACGTGAAAATCCTGGTTGGTTGAGATTTCGCAGACGGGAAGATTTTCCGAAAGCCGAGAGCCGGAAGCCGAGAAAAGCCTATCTCTTAAACTCCACCGCCACGGTCGTCTCCGCCACCGCCGGCTCCCCATTCACCCGGTACGGCTCAAACTTCCACCAGCGCAACGCGTCCATCGCCGCCCGCGCCAGTACGTCTGGGCCATTCAACGCGTGCATGCTTACCACCGACCCATCCCGCCCCACCACAATATCCAGCGCGATCACGCCCTGCAGGTTCGCCTTCCGCGCTTCCGCCGGATACGTGGGCTCCACCTTATGGACCAGCAACTTCTCCATTACGTCAGCCGCAACCTGCGCCTGCGGTTTGTCGGTGGCCGACACTACTTCCGGAGTCTTCAACCCTGATTCCAACTCCTCCCAGCCCTGATTCCAGCGCCACCAGAACACTGCGGCCGCGATCGAAGCGAGCACGAAAAGGGTCAGAAAGATGATCCATCCCATCCCGCGCCGCTTCCTCCTTGGATTGCGTGGCCCTCCGCCTCCCGAACTTTCCCCACCCGTTCCGCCGGAATCCGTTTCCGTTTTCGCCGCTTGAGCGGGAGCCGCGGTGATCTCCGTCTCCACCCTCACTGCGTTTGCCCAGGTTCGAATCGCCGCCTGCTGCTCGGCCGACAGCCCCACAAACTCAAGCCCGCAGCGCAGCTGGTCCTGATAGCGCACCATCGCCCGCGTCCGCAGCGCGCGCGCCGCGGACGGCAGTTGCACTTCAACCCCCACCGCTTCGCCTGGAACCAGTTCCCCCGCCAGCATGGCCGCAATCCCGCGCTCGCACACGTTCAGCGACCGCCCCGGCACGGTGTCGGGAATCCCCGACCGCAGGACCGTCACATCCAGCGGCGCCTGCACCTGAAACCGCGGCATCCGCCTCCGCGACGGCCCACTCCACCCCCGAACTTGTGCCTCAGTCGCCATGGTTCTCTTATGGTCTTGTCATTCCGACCCTGAGCGAAGCGAAGGGGAGGAATCTGCTTCCGCTTATGCGGGTCTGGGGTCTCAGACCAGTCCAGGCCGAGCAAAGCTCGGCTCGCTCTCTTCGCAAAATCCCCACTTCTCGCAAACGACGCGAGAAATGGGGCACCCCAACTGCTTAATCAGCTATCTTCTCAACTCCACAATCTCACTTCCCCGTGCAAACAGCACCACACTCGCCATTCCGACAAACAACCCATGCTCCACCACGCCGGGCATATCGCTCAACTCCCGCGCCAACCCATTCGCATCCGGAATCTGCCCAAACCGGCAATCCAAAATGTGATTGTGCTCGTCGGTCACAAAGGGCTTCCCATCGGCCCCGGTTCTGACGGATACCTGCGCCCCCAGAGCCGCGATCCGCTTCGCCACCAGCGCCTGCGCAAACTGGATCACCTCCACCGGCAGCGGAAATTTCCCCAGCACCGGCACCTGCTTCGACGCGTCCGCCACAATCACCAACTGCTCGGTCGCCGACGCCACAATCTTCTCCCGCAGCATCGCTCCGCCGCCGCCTTTGATCAAGCGCAGTTGCGGATCCACTTCATCCGCTCCATCTACCGTAACCGCAATCTCCTGACATTCATCCAGCGTAGTCAGCGGAATCCCCAGACTCGCAGCTAGTTCCCGCGACTTTACCGAAGTCGGAATCCCACGAATCCGCAGTCCGGCCTTGACCCGCTCGGCGAGTAGCTTAATAAAGAATGCCGCCGTCGACCCCGTCCCCAGCCCGACGACCTGACCATCTTTCACGAACTGCAAACTCGCACGCGCCGCCGCCTCTTTTTCCTGATCGTTCGCCATTTTGTTTCGCGCAGCACTCCCATTCCAAAAGGTTGTCATTCCGACCCCTGAGCAACGCGAAGGGGGAGGAACCTGCTGTTCCCTCGCCAAAACGACACTCTACCCCAAAATCCTCTCCGTATAAATCAAATACCCCGCCAGCACCAACCCAAACAGCACCGTCAAAGCCGTGATCAGGTCCAGCACAAATCCCGCCGGCTCAAACGTCCCTGAATCCAGCTGCGCCCGCGTCTTGCGATACCGCACCAGCCCCGCCACCACCAACCCCACGCCCGCGACAATCGCGCCCGACCCCATCCACACCGACATCCCCGCCGTCCGCACCGGATGCCCCTGGAGCGCCGTCAGTTGCCGCATGGCAATCGCGAACCGCCCAATCGCGAACCCAAATACCACGATTGCCGCCCCGGTCCGCACCCAGGCCAGAAACGTCCGCTCATTCGCCAGATGGTCGCGTGCCCGATTCGGATTTGCACTTTCCACCACAATTCCTCCGGGTGCCCCATTTCTCGCGCGTTCTTGGCGCGAGAAGTGGGGATTTTAGACAGCTCCAGCCGCAGCGCATACCGCCAGCATTATTCCACAGCTTTCCCGATCACAACCCCCGCTCCCACAAGATTCTTGATCAACTCCTCCGGCACGCCATGCCGCTCTTTCAAGTACTGTGGATCGTTATACGTGACCATGACCTTGCCCGCCACGTCCTCCGCCACCAGCGCCTTGAGGGGCAGATCAATCGCCAGGCTCGGAGCCGCCACCATCAGCGGCGTTCCACCCTTCGGACTCCCAAAGATCACGACCTTCGTCGGCCTCATCTTCAATCCAACCTTCTCGGCCTCGCCGCTGTGATCGATGACCGCGAACACCTGCATTCCCTTCTCCACGAACGCCGCCTGCAGCCGATTCACCGTGTCCTCGACCGAATAATGACTGGCTACCGTAACCAATCCTTTCCCTTGCGCCATCTCCTTCACCTCCGCAGAACGCTCGATTGTAAGGAAAATCTCGCAGCGCTCCAAGGACACGAGAGCAATCCATAGCTACAATATTATTCGCATGAAAATCCCGGCGCTCATGTTGCTGACTTTCATCGCTCTCTCCGCCCCAGGAAGAGCCGCCGCCCAATCCCAGCCAGAAGAGGTTGTCTTTCCCGGCGACGGACGGCAGTTGCACGGCTTTCTCTGGAAACCGGCGGGCAGCGGTCCTTTTCGTGCGATCGTCTGGAATCACGGCAGCGAGAAGCTTCCGGGCTCCGAACCGGCGCTGGCCAATTTTTACACCGCCCATGCCTACGTGTTTTTTGTTCCGCATCGCCGAGGCCAAGGCCGCTCCCCGGGAGACTACATCCAGGATCAGATCGCGCATGCCCCTCCGGGCCAGCGTGCCCAGCGCATGATCGACTTGCAAGAGGCCGAGGTCGACGACGTTATTGCCGGCTTGAATTATCTGAAGTCTCTGCCCTTCGTCGATCCCGCGAAGATCGCCATTTCAGGATGCTCCTACGGTGGCATCCAAACCCTGCTGGCCGGCGAGCGCGACCTGGGGGTAAAGGCGCTGGTGCCGTTCGCTCCGGGAGCGATGTCGTGGGGGCAAAACCCGTTCCTCGAAGACGTCCTGATTCGCGCGGTCGATCGCGCCCGAGCGCCCGTGTTCCTGATTCAGGCGGAAAACGATTTCAGTCTCGATCCCAGCCACGTCTTGAGCAAAGAGGCGAATAAGAAGCACAAAGAATTTCAATCCAAGATCTACCCAGCCTTCGGCAAGATCCATCACGATGGCCATTGGGGATTCTGTTCCTCGGCGACAGAAGTGTGGGGAGCGGATGTGCTGGCCTTTCTCGACGCACAGATGAAGGCTCAGTGAAGTTCTCTCAACGCCGCCCCGTCAGCATGCCGATGCCGTAATTACTGCGCCTCGCCGTCGTGCCGAGCGGCGGCTTACTGCACGACCTGGCTGACGGATGCTGTGCTCTTGGCGATGTTGGAATCTCCTTGATACGTCACGGTAACCGTGCTCGTCCCCGCCGGTACCGATGACGTCGTCAGTCTTGCTTTGCCGCTGCTGAGTTGTGCTGTCCCCAGCACAGTCTTCCCCGCGCTGAACGTGACTGGCCCGGTCGGGACCACGGTTGGCGAAGTGATCGTCGCCGTGAACTTCACCGCCTGCCCTTGCGCGGACGGGTTCGGCGACGAAGTGAGCGTGGCCGCACTCGTGGTCTCCAGCACCACCTGGTTCAGCACGGCGGATGTGCTGCGCAGGTTCGCCGCGTCGCCCGCGTACACCGCCGTCAGCGGATAGGAGTCGGCATTGAGATTGGATTTGGTGAGAGTCGCGACACCGCTACTGTTGAGTGTTGCCGAACCAATCGAGTAGATACTCCACTTGAAGTTGACTTTCCCCGTCGGCGTGATTGAACCGGCTGAGGTGACCGTCGCGGTCCAAGTTACTTTCTGACCGTAGGTGGAGGGGTTCAGGCTGGAGATAATGGAGGTCGATGTCGTGAACTTGCTGGCCGGGTTCACAACTTGCTTGAGCCCGGGTGACGTGCTGGCAACGAAAGTGGAATCTCCGGGATAGGTGGCAGTAATCGTGAACGTGCCTGCGGGCAGCGAGGAGGTGGTCAGGGACGCGCTGCCTCCGCTCAGTGATCCGGTGCCTAAGACTGCCGATCCATTGTTGAAGGTGACGACCTCTCCGTAGGGTGGTGTTCCGGCCGTAGAACTCACTGTGGCCGTGAAGGTGACTGCCTGCCCGACCAGCGAAGGATTGGGCGAGGAGATCAGCTTTGTGGCGGTGGGAGTGCTGAAGATGGTGTTGTTTATTAGCACCCCAACGAATCCCTTTAGCGGCCTCGCGGCGCTGAGCTGCAAATTTGCGGCCACCAGATCAGGCTTGCCATCGCCATTCACATCCGCAACCGCTAAAGACCAAGCGTAGTAGCCGCCGGAACCGAACACAACTTCGGGCTGGAAGGTTCCATCCCCATTACCCAGGAACACGCCGATCCCGCCGTCTCCCTTGCTGTCAATTTGAAAGGTCACCGCCAGCAGATCTAGCTTGCCGTCGCCATTCACGTCCGCCACAGCCACGGAAGGATTGCCAAGCCCAGTTGCTCCCCCATAGGTCACTACCGGCTGGAAAGTCCCATCACCGTTTCCCAACACGACGCTCACGTTGCCACTCTCGCCATCCATTGCCACGACGTCCAGCTTGCCATCCCCATTCACGTCTGCAACCGCGATTGAACTGGCCCCCAGCCCGCCAAAACTATAGTTTACTTCTGGCTGGAAGGTCCCATCGCCGTTACCCAATAGCACGCCTATACCACCCGCAACTCCAAGGAGCAAGTCGGGCTTGCCGTCGCCGTTTACATCCGCAATCGCGACCGCCGTTGCCTGATCCGCTGATATGTTCTTCACCGGTTGGAAGGTTCCGTCACCATTGCCCAATAGCAAGCCCACGATGCCGTTGCTCGTCTCCACCAAATCCGGTTTGCCATCTCCGTTTATGTCTGCCACCGCAACGGCATAGGCAGTGCTCGAGCCTGTGCTGTACGACACGCCCGGCTGGAAGGTTCCGTCGCCGTTCCCCAAAAGCACACCCACTCCGCCGACAGAACAATTTGATCGACTAAAGCACTGGTTCGCCACCACAAGATCGGGTTTCCCATCGCCGTTCACATCCGCGACTACCACTTCCTCGGACCTGGGTCCACCCGAACTATAGGTCACGGCCGGTTGGAAAGTGCCGTCGCCGTTGCCCAGCAGCACGCCCACGCTGGAATTCAAGTAGCACGTGATGCTGCCGGGGCAATAATTCGCCACTAGCAGATCAGGCTTGCCGTCGCCGTTCACGTCTGCGACCGCAATGGAAAACGCTTCGTAGCCTCCCGAGTAATAAGACACGGCCGGCAGGAAAGAGAGAGAACTACCCGGGGTTGTCGAAGGAGAGTGGATTGTCCGCTCTTGCAATGGGCTCGCAGCGGCAGCGTCTTCCGGCGGTATCAGATCCATTCTCGGCGGTGTTTCGTGGCCCGCCGACGCAACCACAGCAGCACTCTTCGACTGCCCTGCACCCTTCACTTGTGCTGGGGCGGACACAATGGTGAGCGTGGCGAGTGCGATCAGCACCGCGGCGAAGAATATCTTCAATTGTGTGTGATTCCGCATGGCGATCTCCTTCTAAGTCCACGAGGATTGGGCACGCGCGCATTCGTGGACTGCCCCGAAGAACAAGAACGGCCAGCTCAGACAGAATCGGCTTTCCAGGAGAGACTCTGGTGAGGTATTCGCGATCTACCGGAGGACAATGCGCCCTCCCGGAAGGGTTGTCAAGGGTGTACATGGACGCCAAAGATCCGAGCAAGTCCGTAGTCATCACCTAGATCGAGCAATGGTCCTTTTGATTCAGGCCGAGAACGACTAAAGTCTTGCCCCCGGGCCATGCTTTGACCAAGGAAGCCGCTAAGAAGCACAAAGATTTTCAATCCAAGATCTAACCCGGCATTCGGCAAGACCGGACATGACGGAAACGGGGATTCTGTTCCACGGCCACCGACGTTTGGGAGCCGACGTGCTGGCCTTTCTCGGCGCAGCAGATGAACGCGCCTTGAAGATGTTGGGGCCGAAGTACCGAAAGGCTTGGAACTGGGTGCTATCTGCGCCGCACGTAACGGTGTAAACTCACCTGCTCGATCGAAATACAGCCGCGCTTGAGGAGCACTCTTGATGGACCCAAATATCCCTGCCGGAATCATCCTTGGTTTGATTGCCTGGTTTCTACTGCGCTACCTGGCTGGCGGCATTTATACCGTCGATCAGAACGAGCGCGCGGTGAAGACCAACTTCGGTCGCGCCGAAAGAATCCCCGGAGCCACCACCCTCAACGATCCCATCTCGGCCGGGCTCGACGCCGAGGAAAAGCAGCGCTACCAGTATCCCCAGGTTCGCGTCATTATGCCGGGGGGGCCTTATTTCAAGTGGCCGTGGCAAAGGATTTACAAGGTTTCGATCGCCACTCAGACCGTCAATATGGCATTCGATCCCGACACCCCCGGCGCCAATCAAGCCGGCACTATCGTGGACGCCGTGACGAAGGACCAGCTCAACACCGGACTCACCGGCCAGATCCGCTACCGTATTTCCGAGCGGAATCTCTATGCCAAGATTTTCGGCGTCAAGAATCCCATCGCTCATGTCATGGGCTATTTCGTTTCCGTGTTGCGCGAGCGCATTGCCACCTTCGAAGCGCCCGCCGCTGCCGGCGTTGACCCCACCACGAGCGGCATCTCTATTAATGACCTTCGCAAGAATCTCCGCGACCTCAACGAACACATGGACCGCGAGTGCAGTTCTTCCGAGGCTCGCTATGGCATCGTACTTGACGCCTCCTTGATCACCGGCATCGACCCGCCGCCCGAGGTCGAGTCCGCGCTCGCCGCCATCAACACCGCGCACAATATGGTTTCGTCCGACGTCAGTCTCGCGCAGGCCACCGCCGACCAGCGCATCGAGCAGTCCAAGCGCGCCGCCGAAATTGAAACCCTCAAAGCTCAAGCTGAAGTCCAGCCGCTTATTTCTCTGGCAGATCAATTATCCGCACTCAAAGGGACCGGGGAAGGAGCCTTGCGCGCGTACGTTCGCAACGTGCGTCTCGGCCTTTTCGGCAATGCCCAGCAGGTTGTCGTGGAGACCAAGCAATGACTCTACTTATCGCCGCTGCTGTCACATTCTTCGCCTGCTTCGTCCTGGTACCCGTGGTCTTCTGGTTGCTGCGTTTTTTCGGGTTCTATGCGATCGTGGAAGAGCGCACGTGCAATGTCTATGTCCTGTTCGGCAAGGTCGTGGCGGTCATCGATGAACCCGGGTTGCACCTTCTCCTCTTCAAGCTGGGCTTGAAGGCGCCGATTGTCCGCTGGCTCGGTAAGCTGTATGTCCTCGATATGCGAATCGACCAGCAATATCTGCGCAGCCAGCCGGTGAACTCCGAAGAAGGCGCGCCCATGGGCATCGGCATCTGGTATGAGATGTTCATCAGCGATCCGGTCGCGTTCCTGTTCAAGAACGCCGATCCGCGCGGCTCGCTGGCTACCAACGTCAGCAATTCCACCGTCCGTTGCCTCAGCAACCTGAAGCTCGCCGACCTGCTGCAAAACCGCCACGCCATGAGTCAGACCGTGCGTACCGAAGTTTCCCCGCAATCGCACGACTGGGGGTACAAGCTGGGTTCGGTCTACATCCGCAAGGTCCACTTTCGCGACGCCCAAATGATCGAGCAGATCGAAGAGAAAGTCGTGAACCGGCTACGCCAGGTCACTTCCTCGATTAAGCAAGACGGCTCCAACCAGGTGAGCATCATTACCAGCACCGCCGAGCGCCAGGCGGCCGTTGAATTTGCGAAAGCCGCCGCCATGCGGCCTCGCATTGTTGGAGAGGCACTCAACAGAGTCGCGGCGGATCCCGATGTCGAAGAGGCGATGTTCGAGATTCTCGAGATTCAGAAGATCATCGACAGCAAGGCGCGCATCACGCTGATTCCAGAGAAAGGCGGCATACTTCCCGAACTGCTGGCTTCTACTTCTCGTTCGACGGACGCACCGTCGCCATCACCTGCGCGCCCGAAGGGTCCTGCCACCGCCCAGAGTTAACAAGGGAGTCCAGTTCGTGCCGGTGACACTTGCCGTCGAGTAGACTATCCGCGGAGAATCACATGCCAAGCGCCCGACACTCCAAGCTCGTCAGATGCAGCCTCGCAATCGCCTTCGCAGCTTCCACTATTTTCGCGGCACACCGAGCTCAAGCCCAGGCCGACTACCAGCCCACCCCTGAGAACCTGCAAGCCCGCCGCGAATTCCAGGACATGAAGTTCGGTATGTTCATTCACTGGGGCGTCTACAGCGTGCTCGGAGACGGCGAATGGGTCTTCCACGAGCGCCATCTCAAAGTCGACGAATACAATCGCCTGCCTGCATTTTTCGATCCCGAGAAATTCGACGCCCAGGCCTGGGTTGCCCTCGTCAAAGCAGCCGGCATGAAATACATCACCATCACCTCGCGCCATCACGACGGCTTCGCCATGTTCGACTCGAAAGTTTCCGACTGGAACATCGTGCAGCGGACGCCGTATAAGAAAGACCCGCTGAAAATGCTGGCCGACGAGTGTCACCGCCAGGGCATCAAGCTCTTCTTTTATTATTCGCAGCTCGACTGGCACAATCCCGACTACTTCCCGCGCGGCGCAACTAGCTGGAATAACGGCCGCCCCGACCACGGCGACTGGAACGCCTACCTCGACACCTATATGGACGGCCAGTTGACCGAGCTACTCACCAACTATGGCCCCATCGGCGGCATCTGGTTCGACGGCATGTGGGACAAGCCCGACGCCGACTGGCATCTCACCAAGACCTACGCGCTCATTCATCAGCTACAGCCAGCCGCGCTCATTATTCCCAACCATCATCAGACGCCGCGCCCCGGCGAAGACGTGCAGACCTTCGAGCGCGATCTCCCCGGCCAGAACACCGCCGGATTCAATACCAAGTATGTGAGCACGAACATCCCGCTGGAAAGTTCCGACACACTCAACGGCGCCTGGGGATTCAACATCGGCGACAGCAACTACAAGAGTCGGGAAGAATTGGTGCGCAAGCTGGTCCGCGCGGCCGGAAACAACTCTAACTTGCTGCTGAACATCGGGCCGTACCCGAACGGTGAGATTGATCCGCAGTTCGTCAGCCGCCTGCACGCCGTCGGCGACTGGCTCGCAAAATACGGAGACTCGATCTACGGAACTCGCGGAGGCCCCATCCCGCCCGGCGATTGGGGAGTCACTACGCAAAAAGAAAATAAGATCTACGTCCACGTACTGAATTGGGGATCTCCCCTGCTGGCCCTGCCGCCGATCGCTGGGAAAATATCAGCGGCGCAGGTGATGATCGACGGCGCCAAAGCCGACGTCACGCAAAACCCAGAGGGCGTAATCCTGAAACTCCCCGCCCCGAAGACCGACGAAATCGACCGCGTGATCGTGCTGACTGTCGCCAAATAGCTTGTCATCCTGAGCGGCGTCTTTTTGCCGCGAAGGATCTATGCAACTGGCGGGAAGTGCCTAGATCCTTCGCGCGCAAAGAACGCGCGCTCAGGATGACAAATCTGTTTTTGCTTCATCCCTTCGCCGCCCACAGCCCACCGTGCTGGTAAGCCAGGTTTCCGATCTGTCCCGCGCGCGCCGCTGCGACCCCCGTCTCTACCGGCGCGTTCGGCTCTTTGCGGCTCTTCACGCAGTCGAAGAAATTCTCCATGTGTGAAATGGTGCCGTCGAGTACACTGCGTGCGCTGACCGCAGGATTCTTCTCCTCCTCCACATGTTCACGATGAACCGTGAACCTGCTGCGATTGATCTTCAACGTCGCATCCGTCCCGCGAAATTCCAACCCACCGTCGTCGATGGACGAATTCATCATCCCCTCATACACCACATCGAAGCCGGGATAGCGAAACGCTGCCTGGATCGTATCCGGACAATCCCACTGCTCGAAAATATATTTGTCCGCGATCATCACTGCGTTCCGCGGCTGATCGGCCTTCATCGCCCAGTGCACCACATCGATCCAGTGGGTGAATAAGTCGGTCATCGCGCCGCCGCCAAAATTCCAGAACCATCGCCAGTGGTCGAACTTCTCCTGGCTGAAGGGCTGGTCAGGCGCGGATCCAAGCCAGGCCTTCCAATCGAGTGCCTCTTGATCCATCGGCTTCGGCGGCCTGCTCCGGTGATAGTTCTGCCACCAATAGGTTCTCACCTGCACCACGCGGCCCAGTCCGCCCCCCTGAATGATGTCGACCGCGTCGCGAAAATGACTCCAGCTGCGCTGCTGCATGCCGCACTGCAAAATCTGCTTGCTGGACCGCACCGCGCGGGTCAGCGTGGCGCCTTCCTCCACGGTGTGCGTGACCGGCTTTTCCAGATAGACGTCCTTGCCCGCTTTCAGAGCCTCGACCGCCATGGGCACATGCCAGTGGTCCGGGGACGCAATAATCACCGCATCAATATCCTTGGCCAGCACTTCCCGATAATCCAAGTGCGCGGTGGCGAGACCGTTGGATTTCTGCACGATAAAGTCGCGGTTCGGGCCATACACATCGCTCACGGCCACAATCTGGTAAGGCGCGACCTTATCCGCGGCATCGAGAAGCCCCCGCATCCGGTGCCCCGCTCCAATGACTCCAATACGAAGCGTGTCGTTAGCGCCGAACACGCGGGTTGAAGCCAGCGCAGTAAGTCCACTTGCAATGATGAAATTGCGGCGAGTAATCATGGATAGATCCTCCACTCCGTTTTGTGCGGAATGATCCTATCAAGTTTTTGTCCGCTGGCAAGCGCTCAATGACCAGTGGTCAAAACGTTAAATCGTGTTTACGTCAACTGTCGTGGATTCCGGCGCACGAGCGGCGTACATTGCTGTTTATGAAACGATTCAGTTGGTTGCTCTTACTGTCACTCGCCACGGTCTATCCGGCTTTCACGCAAGAAACTGCAAACAAGATGTTGAAGGTCAGTCTTCGCAGTGAAAACCCGTCGTGCAATATCAATGGCGATCTACAACTCGAAATCACTCGAGAGAATGTCGGCGCTCCTGATCTGATTGTGCCTCGCTGGTGGGGGTGGGGAGGGGGTCGGACAAATATCTGGGTCTACGACGACAAAGGTAAAGAGGTGGTGACAACGTTCTTGGCAGATGAACTGCCACCACCGCCAAAGCCTTGGGATTTCATCCTTCTGGATAGGGGCGAGTTCGTTGGAACACGCGTGAACGAGCCGGTCAAACATTTCGTTAGCAAGCCCGGTGTGTACGAACTCGTGGTCGAGTACGCGAGTTACTGGTCCGAGCAGGATGCGAGGGAAGTGATGAAAATGCCCGATGCTCCATTCTGGTCGCGAGAACGTGGATCGTTGCTATCGAACCGCATCAAGGTGATCGTTACCAAGTAGTCCACTGGCGAAAGATCCCCATAGCTCTCACTGACCTCAATCGATTCCACAGCGCGTTCATCTACTCAACTTCTGCTAGAATCCCTCCCGTGAAACGTCGAACATTACTCCAAGCGATTCCTGCCGCCGCATTCCTTCCGGCGACACTTTGGGCCACTTCCCAGCAAGACCATGCCGCTCCCACGCAGGCCGGCGTCTACGAACTCCGCGTCTATCACGCCGCCGCGGGGAAATTGGCAGACCTGCTGACACGCTTCCGCGAGCATACCGTAAAACTCTTTGACCGCCATGGCATGAAAAGCGTCGCCTACTGGACGCCCGTCGATGAGCCCGACAAGAGCAACACTCTGATCTACATCCTCTATCATCCCAGCCGCGAAGCAGCCGCCGCCAACTGGAAATCTTTTCAGGACGACCCGGAATGGAAGAGCGTCCACGACAAGTCCGAGGTGAACGGCAAACTCGTGGACAAAGTGGACTCCACCTTCATGGCCCTGACCGACTTCTCCCCGCCCTTGCGCTAAGAAGTAAAGATAAACGTAACGCCGGGTGCGCATTTCTCGCGTCCTTTGCTGAGAAAGCCTGCCCTGAGCGCAGCGGAAGGGTGGGGATTGCCCTACGATTGGCAAATCTTCTCCAGCGCCATCCGGCTGCGGATCACCAGGGTCGCCCCCTTCATCTGCATCAACTGCTTCTTCTTGAACTCGGAGAACAACCGGCTGACCGTCTCGCGCGTCGTCCCGATAATCTCCGCAACTTCCTCGTGGGTCATGGTGAGCTTCACCTGCGCCGAGCCGTCCTCCTGCGCGGTCTTGGTCGACCACGAGAGCAGGAGCTTGGCAAATTTTTCAGACGGTGAAACGGAGAGCCCCAGCGTGCGGATCTCTTCATACGCCACGTAGTAGTTGCGGCTCAACTGCTGCGCCACGCGCACCGCTACCTCCGGAAAGTCCCGCAACAGGTGCAGCAAAGAATCTCGAGGAATGAAATTCGCCTGGCCCGGTTCCATCATCTCGGCGGTCACTTCGTACGGCCGGTTCGACACCACCGCGTTCAGACCGAGAACGTCTCCCGAGTCCGAGACCTTGGTGATGATGGTCTTGCCTTCGCGCGACGACGTCGACAATTTTGCCTTGCCCACGCATAGCACGAACACGCCGCGCGGTTGCTGCCCCTCGATAAAGAGCATCGCTCCCTTGGGATAAACAGCGGTCGATTTGATCTCGTTCAGCCGTTGAGCGGCCTGCAGCGAAAGATTGCAGAACAGATGTTCTCCCCGTACCGGGCAACTGACACAGTTATCAAGAATATTAAGACCATAAGGAGCCCGCATAAGAAATCCTCCCTTGGGCCAGGAGTAGCCGTAAATCCTCGGCTCTTCGTCTCCGCCCACGGGAATGGTATGGCACGCCCCCCACCAAATCCCGGGCACCGGCCAGCTCGCAGCAGGATGTCCGTATGTGATAGAAACAAAGTAAGTTGTAGCTATATTCCAGGATTGCGCCAGATTCACGCGCACTCGCGGATCCGCCCAATCTGGGTTATTTCCCACACACCGGTGCGTGATCTGAATCACGAATTGTTGTGATTTGAGCACTCAACGGGATCTAACCGAAGGCTATCCTCGTCGTCAATCAGGGCCCTACCGTTACCTGCAGAGGTCCGGGCGTTTTCAGGTCAGCCCGGTAAATCAGCTTTCTCGGCGCCACCTCACCCACGGCGTCGACATGAACAACGTATCCCCCGTGCGGAAGCGTCTCGCCAAAGGGCAATTCCTTGGCAACCGTACCCCGCCGCAGCACGAAATGTTGATACCCGATGGCGGTCGCCCGGCCATTCTCCGCCACCGCCAGCACGTAGTACGTCAGATCCATATCGTCGGGCGAGGTGTTGGTAACTTCCACACTCCCTTCAATCCGGTTCGCGGTCACATGCGCCGGCGCCTTCCAATTCAGGGTCAGGGCCGCCAACACCCGCAGCACAAATCCCTTTTGCACCGCCGACTCCCGATCGCCAGCTTCGGTCGCCGACACCGTAAACTGAAACTCTCCCGGACGCTCCGGCTCCCCCTGGAGAAGTCCGGTATCGTCGAGTTTCATGCCCGGCGGCAGCGCCCCCTTCTCAACCTTCCAGTGAAGCGCCGACACCCCGCCACGAGCGTGCAGGTGAATCCCATACTGTCGATGCGGATACGCGTCCGGCAATTGGGAATCGTTCTCAATGACCAAGCTCCGCTGGTCCTGAGGCGCCGCTGGCGCACCCTCAGCCAGTTCACTTCCTGCCTCAACCGGCCCAAGCTGGCATCCCGCCATCCCCACGGCGCCCGCTAACAGCAGGACCAGTTTCAGAACCCGCTCCGTCCTTTGCACCCTCGTCATCTTGCCCACCTTAAATCGATCAGCGCGATCAGCGGCCCTAACCCCGATACCCTACTCTCCCATAATTCTCCCGCTTCCGTATAAGAATGTTCTGCCAGCGCAATCTTGCGCCCGCCCCCCATGAACTCCTTCGTGATACTTCGTGCCCTTAGTCGTTTGAGCTTTTTCTCCCGGATGGTCAAAGCGACCCCAAAACCGAGGTCACATTGACTTGGATTTGAGATTTCTGACAAACTACGCTCTGGGGAGTTCTCTCGCGTTCCGCATTCCTGTTGCACGAATTCAGTTTTATGGAACTGTTGCTCAATCTAGCGTGGCTGCTGTTGGCGCTGCCGGCTTATTGGCTGTGGCGCGTCTCCAGAACTGTCCCCGCTGGCCGTAAGATCAGCTCCTGGCAATGCCTGCTGGCCTTGGGTTGCATGCTTGTCATCCTCTTCCCGGTGGTTTCGGCCACGGACGACCTCTGCGCCATGCGGACCGAGATGGAAGAATCGCCGGCCAGCAAGCGCACCGTCCGGCAGGCGAGCCCCGACAAAGTCTCGGCCTGGAAGTGGCAGAGTCCTCCCGCACTTGCCGGATCAACTAATTTTTTGATTGTGAATGACGAGGACTGGCAGCAAATGCCGGCCGCCTCTCTGTCTGTGCCGGCAGCGCCCGCCATCCAGCGGGCGGGCCGCGCTCCTCCTGCTTCTTTCCCCGGTTAGTCCCTCGCATCACCTAGTTAAAAGAATCACGGCGAAGTGTTTATTAACCTTTGCGAAATAGTTAGTTGGGAAACTAGATCGTAGTGTCGTCGGCGGATTCGTCCGCCGGATACAACCCGTTACCGAAGCCCTTTTCTCGGGGCGGGCCGGCGGATGCCCATGGAGTTCCTAAATGCAGTGGAAATTTCTTAGCGTAGCGGTGGCCCTCGGCGCCGCCAGTCTGCTGGCCCAGACAGCGCCCCAGACGGCCCTTCCGGCCGCACCCCAGGTCTGGAATTGGGACGAGGTCAAAGACCGCTTCCGTCTGAACAACACGACGCTGATGGCCGGCTTCTTGAACATTGACGAATTGAAAGCGCAAGAAATCACGGCGCATCTCCGCCCCAATCCCGGCTTCACCTTTTCGGCGGACGGCACCCAGATTGCCCCCAGCCACGGCGTGTGGCAACCGTTTGCCGGCACTTTCATCTCGCCCGGTGTCAGCTATTTATTCGAGCGGCGGGGCAAGCGCGAGTTGCGCTTCCAGGCCGCCAAGGAAGGCACCGCCATCGGCATCGCCCAGAATTCGGACTTGGAGCGCAATCTGCTGTTCAATCTGCGCAGCGCGTTCGTCGGCGTCCTCCAGGCCAAAGCCGTGCTCCGCCTGGCCCAGGATAATCTCGACTACTACGACAAGGTTCTGAAAATCAGCCGCGACCGCTTCCAGGCCGGCGATATCGCGCAGATTGATCTCGACCGGCTGGAACTGCAGCGCTTGCAGTATGAATCCGACCTGCAGACGGCGCTGGTCAATCTGCGCACCACCAAGATCAACTTGCTCGCACTGCTCGACGATCGCCGGCCGGTCGACAGCTTCGACCTCGACGGGTCCTTCGATTTCAACGAAGACGTTCGTGCCCTCGACGACTATCGCAAAGACGCACTCGATGCCCGTCCCGACCTGCGCGCCGCCGTGCTCTCGGTAAAGCAGGCGGAAACCAATTACAAGCTGGCCGAGGCCAACGGATCCACCGATCCCACCATCAGCCTGTGGTACACCCACAACGGTTCCTACAACAATCCGGACGCGCTCAACACGCTGGGGGCGAGCGTCGGCATCCCGCTGCGGATTTTCGATCGCAACCAGGGCGAAAAGCTGCGCACGAAAATTGACATCAAGCGCAATGAGAAACTGCGCGACGGCGTCGAAACCCAGGTCTACAGCGACGTGGATTCCGCTTTCGCCGTGGTGAACAGCAACCTGAACTTGCTCAAGCCTTACAAGCGCCAGTATCTGGATCAAGCCGTGCGCGTGCGCGACACGATTCTGTTTTCTTACCAGCACGGCGGGGCATCGTTATTGGATTTCCTGAATGCGGAAAGCGACTATCGCACGGTGCAGTTGAGCTACGTCAATCTGATCGGTTCTTATCTGACGGCGGCTGCGCAAATGAATATGGCAGTAGGACGAGAGGTCATCCCATGAAAACGAATTCTTCATCCAAACATCTGACGACGATTCTATCGTCGGCGTTGTGTTCCATGCTGGCCCTCGGGCTCGGCGCCTGCAATGGCGCCAAGGCGGACCCGAATGCCGAGGCGCCCCCGAAAGCAACCGTCGAGCCCGACCTCGACGCCAACAACTTCAAAGTCGACCACCCCGATCAGTTCCCGTTGGTGACCGCAGTGGAGCACAAGGCCGTCTCCGCCCTGAACGTGACCGGCGTCGTGCAACCCGACATTACCCGCGCCGTGCCCGTGATCTCCCTGGCTACCGGGCGAGTCGTGGAAATCAAGGCCAGACTGGGCGACACGGTCGAAAAGGGACAGCTCCTGCTGAAAGTCCGCAGCAACGACGTTTCCGGCGCCTACCAGACCTATATCAAGGCGGAGAACGATGAGCGCCTGGATCGTATCCAACTGGAGCGAGCCCAGACTCTCTACGACAAAGGCGCCATCGCCAAAAGCGCCCTCGAACAAGCAGACGACACCGAAGCCGATGCTAAGGCCGATCTGACTGCCGCTACGGAGCAACTGCGCACCCTCGGCATCGATAAAGACCATCCCTCCGGCATCGTCGATATCGTCGCACCCATCTCGGGCGTCATTACCGATCAGCAGGTCACCAACGCGGCGGGCGTCCAAGGGTTGTCGGGTCCGAATCCTTTCACCATTTCCGATCTGTCCTACGTCTGGATCATCTGCGACGTCTACGAAAACGATCTCGACGCGGTGCGCGTCGGTGACTCCGCCGACATCCATCTCAACGCCCATCCCAACCAGGTATTCCAAGGCCGCGTCGATAATATTCTGCCGGTTCTCGATCCCACCATCCGCACCGCCAAAGTCCGTCTGGAAGTGAAGAATCCCGGCCAGATGCGCGTCGGAATGTTTGTCACGGCCACGTTCTACGGCAAGCAACCGGAGGCTCACTCCGCAATCCCGGCGAGTGCGATTCTGCACCTGCACGACCGTGAGTGGGTTTACGCGCCGCTGGGGGCGGGGCATTTCAAACGCCTCGAAGTGGTCACGGGCAACATGCTGCCCGGCAACCTGCAGGAAGTTGTATCGGGGATCAAGCCCGGAGATCGAGTGGTTTCGAATGCTTTGGTATTGCAAAACACGGTGGAGCAATAGCCCTCATGATGCCTGAACTCAACTACCGATTCGCTTTTGGGTGGCGCAGCGCTTCCAGCGCTGCGATCAGGCCTTGCCTCGCTGTCAGGGTTTTAGCCCCTGAGGCGGCAAACTGTCGGGTGACGAAATGATCCGTCGAGTCGTTGATTTCGCTCTCAACAACCGCCTGCTCGTCCTGGGCTTCGCCCTGCTACTTTTCGCCGGGGGGATCGTTTCCTTCAAACGGCTGCCCATTGAGGCCTATCCCGATGTAGCCGACAACTACGTCGAGATCATCACGCAATGGCCGGGGATTTCGGCGGAACAAATCGAACAGCAGGTCACGATTCCTCTCGAAGTCGTCATGAACGGCATCCCCCAGGTCGTGCATCTGCGCTCCTTCTCGTTGTTCGGGCTTTCCGACCTGAAGCTGATTTTCGAAGACGGTTCCGACAATGCCTGGAATCGGGAACGGGTTCTGGAGCGACTGGCGCAGGTTACGCTGCCCCCCGGTGTGGTGCCGCAAATGGGCACGGACTGGAGTCCGGTCGGCCAGATCTATTTTTTCACCCTGCGCAGCACCAATCCCGCCTATGACGCGATGGAGTTGAAATCCATTGAGGACTGGGTCATCGAAAAGAATTTCAAAGCAGTAGCCGACATTGTCGACGTGTCCAGCTTCGGAGGCCCCACTCGCGAATACCAGGTTCGCGTCGATCCCAACAAACTCGTCTCCTACGGCCTAAGCCTGGCCCAGGTCGAGCAGCAACTGACCAACAACAACATCAATGCGGGGGGAAGCTTCATTCAGGAAGGTCTGCAGCAGATCAACGTGCGCTCAGTCGGATTGGTCGATCGCGCTCAGGATATCGAACGCACTGTCATCATGACCAAGAATGGCACGCCGCTCCGGGTGAAGGACATTGCCGTGGTTTCGCAGGGCCCGAAGATTCGATTGGGCCAGTTTGCCAGAGCCTTTCACCGCGAGAACGGGAAGATCATCGACAACGACGATGTCGTCTCCGGCATCGTCTTGCTGCGCAAAGGCGCGGTTGCGGACGCGGCCCTGCAGGCGATTCACAAGAAAGTGGACGAACTGAACGATCACATCCTGCCTCCGGGCGTGAAGATTGTTCCCTTTATCGATCGCAGCGATCTGGTTCACTTCACTACGCACACCGTGCTGCACAACCTGACCGAGGGCATGATCCTGGTTTCGATCATTCTTTTTATATTCCTCGGCAATGTGCGCGGCGCCTTCATCGTGGCCGCCACCATTCCGTTTTCGCTGTTGTTCGCTTCCATTTGCCTGGACTTGAGGCACATTCCCGCCAATCTCCTGTCTCTCGGTGCGTTGGATTTTGGCATGGTGGTCGACGGCGCGGTGGTGATGATCGAGAACATCGTGCGCCATTTGGGCCACCAGAACGGAGTCAAGACAGCTCGCGAAAAAATCAGTGAGGCCTCGCACGAAGTCCAGCGGCCTGTGTTCTACGCGATCGCCATTATCATCACCGCCTATTTGCCGATCTTCACGCTGGAGCGTGTCGAAGGCCGCCTGTTTCATCCTATGGCCTGGACCGTTGCCTTTGCCTTGCTGGGGGCGTTGCTCTTTTCGATTCTGATCGCCCCTGTGCTGGCCAGTTTCGCCTTCCAGAAGGGAGCGAAGGAATGGCACAACCCCGTGATGCACTTCCTCACGGACCAATACCGGCACGCGGTACGATGGGCCATTCGCCGCCGTGTACTCACCATTGGTGTGGGCGTACTCGGCCTCTCCTTCACCATCTACCTGGCCTTCAGCGGCGTGATCGGTTCCGAGTTTCTGCCCCACCTGGATGAAGGTGCACTCTGGGTCCGTGGTACGCTCGCGCCCAGCACCGGACCGGACGAAGGGATACGGGTAATGAACCAGGCCCGCATCGTGCTTTGCTCTTTTCCCGAGGTCCCGCAATGTACCAGTCAAACCGGGCGGCCAGATGACGGCACGGATACAACCAGCTTCTTCAATACCGAGTATTTCGTTGATCTCAAGCCCAAAGAACAGTGGCGGCCCGTCTTCCATGAGAACAAGGACGAACTGATTGCCGCCATGCAGCGCGAACTCGACAAGATTCCCGGCGTGGTCTGGGGCTTCTCTCAGCCCATCGAAGACAACATGGAAGAGGCCGTGAGCGGAGTGAAGGGCGCGCTGGCCACCAAAATCTACGGCGAAGACTTGAAAGTGTTGGAAGAGAAAAGCAACCAGATCGTCGGCATCATGCGCGGCATCAAGGGGGTCGAAGACCTTGGAGTCTTTCATGTGCTCGGCCAACCCAACCTCAACGTAACGGTCGACCGCAATGCAGCCGCTCGTTACCAGATCAACGTCGCAGATGTGCAGGACGCGGTTCAGACCGCGGTCGGCGGGACGGCTCTGACCCAGGTTCTCAAGGACGAGGCGCGTTACGATCTTACCCTGCGCTACCTGCCGAAATATCGCGATACGCGGGAAGCAATCGAGAACGTTCGTCTGCTATCCCCTTCCGGAGAACGCGTATCTCTCGCCCAGCTCTGCAAGATCAGCGTGACCGACGGCGCCTCGGAAATCTATCGCGAGGGCAATCGGCGTTATGTTGCCATCAAATATAGTGTCCGCGGCCGCGACCTCGGGAGCACGGTTGAAGAGGCCATCAAGAAGGTGAACGAGCAGGTCAAGTTGCCCGTCGGCTACACCATCGATTGGGAAGGCGAATACGAGAGCCAGAAGAGGGCGGACGAGCGGCTGCTGATCGTGCTCCCCATCACGATTCTGGTCATCTTCATTCTCCTTTACACCATGTTCAAATCGTTCAAATGGGCGTTGCTGATCCTGGCCAACGTTGCCATGGCCCGCTTCGGCGGGCTGCTGGCTCTTCTGATTACCGGCACCAATTTCAGTGTTTCCTCTGGCGTCGGTTTCCTGGCGCTGTTCGGCGTATCCGTGCAAACCGGAGTCATCATGCTCGAGTACATCAACCAACTTCGCGCCCACCGCTACACCATCGAGGACGCCGCCGTGGAAGGAGCCGTGCTCCGGCTGCGGCCCATCATGATGACCATGCTCGTGGCAACGCTTGGACTGTTGCCAGCCGCTCTCTCGCATGCCATCGGCTCCGACTCCCAGCGCCCCTTCGCCATCGTCATCGTGGGCGGTCTAATTGCGGACCTGGTGATGAGTATCTTTCTGTTGCCGACCCTGTATGTCTGGTTCGCCGGCGAACGCGACGTCCTTCCCCACGTCGAAGAGGGATTCGAGGCAGGCGAGCACGTCGACTAGGGTAAAATCCCCGAGCAGATGGGCCTGTGGTGTAAGGAACACAGCGGACGTCGACTGCGGTCGACGCTCGCAGATGCAAGTTCGAATCTTGCCAGGTCCACCAGGTTCAGCTGTCAGATGAGTCAAACGAAACCAAACTTCTTGGCCACGGATTCACACGGATTTTCACGGATTGAACTGCGGGAATCAAGCTCTGGAGCCTTGGGTTGGGAAGGGATAGGCAGGGTTAGCTAGGAGCAAGAAGCTGAGAGCTGAAGGCTAATAGCTGACAACTGCAAAAAATAAGAGTTCCGAGGTGGTGTGGGGTCCATTCGTCTCGGCCAGTAGCTCGCGTTTGACCCTTGCTCGACCTGCTCTCGCTGCTTCCCTTGCGGGGTGCTGCGCGCGATCTTCGCTTGGGCT